>JAEEGL010136461.1_pt1 | contig 33784 bp, 20 predicted proteins | sample 9134231 | NCBI WGS metagenome assembly JAEEGL01 (sample SAMN16246548, study PRJNA631951) | gut metagenome | biome: gut microbiome; feature: rumen; material: fiber-attached | host: Bos | place: Iran: Karaj | collected 2018-10 | reverse complement strand
GTCCTTGAAAAATACAGACTGATACATAAACTGGACCTTTATATCCTTGAAAACATCTGCATTACCTATAATCAGATGAAGCAAATGGGTCTGCAGCTCCACCCGTTCTCGATAAATCTTTCCCGTCTCGACTTTGACGAGGTGGATATGCTGAAAGCCATATCCGATATCCTAAAAAAGTACAAGGTCCCCTCAAAGGCGATCCATATTGAGATAACAGAAAGCGTAATGCTTGATAATACAGCTTATTTCCGCCGTATCTTCGACAGCTTCCACGACGCCGGCTTCGCCATCTTCATGGACGACTTCGGCAGCGGCTACTCGTCCCTCAATGTTCTGAAGGACTACAGCTTTGATGTACTTAAAATAGATATGCGTTTTCTCAGCGACATCGGTTCGCGTTCAAAGAAGATACTTGCTTCCGTGGTGAATATGGCAAAGGCGATCGGCATACACACTCTCGCAGAGGGCGTGGAGACCAAGGAGCAGAAGACCTTTCTCCGCAACATCGGCTGTGAAATGCTGCAGGGCTACTACTACGCAAAGCCTATGGACGGCGACCTGTACGTACAGTACCTCGCTGATACCGGTTTCCAGGTAGAAGACCCGGACGAGAACCACTACTGGAACGAGGTAGGACAGATAAACTTCCTCAGTCCCGATCCGCTCAATGGAAACGACTTTATCGAAACCGAAAACGGCGATTACGGCTTTGTACGTGAGAACTCGTCACCGCTTGCCCTCATAGAGCAGAGCAGCGATAAACACGTGGAAATGCTTTACCGCAATCAGGCTTTTGAGACCAATCTTCAGAAGGTAGGATTCCCTTCCGCCGACGCTCTGGTAGATGTCATCAACCAGACTCAGGCAGCTTACTACCCCAATATGGACGAGCAGATAAATTCTTCCATAAAAACAGGCAATGTCATAAAGGAAGATCATTTTGTTAACGGTATGTATTTCACTTACTGTACCAAATGCATAGCATATACCGACAAGAAAGTAATGATCGCCGCAAGTATACAGACCTACGGCAGTGACATAGATATGTCCTCCAACGAAGTTTTCGATACCTACAGCCGCGCTCTTATAGATACCTTTGATCATATAACCATAATTGATCCCGCAAAAAACCGCGTTGTAGCAAGAGTTTATTCCAAGATGGCATATTCGCAGGACTATTCAAATATGCCGCTTGACAAATCGCTTGAAAAATATGCGAATGACGAAGTAGCAGCTGAAGACAGGCAGAAATTCCTTGATTTTGTTGATCCGGCAACTATCCGCAACAGAATGGCAGACAAAATCACAAGATATCTTCATATCACCTGTGGTGTAAAATGTGCCAACGGTTCTTTCAGGCAGGAAGATATACGTATCACTAAAGTTTATATCGGCAACGGCCTAAACGAAGACGGAGAGTTGTATATGCTCTCTATGCAGGCTATAGAAAAAAAATAATATTAAAATTTTAACAGACTTAAACAATAGCATAAGCCAAAGCTTATGCTATTGTTATTTTTCATCGGATCATATTTTAATTATATACGTTTAAACAATATTCAGCATTTAAAAACGCCGAATTTAAGATAAGTTTAAGATTATTTTAAGCTTTATTCATTATTATGTAGATACCGGTTAAGTACGACTTTAGTATCTATTATTTCATAGGAGGAATGATAAAAATGAGAAAGAAAAGTATACTGGCAGGTCTCCTGTCAGCACTGGTTCTCGGAACAGCCTCAGCTGCAAACGTAGCAGCTGCTGACGGACTCTACGGCGACGCAAACTGTGACGGCACTGTAGATATGTCCGACGCTGTCCTCATAATGCAGTCTCTTGCCAATCCGGCAAAGTACGGCATCAACGGAACAAATGAGAACCACATCACACAGAAGGGCATAGACCTTGCAGATGTTTCCGAAAATGGAAACGGACTTACCACGAATGACGCTCTTGCTGTTCAGAATTACCTTTTAGGCAACGTCAAGTCACTTCCTGAGTCCTATAAGGAAGGCTCAACTTCAACAACAACTACAGTCAGCAATCAGACAACAACTTCCACCACAACTACTACAGAGCCTGTAACGACTGTTCCTAAGGAAGATGTAAACACATCTATCCACCTTAACGGCTCTTCGATAACTGTTGACGGAAAGTACGCTACAGCAAGCGGTTCAAAGGTAACTATCTCACATTCGGGCACATTCACTATCGACGGTACTCTCAATGACGGTCAGATCTATGTTGAGATCCCAGACGAAAAAGCTGATCCCGATACAGTAAAGCTTGTTTTCAACGGCGTGAACATCACAGGCAAGAGCGCTCCCGCTATCCTTGTCAAGAACGCAGACAAGACCTCTATCACTATAGCCGACGGCACAGAGAATACTATCTCTGACGGAACATCGGCTTACCAGGGTGATGAGCTTGAAAGCGCTGTTATCGAGGCAAAGGACGACCTTACCATAAAGGGCGGCGACAACGGCACGGGTACTCTTACCGTAAACGCAAATATACAGCCGGCTATCGTCTGCAACAACGATCTCAAGATCACCAGCGGTATCCTTAATGTTAATACGCTCAACGAAGCACAGGATGTTTCTCCCGATACAATAAAGGGCAAGGGTTCTGTAACGGTAAAGGGCGGTACAATAAATATCGTTTCAAAGGGCGACGGTATCAAGTCCTCAAAGGGCGAAGTCGTTATCGAGGGCGGTACTATCGTTATCAAGGCTTCCAAGGACGCTGTACAGGCTGAAACGGATATCACTATCGCAGGCGGCGATATCGCTGCATTCGGCGACAAGGGTCTCACAGCAACAGGAAATGTGAATATCACAGGCGGCAACATCATAGCTACTGCCAAGGACAATCAGTGCGAGACTATCACATCGACAGAACAGGCAACTCTTGTGCTTGACTTCACAAAAGAATGGGCAAAGAACAATCCTATTGCCGTTACCGATTCTTCAAACAAGGTACTCCTTGAGCAGAATCCTCCGAAGAAGTACAAGTACGCTATCGTTTCATCTCCTGATCTTGCTTCCGGCGAATTCAAGGTATTTGCAGGCGGCATAAAGATGAAGCACAGCAGCGGCAGCACCTTCAAGAGCGGCAAGCCTGCAAAGTTCACCGAAGTAAACAACGATATGGAGAACGAGGAGCAGCTCTATCAGGAGCTCTTCAGCCAGGCTACGATCCACAAGATCGACGTTCAGATGAACGAGGCTACATGGCAGAATATGATGAACAACGCAAGCAAGGAAGAATGGACTCCCTGTGACGTTGTCATCGACGGCGAGACTATAAAGAATGTCGGCATAAGAACAAAGGGCAACAGCTCACTTATGATGGCAAAGAACAACAAGTACAGCCTGCGTCTCAAGCTCGACAAGTACGACAAGACAAACAACTACCACGGACTTACCGAATTCTGCATGAACAATATGCTCTCAGACGCTTCATGTCTCAGAGATATCCTCTGCTACAACGCAATGTACGAGGTAGATGGCGTTGCACCTCATGCAGCTCATACAGATATGTACCTCAACGGCAAGCTCTACAGCTTCTATCTCCTTGCAGAGCAGCCTGGTGATACACTGGCAGAGCGCTACGGCGTAGACGACGATACTGTACTCTACAAGGCTACAGAAAGAGCCGGCAACGGCGGCGGCTTCGGCTTCGGCGGAGACAGCTACTGCTCGTTCACACAGAACATGACTCCTGACAGATTCGATGTTAAATTCGGTATAGACGATAATTACCAGCATATCGTTGATATACAGACAGCTATCAACAAGCTCACATCAACAAACTACAAGTTCATCGAGGACGTTATCGACGTACCGAGCTTCCTCAAGGGCTTCGCTGTAAACTCCATATTCTGTAACTACGACAGCTATAACGGCTCACTTGCTCATAACTACTACCTTATATATACAGGCGGCAAGGCTTATTTCGTAGGCTGGGACTACAACCTTGCAATGGGCAACTTCATGGGCGGCGCAGATTCAGTAAACTCTGACATCACAACAAGTCTTTATCAGACTACAGTTTCAGACCGTCCTCTTGCAAAGCTCCTTCAGGTACCTGAGTACTACGATATGTATGTAGGTTACGTTAAGGATATCCTTAACCTCTACAGCAACCCTGAGCAGTACATCAGCAACTACGCAAAGAATATCCGTTCACACGTTCAGGCTGACCCAAGATTTGAATTCACTCTTGACCAGTTTGACTCCAACACTTCAAAGAGCGCTAACGGTCTCCAGACCAGCGGCAACGGCGGTCAGCAGCAGGGTGGCTGGAACTTCGGCGGCGATCAGCAGCAGGGCGGTCAGCAGCAGGGCGGCTGGAACTTTGGCGGCGATCAGCAGCAGGGCGGTCAGCAGCAAGGCGGATGGAACTTTGGCGGTGATCAGCAGCAGGGCGGCCAGCAGCAGGGCGGCTGGAACTTTGGCGGTGATCAGCAGCAGGGCGGTCAGCAGCAGGGCGGCCAGCAGCAGGGCGGCTGGAACTTTGGCGGCGATCAGCAGCAAGGCGGATTCAACTTCGGCGGCTTCCAGATGAATGCAGATGAACCTCAGTCTGATGATATAACAGAAGTAAGCGAAGACTGGGAGTTCCAGGGAGGTTTCGGCGGCGGCGGAATGAACTGGGGCGGCGGAGGCGGCTTCGGCGGCTTCGGCGGCGGCGGCGGAATGTTCGGCGGCGGAAATATATCAGTCGTTGACTTCCTCGTAAAGAGATTTGAGATCATTCGCTCAGCTCTCAGATTCTGATAACAGATATAATATACCAGGGTCTCCTGTGGCAGTCGTCTGCCGCAGGAGACCTTTTTTGCACAATATGATATGTATCTTTCAACATCACAGCCGTCTCTTAAAGAATTATACACAACTTCTTCGTTTTGTCCACCTTTGTGGCATTTTTTGAGTTTACAGAATGCATAATTTGAGCTATTATTACATTAAACAATATTTGCAGCTGCGTTCTCAAACAGCTGCAGGCAGGGGGTACTTAAATGAATATTACCAGAAAACTGAAGTCTGTGCTTTCAACTGTTGTTGCCGGAGCTATGCTGTTCTCAGCAACAAGTGCCGTTCAGTCACACGACTTTGAGGCAGACGCTGCAGGCGCCTGCACAATCAACACCAACAAGGAGTATCAGACTATCCGCGGCTTTGGCGGTATGAACCACCCGGAGTGGCAGAGCTACAATGTTCAGAACGGAGCTCCCGGAGATATGACCGCTGAACAGGTGCAGACCGCTTTTGGAAACGGCGAAAATGAGCTTGGTCTCACTATACTTCGTATCTTCGTAAGTGACGACAAGAACGCATGGAAGAATGCGATACCTACTGCTCAGAGAGCCCAGAAGCTCGGCGCTACAGTATTCGCTACTCCATGGAATCCACCGGCTTCAATGCGTCAGAACGGCTCCGGCGGTCCGCGCGGCGGTCAGTACGTTCTTAAAAACGGATCTGAAGCGCAATACGCTCAGCACCTCAATGACTTCATCAAATACTGTAACAGTCAGGGCGTTGAGCTCAATTCCATCTCTGTACAGAACGAGCCTGACTGGTCGGGCGAGTGGACATACTGGGCTCCGGACCGTTGCGCAAGCTTCCTTGCGAACTACGGAAAGGCTGTAACAGCAGGAACAAATACAAAAATGATGTCGCCTGAGAGCTTCAGCTACAGCAAGGATTACTACAACGCTATCCTTAACAACGCTCAGGCTATGGCAAACTGCGATATGTTCGGAACTCATTTCTACGGCACGCAGCGCAGCCAGATGGACTTCCCTGCCCTTGAAAACTGCGGCAAGGAAATATGGATGACAGAGGTATATGTGCCGAACAGCGACAACAACTCGGCGGACCGCTGGCCTGAAGGCGTTCAGGTAGCTGAAAATATCCACAACGCTCTCGTTGTAGGTAATATGAACGCTTATGTATGGTGGTATATCCGCCGTCAGTACAGCCCGATGTGGGATACCGGAAAGATCTCCAAGCGCGGTTACGCAATGGCACAGTTCTCAAAATGGGTACGTCCCGGAGATGTACGTATCGACGCTACAGAGCAGCCTAATACGAATATCCTCGTTTCCGCTTACAAGCACAGCGACACACAGGCAACTGTAGTCGCTATAAATAAAGGCAGCGGTGCTGTTTCGCAGCAGTTCACCCTCAGCGGCAGAACAGTCACGAATGTTGATACATACAGGACCTCAGGAAGCGAAAACATCGCTAAAATAGGCGGAATCTCCGCAAGCGGCGCTTCATTTACCGCACAGCTCCCCGCAAACAGCGTTACTACATTCGTCGTAGGACTTGAGAGCGACGGCAAGGGCTTTGAGGGTGGCAAGGATCCGACTCCGCCGGAGCCTATCGAACCCGACGAAAACGGATACTACTACCACGATACCTTTGAGGAAGGCAGCGACGACTGGGAAGGCAGAGGCGGCGCTACGGTTGCTACCGGCGGTACAGCCTATAAGGGCAGCAAGGCACTCACAGTTTCTGACAGAACCAGTGCATGGCACGGCGCTGTAAAGACTCTTGATTCACTCACCTTCAAGGCAGGAGAGACATACAGCTTCAGCGTTTGCGCAGCAAATAACGACAGCACAACGCAGAACATGATGCTTTCACTGGAGTATTCGCTCAACGGCGAGACAAGTTACGCCCATATCGCACAGGCTGAGTCTTCAAACGGTGAATATGTGCTTCTCTCAAATCCGAATTATACTATCCCCGCAGGCGCTTCAAGCCTGAAGCTCTACGTCGAGACCGAAACCGGTTCAGGCAGCTTCTCCATAGACGAAGCTATCGTTGCCAAGAGCGGTACGGTAGTAGACGGTCCCGCAGCAACTACCACTACTACAACGACAACTACCACCACAACAACTACTACGACTACCACAACGACCACTACCACAACGACCACTACCACATCAGAGACAACAACTACTACAACAACGGAAACTACTACATCAGCAACTACAACATCTGTAACTACTCAGGATCCTAAAACGGCTCTTGAAGGAAAGGTCACCAAGTGGGGCGACGCAAACTGTGACGACAATATTGATATGGGCGATGCCGTTATCATAATGCAGTCTCTTGCAAATCCGAGCAAATACCAGCTTTCAGAGGCAGGCAAGTTCAACGGAGACGTTTACGAGGCAGGCGGAGGCATAACCAACAGCGACGCTTCGACCATACAGAAATATCTCCTCGGACTGCTTAAAAGCTTCCCCGAAAACTACGCCGAAAATATCACATCTATCGGCTGATGCACTGCTATGGCTTCCTGATATGGCAGCAGCAGTCACAGGAATTGATCTTCCTGATTAAAAAATATATGCTTTTTAAACATCAGCTGTCATAAGACAGCTGATGTTTCTTTTTGCCGTAATAATCTGCCGAAAAAAACAATAAACTAATTAACGCTGTTTTAACTTTATGTATCGTTAATTAGCGCAACAATTGCATTGACATATGGCGGTTTTTATGATATAATAACACAAAGTACATTTGACGCTGAGAAGGAATAATGTGTATTTCGTCAGTTCGTTATCCATCATTTTTCTTTATGAACGTCAAAGGTATGATTGAATACGTTTTAAGGCGTAAAACCCAAGGAAAGGAAGTATTGCAAATGAAAAAGTTTATTTCTGCAATCACATCATTCTGCATGGCTGCAACAATGATAGGTGCAGCGGTTCCTGCAACAGTCGGAGCTGCAGACACTTCAAAGAGCTTTTCAGTCATGACCTATGACATAAGCAAGCCTTCAGCAGCTGACGCAAGTTCCACAGTAACTATCAAGAAGACCGATATCCCTTCAGGCGGTTACGTTCTCCCCTGTGCCCTTTATTACGGCGAGGGCGAGGATAACTCAACAGATTCGCTTCTTGTAGGCATTACCACAGACTCAAAAGATATCGAATTCAAGGTATATGATCCGCTTGATCCATACAAGGAAGGCGAAAAGGAATATACCATCAAGGGCAGCACTTTCAAGACTGACTCCTATATTTCCTTCGCCGGAAAGTATGACAAGCTTGACGGATATTCGGCAGCAGGTCTTCCGGTATTCGGCGTTGACAGCTCTCAGACAGCTGCAGGCACAGACAACTACTATATCGGCTGTTCATGGATGAACGCCGGTGTGCCTTATTCATGGGCAGGCGAAAAGTCCGATTCATACCCCTTCTATGTATTTGACACAATCATCCCGCAGAACATCAGCGCAGGTTCATATACTGTAAAGTTCTGCGAATACAATACGGATAAGTCAGGCAAGAACAATAATCCTTCACCAATGGTAGAGGGGCAGAAGCAGAGATATACCACAGAGAACGGCAACCTCAAGCTCGCACCGCTTACTATCAAAGTAGTCGGTGACGACGGAGAGACAACAAGCAGCGGTTCTGAAGTAAGCTTCTCTTTCGTTGACGAAAACGGAAACAGCAGCATTTCTGCAAAGCCCGGCGACGAGATCACAGTTTTCGCTAACATCAAGGCAGGCGGTCAGCCCGTTTCTGCTATGGACGTTCAGTTCAAGGCTGATTCACCTGTCAAGATCACACAGATCGGCGGTAAGTCAGCTGCTATCGGAAACAAGCCTGTTTCTTCAAATATAGAGGAGTACCGCGCTAACTTCACAGCAGTTGATACAACCGGTGAGCCTCTTGTCCCCACAGACGGAAAGGCTGCTTTTTCACTTGTTGTAAAGGTTCCCGATGACGCTGCAGCAGGAAGCTATACTGTAGGCTTCGACAAGCAGTGCAAGGTATTCAAGGACAGCACAAATTACAATTATCCTACATCATCCACACCTCTTACGATCAATGTTTCCGGCAGCGGCAACGGCGGTAACAGCGGCGGCTCAACAAGCAGCGCAGATATCAGCTTCTCATTCGTTGACGAGAACGGCAAGAGCAGCATCTCAGCAAAGCCCGGCGATGAGATCACAGTTTACGCTAACATCAAGGCTGACGGCAAGCCCGTTTCTGCTATGGACGTTCAGTTCAAGGTTGGTTCTTCACTCAAGATCACACAGATCGGCGGCAAGTCTGCTGCTATCGGAAACAAGTCTGTTTCAACAAACCTCGATGAGTACCGCGCTAACTTCACAGCAGTAGGTACAGACGGAGAGCCTATAGTTCCTACAGACGGCAAGGCTGCATTCTCACTTATAGTAAAGGTTCCCGATGGCGCTGCAAACGGCGACTTCACAGTAGGCTTCGACAGCCAGTGCAAGGTATTCAAGGACAGCACAAAGTACAACTACTCAACAGCCTTCACTCCTTTAACTGTAACAGTTACAGGCGGTTCTGAGATCACATTCAAGCTCGGCGACGTAAACGACGACGGTCTTGTTGACGCAGTTGACGCTTCTATGGTACTTGCTGAATACGCAAGACTTTCAACAAACCAGAGCGGTACATTCACAGAAAAGCAGAAGCTTGCTGCAAATGTTAACGCTGACAGCACTATAGATGCAGTTGACGCATCAAATATCCTCGCATACTATGCTTATGCTTCAACAGCAACAGGTTCTGTAAAGTCTATGGAAGACTTTATGAAGGACAGAAAGTGATCCTATAAAAGAGAACTTAATAATATTACAGCAGCCTGCAGCATTGCAGGCTGCTATTTTTATTAATACGTGGTAGAGTAATGTTAATCGCAGCACATTTCGCGTTCAATAGTGCTTTATAAGAGTTCGTCAGACCATATCACAGGTTATATAGTCCTATAACAGAATTATCTGCCTTACCACCTCCCCTGTCATTGACATTTTACTGAAAATGTTATATAATATATTTTGACGTAAAAAGCAGTCAAACACAGCTGATTGGGGTGATTCTTTGAAAAACAATCTGGGGCAGATAATCTTTAATCTTATCATAGCCGGTCTCGGCGCTCTTATATTCGGCGGGACCAATATCCTTGATTCCGCGGGATTGTCCATTATAGCTATAATACTTATTGTAGCCGTACTTAGCGCGGGCAATTACTTCTTCGTAAAGGTCGCTGCTCTTGGCAAAAAAGCCTTCCGGCGCTCCTATATGATAGATGAGAATACTTTTGATTCCCTGAATGAGCCTGATGACTACATCAACGTCATGAAAGACCTGAAGGATTATCCCCTGTGCCGTCAGGAGGCTTCAAAAATGATAGAACAGTGGGAGCTTTTCAGAAAAAAGTCCGAAACTCTCGATACAATTAGTTCCAGCGGCGGCGTATATGAACTCGTCAATCAGGATATCCAGTCAGTCATGCTGAACAATATGACTATGTTTATGAAACGTACCGCTATCATGCAGTCCTCTTCACGCTATGAGGAGATAAATACCCATAAGGGCTATCTCCGTATGCTTACTGACAGGAATGACAAGATACTGCAGGATTATACCAACCTTCTCATCGAAGTCTCACAGATGACCGACAATGAAAGGAACAGTACGGAAATAAGATCTCTCAAGCTTATTATAGATTCTATACACGAATACAAAAAAGAAATGGAAAGTGAGGATATAACATGAACAAAAGCAAAACCCCTCTCGTGATCGCGATAATCGGCGCTGTTATCACTATGGTGATGATAATCGCGGTAATAAACAAAAGCTCGTCAAATAAAGATAATAAACCGCTTCCGGGCACAAGCAACAAGATCACTATAGACAATCCCGAAGAGAAGCTCCAGAAAGCGCTGAAAAACGTGACTATTCTCAATGCTGAAAAGATAAAGGGCACTGTGGATTATTCGGACAAGGGCTCGGCTAATCTCCCTAATATCGAAACAAAATATCCTCTCACCGTCGTAGGTGACGGCGATGTGGATATCGAGATCTTCTCCACTTCCGAGAAGGCAGGAAAAAACAACAACGGCTGGCTCAATGAGACCGCGGAAGAGTTCAACAATCAGAAGAACCGCCTTTCAAACGGAAAGACTGTTTCTGTAAGCGTCAGAAGCATACCTTCCGGAGCTTCGGCAGACTATATTTCCAATAATGTTCACATTCCTCAGGCATATACTCCGTCAAACGAGCTCTTCGGCAAGCTTGCAGTGGAACAGGGCGCAAAGCTCAGTCTTGAAGCCGAATCCCTTGTATCAAATACCGCAGGTATCGCTATTTCCCGTACAGCAGCTTCTTCTATCAGTTCAAAATACGGTTCCGTATCATTTGAAAACGTAGTTGACGCAGTTGTGGCAGGAGATCTCCAGATGGGCTATACCTATCCTTATACTTCAGCTACAGGTCTGAACTTCCTCGTAAACGCGCTTCAGCACTTTGACGGAAGCAATATTCTCAGTGATTCCGCAATATCAAAGTTCCAGCAGCTCCAGAAGGGTATACCTTTCGTATGCTATACCACCGATCAGATGGTAAACGCAATGCAGAGCGGTACTCTTCAGGCAGGCGTCGTTGAGTTTCAGGCTTATACAAACAGCCCCGTACTCAAGGGCGGCTACGATTTCATTCCTTTCGGATACAGACACAGCAATCCGCTTTACAGTGTAGGCGATCTCAGCGCAGATCAGAAGGAAGCCCTCAGCGCTTTCCTCAGTTACGCACTCAGCAGCGGTCCTCAGGCACACGCAAAGGAATACGGATTCGATCCGGAAAGCTTCAGCTACAACACAAAGGACATCAGCGGTTCAGACATTACAAGCGCTCAGCGTCTCTGGAAAGAGGAAAAGGACTCAGGTGCGCCAACTATCGCTCTCTTTATCGCTGACGTTTCAGGCAGCATGACCGGCGATCCGCTCAGGAGACTGAAGGATTCACTCCTTGAAGCTTCAAAGAACATCAGATCCGATAACTATGTCGGACTTATCACCTATAACGACGATGTTACCCTAAATCTTCCAATCGCTCAGTTCGATCTTGAACAGCGTTCCTACTTTGCCGGAGCAGTTGAGAAAATGAAGGCAGGCGGAAATACTGCTACATATGACGCTCTCCTTGTAGGTATCAATATGATAAACGAGTATAAGGAAAGCATTCCCGGCGCAAAGACAATGATATTTGTGCTCAGCGACGGCAGATGCAACCGCGGAGTCGAGTACAACACATCAGCAGGTATCGTAAGTCATTACGGAATACCTATATATACCATAGGCTACAATGAAGAAATAGATTCCCTCAAGGATCTGTCATCTATCAACGAAGCTGTATATATCGACGCTGACAGCGATGATGTTGTTTATGAGCTCTCAGCTCTCTTCAACGCACAGATGTAATAACAATAAAAAAACAGGACGGAGAGTTATCCCCGTCCTGCTTTTTATTTCAGATCACTTTTCTCCTATCTGGGTTACAACACCGATAAACAGCGGCACGTTGTTCCTGTCAACTATCATATATACGAATGGTCTGTCGAGATATACGAAAACTTCCTTTTTAGGATGATACATAGCTCCGCCCGCCATACCTATCGCTGTTGCGGCAGCTGCCTTTGTACCTGTCTCGGTCACTTCTATCTTCGTCTTGTGGACTACCTTGTCTATCCACAGCGGTAAAGCACCGTCAACAGAGAGATCATTTATCTTTGAGAAATCAGCTGCACAGCTGTCAAAAGCTGTAGGCATACCTATCTCCTTGAGTATATCGTTCAGCGTTTTTCCGTATTCATACTCGAACTTGGGTATCATAGTGTAGAGGTCGATGGAATCCGGATCCACGCACTCGCTGAGTCCTGCAAGGAGCTTCTCGGCGTCAAGGTTATTTACATATTCAACTATATCATTATTCTTTGGAAGTATTCCCACAAAGCTGTAATCGCCGTATGCATAGGGCTTCTTGAAAGCGTCAGCATCTCCGAGGTCAAAATACTCGCGCTCCTTGCTTCCAAGTCTTTCTATCTCGCGCTTTTCACCGTTAATGTCTGTGAACTCACCCTTTGGAGCCCAATCGTAGGGTACCTGCCAGTCTGCCTCAAAATAGAGAGTATTTATAAGCAGCATTAGCATTTCTTTTTCTTCGTTAGGATCAAGTGCGCCTTTTTCGAGGATACCGGGTATCATGCCATTGGTATTCCTGTTCACCCAGCTGTTTATATCCTTTACCGTTCCGTTGTCAAAGGGAGCTTTATATATCTCTGCATTATAGTATTTACTGTTTGTGCCGAGGAATTCGTCATAGACCTTGAATGAAGGTTTATCCTTGAACCATATCGAATCCGCAAGATATACTTTTTCCTTCTCCTTGTCAGGGAGCTTGCTTATGTAATAAGCCATATACTCATTCAGCTGGTCGATGGTAAGTCCGTTACCGAGGACATTTTCCATTTCCTCACGCGTACTGCCGTCAGCACCGTTTGCAGTCATAGCAAGTGCTGTGGATATCGAAACCGGCGAGATAAGCATATTTTCCTCTTTTGGTTTAGTGGGATCAAAGCCCTTTTTGAGTATCTCGATACCTAATTTCATCTCAGCAGCTGCAAATTTCTCGTCTGTGGTCATGCCCTCCGACGCCTGCAGTCTTACTTTATCATCAAGGCGGACGCTTCCGGCAGATGTATCTGAATCAGAAGAGATACCGAGGAGCTGATACTGTATCTCCTGAGCGTCTCCCACAGTCAGTCCGTCGCCGTCCATATCTCCGTTTTTCTCGCCCTGCTCGGTAAGATGATTATCAGCCGTGCCGTTTAAACCGTACTTGTTCGGACTTGCAAGAGCCTGCATGATGAGAACTGCATCTGCCATATCCACTGTGCCGTCACAGTTAGTATCGCCCTTTAATGTGTCAGTCCCGGTATCAGTCTTTTCCTGCTCAATCGGGATCTTCCTGTCCTCTAACAATGAGGATTTTCCATCGGCATAAACGCCTGTACTGCCAATAAACGACGTTAAACTTACCGCTGAAATAATAAACGACAATATCTTTTTCTTCATAAAAACCATCCTTTCAATATTTTTTCTGATCTGATAATGCATTGTTTGTCTTCTGAAGAGCTTTTTCATTCTGCATCTGCTTCTGATATTGTGCCCTTTGTATATTAGACGTAACGGGCACACAAAAACACTAAGCAGATTTCAAGTTAAAATAAAAAAATATATCTGCGGACAAAAAAACAGGAACTGTCAAAACCGTTCCTGTTTTCAATACAATAGTATTTTTAGTGTTCTTCGACCGGTACATCAGCCGTATTGCCGGTCTCAATTATATCAAGTCCGCTCGTATCATAAAGCACCTTTGCGTGATTGCTGCGTATAAGCTTTCTTTCGATATGGTTTCCTGTCACTCCGTCCACCTTGTCACGGTATACCTCACCGTTTCTGTAAACGACACCGTCTTCTCTTGAAAAGAACACATTCTTTGTGGAGATATGATACTTGTTTCTCTGAGGCATATCCGCTCTGAGCTCACCGCAGAGATACTCAGGCGTAGTATAAACTACCAGCTGATAAGTCCTTTTAGTAGTATTTTTAAAGCGGTAATCAAGATAGTTATACATTATGGACGTACCTGTCCCGAATGGTATCTTGCGCTGAAAGTCCGGGAAAAGATCAAGTCCGTCATGGTGATGATGCTCGGTTATCTTCAGATCAGAGTGAAGTATCATCCAGTGTATCAGGTTGGTCATCTGGCACATTCCTCCGCCTATACCGGGCTCGGTATGATCGGCAAATATCGTAAGCCCTTCCTTATATCCCTTCTTTTCGGTCGTATTGCCTACAAGATACCAGAACGAGAATGTCTCTCCGGGACGAATAAGTATCTTGTTAATTTTTGGAGCTGCGAGCGAAAGGTTTACAGCTTTGTTTTCCTGCAATGTCATATCAACATTGCCAAGCTTTCTCCTTATCAGCGATTTATGCCTGTAAATGACATACGGCAGCCTTTCCTTCTGTTTTGTTCTGGCAAAATGCTTAAAACCGCACAGATTCTTCAGTGACCTTGCCAGAATACATTTTTTCTCCGAGATCGCATATGTAAGCGGCGATATCTCACAGAAAAGTTTTCGTTTCATTGTCCGCACCCTCAAATCGAAATATAATAACATGAATGATCAATGTCTGCCCAGCAGCTGAAAGCACCTCTTTTTTTCTGTACTTTAGCCGTAAATGAGCATGACATCAAATAGTGTACCGCACAAATCCCCTGGTTTTAAGAAATTTGCGCTTCCCGAACAAAGTTCGGGACAATAACCGCTATAAGGCGGTTATTGAGGACACACTAATTATAACATAATATGCATTGGTTATCAATACATCGTAAATTTTTAAACACACGTCCGCTGCCTAAAAGTTTTATCACTATAATGACAAAACTGTACAAATTATGGTATATGCGCAGGAACCGCGTCCGCAGCCGGCAAAAGAATGATTTTTCATCCATATGTTGATATTTATCAGATGATATGGTATAATATGTCATATACTCTTCCGGAGGAGATAAATGAACAAATATAAAAAACTTGCATTCAATACTATCATCTTTTCTGTCGGAAGCTTCAGTGCAAAGATATTTTCACTTCTGCTCAACAATCTTTATACAAAGCACCTGAGTCCGTCCGGACTATATACAAAAGCGCTGATAGAAACACTGGTACTTTTCCTTCTGCCTGTATTCACATTTTCACTGACAGAAGCTGTAGTACGCTACGGTCTCGATAATGAATACGACAATAAACAGGTTTTCACAACAGCTGCTGTCATAACCCTCAGCGGACTTTTCCTCATGCTGCCTGTCATACCGTTACTTAACCTCATTCCTGTACTAAAGCCGGTAAGAAGCTATTCAGTATTGCTTTTTGTTTACGTATGCACCTCAGCGATGAGGGCTCTCTGCTCCCAGTTTGTCCGCGCCTGCAATATGGTTAAGCTTTTCTCCGCAGACGGTATTTTCGCCACACTGACGCTTTTCATTTTTAATATTTTATTCATTTCAAAGCTCGGAATGGGCGTCAGGGGCTTCATGATATCAATGATACTTTCAGATGCCTGCTCCGCTGTTTTCCTTTTCATCGCAGGCAGGATACGCGGATACGCTGATATTCACAGCTTCAGCCGGTCATTCGGTAAAACTATGCTTCGTTTCACTCTGCCACTTGTCCCTACGACTGTCATGTGGACATTCACCGGCTTTTCCGACCAGATATTTATCGGAAATATGCACAGCAATAAATTCGCTCTCGGCAGCGACGCGGCAGGTATATATTCTGCGGCTACCAAGATCCCTAACCTGATATCAATGATGTCATATATATTCATGCAGGCATGGAATATGTCCGCCATAACAGAAAATGACTCGTCTGACCGCAGCAGCTTCTATGAAAAGGTCTACTCTGTTTACGAATCGCTGCTTTTTATCGGCTCCGCAGGACTTGTACTGCTTATCAGGCCTGTTTCCGCAATCCTCATCAATTACAGCACTTTTCCGGAGTACAGGACCGCATACCGCTATACTCCCCTCCTTATCGCCGCAGCCGTGTTCACCTGTCTTAATCTTTTCCTTGCAGGTATCTATACAGCGACCAAGCACACTGCCAATGCGTTTTATACCATACTTGCCGTAGCTGCCGCAAATGTTATCCTGAACCTTTTACTTATTCCGGCATTAGGAATACAGGGAGCTGCCTTTGCAACTTTTCTCAGCTATCTTCTCTGCTACTGTATCCGTATGAAAGACTCACGCAGATATGTGCCCTTCCGTTTTTCAACGCTAAAAACAGCTGTCAATACCTCTCTTCTTCTGCTTATGTGCGTACCCGTGATCTCAGGCCTCAAAAACCCTGTCTTTTATGAGCTGCCTGTTGCAGCTGTGATAACCGCCCTGAATCACGGTGCTGTTACCGAAACTGTCAGGAAGCTTCTCAAAAGAGATAAAAAGGCAGCAGCATAGTATTGCTCTTACAGCCGTTGCTGCATAAAAGCTCTGTTCACTGCGGACAGAGCTTTTTTACTTTGCTTTCTGATTTATATGATTCTCTATTGATTTTTTAAAAAAGCTGTGTTATAATGTAGGCGAACAGACAAGAACTGTTAATCCTAAAGAAACGGCAGGTGAACACAAATGAGGTCCAAAAGAATAACAGCTGCTTTTATCGCAGCAGTAACATCTTTCATTCCCCTTTCATCAGGCAGCCTATCCGGATTTCTCTCCGAACCGGTGTACGCTGAGGAACACGGTATGGGCGCAGCGCTTCCCGACTGGATCCCATATGATCTTGAGTCGGCAATAGAGTTCCGCAATACCTACGGTGCTACTCATGTTCAGGACGGGCTTGTTTGCGTAGTCTTCAAGGAATACGCTAAACAAGCGGCTTCATCACAGTATCTGGTAATGACTACAGAAGACATGATGGATGAGCTTACCCACAAGACCTTTGAATCAAAGGAAAGCGGCGTGATCTATGAGACAGTTGTCTATTATGCGCCTCATAAACAGGGCACTTTTGAAGTCGCACTGGTTGAGACTGCCATGAAGGACATAATCAGGGAAAGCGGATTCCGGCACGCTTATAAGAACTATGCCTTCTGCATAGACGAGGACAGCAATATCTCCGAGACCGACATATACAGCTGGTTCCCGGACAGCGTTGCGGAATACAAGGAATATTCCGAAAAGTTCGGTCAGGTCTCCGCAAGGGATAATATCATCGTGTTCTGCATTGACTCAAATACGGGAACGCCTTATGACTGGTTTGAGGTATACGGAACGCCCCGCAGCTGCATAAACAAGATAAACCACTATTTTACAGAGGACTGCAGCACGGAAACAGCACCGCCTCTTGACGGCGGAACGATACACAAAGCCATAGCTTATTCGGCTGATATCGACGGCAGCGATCTGGTAAGGTGGGATTATGCCTCGGTCAATGACTACTGCTCAAATCAGGTGGAAAAGACACTCATCGCCGACTGTACAATAACCGATGGCGCAAAAACTGTCATACTGAACGACTCCTATGTAAATGACGCAGAATTCTCATATTCTCAGTACAGCATATACAGCGATGATCTGAATGCTTCGTATACCAGCATATATAATGCTTTCGCTGATCAGAAAGCTGCCGTAATAAGCTCAAAGGATGAGCTTGTGAGCTTCCTTTCGACTTATCTTAAAGAAAAGGCACTGAATAAATTCGTAAGTGAGTACAGCGACAGCTTCTTTGAGAACAACGTACTGCTGCTGAATACCTACCTTGACCCTTACAGGGGGCGTATCCTGTCCCACGGACTTGACAGCGTCCAGTTGAAGGACGGCAGACTGATAATAAACTATACCTCCATTATCTATGCAAATCTTATGAGAACATCATACTTTGACATTCTCAGAGTAGTTATCCCAAAAGATGAATTGCAGGATAAAGTTATCTGGAACAACAAGGAGACACTTAATTTCGACCTCAAACGCATAAGCATTATCGACGAGGATACCGGCGAGCCGATAAGTATTCCGGGAGATAAAAGGGAGCATATTTTCGGAGACAAACTGAAGTATTTCGAGGGACGCAATCCATATTACGTTGACACAGAACTGTCCGATTATGACTGGCCCAGTATCACTGTTGACGAGGATTATCTGCCTGAGGGATATGTACTGTCCGAAAAAGTACCTGTCAAAATAAAGGAATATGCATACAATTCAGCAGACATGATCTTCACGGTAAAGAATAACTCGCCCGTTGAAGTAAAATACGCGGCAGACAGGATCTCAACAACAACACCTGATCTGATACCGGATAATATAATAAAAGGTCTGGAACCTGCCGTCGCGGCTTCAAAAGAAGAGCTTTCAGAGATACTCTCGCTTTATATCTCGGAAGAATATCAGAAAAAAATATTCTCAGCCTATGATGATGATTTCTTCAAGGATAATGTGCTGCTCCTTGATTTCATTATAGACCCAACAGGCGGCGAAAATATCAGTATAAATGATACCGTTATATCCTCTGAAAAAATAACTGTTTATTATACCAGACCCTCCGCGGATTTTGGTATATGCAATACCGACTACTTCTTTATTCTTCAGGCTGCTGTACCGAAAAGTGCATATAATAATCAGAAGACTGAATGGAAATGCAGCTACGATGTCAACGGCGACGGAGAATTCGGTATCTCCGATCTTGTCACCCTGCAGAAATGGCTGCTCTCAGACCCGGATACCAAGCTTTCCGAACGCAGAACAGCTGACATCTGCAAAGATAATAATATTGATGTTTTCGACCTTGTTGCAATGAGGAAAAAGCTTATAGAATTAAATAGGTTAGGCACTCCGGTAAAATATGCTATAGAAGCTCAGTATCTGCGAGCCTACAGGACTGTCATCAACAGCGGACCTATAGTAAGGATGATGACAAATACAGAAGAGCTTAAAAGCTATTTCAATTCGGATCACAAATATGAAGTAATTGAAAAATACGATGATGAATGGTTCAATGACCATAAACTGATGGTAGTCAGCATTGAAGAAGGAAGCGGTTCGATCACACATGAAATAACCGATCTTACCAGCGATTACGTAAATATAAACTGCATTTCCCAGGAAGTGATGACCTGCGATATGGCAGCATGGGATATACTTATCGAGCTTGATAAATACGCAAATATCAGCGATAATTTCCAGGTCATCCTTACAAGGGAATGAAACATCAGTGACATTCACTTAAAAACAGAACAGACAAAAAAACAGGGACCACAGTCCCTGTTTTTTATTATTCATGTCAGTCCGTATATTCAGAATGATGCTTTCCATTGCTCTTGCCCTTGTAAAGCCTGCTGTCAGCGCGGTCCATTCCTACTCCGATATTCGAATCAGGGATCACAAAGAGGAAGTCCTCGCCTCTCTCCCCTGCGTTTTATATTGTATATCTCTCCATAATAAGCCTTTTTTCAAACTCATTCAGCGGAAGCGGTCTGTCGAATAAGTATCCCTGTGCAAGCTCGCATCCGCACTCACGAAGAAGTTCGAGCTGAGCTGCTGTTTCTACGCCCTCAACGATACATTCAAATCCGAGCTCCTTTGCCATAGCGACCACATATTTGAACATAACGCTTCTTACGCTGTCCTTTGCTTCACCGTCAAGAGGCAGGAATATCTTATCGACCTTCAGTACATTCCAGGGTATAACACGTATCAGATTAAGAGATGAATACCCCATACCGAAATCGTCTACGGAAGTGTATATATTATACTCGTGAAGCGCCTCAACAACACGCTTCAGATCCTTGAACTCAACGTCTGTGGTGGTTTCGGTCAGTTCTATCTCTATGTATTCATGAGGCACATTATGCCTGTCTATGATATCAATAAGCGTTTTTACAAGATCAGGATTAATGATATGACGTCTGGAAAGATTGACGGAAACACGGACAACACGTTTTCCTTCATCGAGCCATCTGCGTATATCCGAGCATACGAGCTCAAGCATATGGAAATCCAGCTTGCATATCTCACTTGTCACCTCCAGTATCGGGATAAACTCCATCGGAGGCACGATTTTTCCGTCGTGGAACCAGCGGCAGAGAGCCTCGGCTCCATACAGTTCACCGGTAACGATATTGACCTTAGGCTGATAGAATGCATGAAATTCACCGTTTTTCAAAGCAACAGGGAATATGTTCTGTATACGCCTTGACCTTTCCTTTTCTGACATGAGCATATCAGAATAAAATACGATATTTCCCTGCGTGCCTACCTTTGCGACCTGATATGCGTGCATGATCTTACCCATGATGTCATTCGGAACAGTTACTGTATACCTGTCCGGAACAAGAAAAACACCGGCATAGCACGAGATCCTTGCTGTTCTTCCGCTGTCATCAGCCAGTACAACAGCTTCATTCATGTAATCAAGAAGATCGGGAAGATCAGTCTGATCGCATATGCATACAAAAGCGTCACCGCCGAGTCTGACGACCATTCCGCTGTCTCCGATCATATTCTCTATATATCTGTAATGGTTCCACAGAACGGTATCACCGCCCGCTCTTCCGAACTCCTCGTTTATCAGAGAAAAATGCCGCAGATTATAGTTTATTGCAGCTTTTCCTTCAAAATCGCCGGTGCGTCCTTTCCATGAAAAGTATCTGAAAAGGCTTCGTATATTACGGAAGCCCACATCATCATAAAACGCCAGTTTTTCAGCTATCACCTGCAAACGGTTGCGGCTTATGAAAGCAAGCGCCGTTCTCATGGCAAGGTCAACCTTGAACATTTCCTCATCTGTCAGAGGTTCCTCATTCTCCGACATATATACCGTCATGGTAGTTATGGACATAAGTCGCGTTTCAAATCTTACCGTATGTACCTGCTTTCCTTCTTTTCCTGTATCATAACTGCACATTACTTCGCCGTCATCCCGTTTTTCCGCGCCGGGATCGCGATAAAAATGAGTAACGCCCTTTGAAAGACGGAACATCGCGGCGATCTCATTCAGTACAGATTCAATCTTTTTAATGGCAGGTGTCTGATTCACTATCTGCGTCAGGGAAGCAAGCTGTTCATACAGCTTATAAAAACGCAATTCCTTTTCAGGATCCATAAATACCTCCTTTCATCATATATGCTCCTGTCAAAAACAGAATGATAATGTATTATTGATCTTTATAATAATACGATTTTTCATTATTGGCAAAACACCATAACAAAAGTTCAACGTATTTATCAAATAACATACAAAATAGCATAATGCAACATATTACAATGCCATATTTATATATTGTACACTATTTGCGCACATAAATCAATAGCTGAATTGTAAAAAAGCGTTTTATAGCACAATACTGTTATTTTTCCGAACAGCTGCTATTCATCAATCAGCTTATCCGGTAAGCAATTAACAGCTTGACATTTGCAGATATATATGATAAAATTCAATTGCTCACGGATCACGGGTTTGTAAAAGGTTCTTACCGCAGTATAAGCTGCATCTGGAAAAGCTCATAAGCCATGATCCGATAATAATACTATTCAGGAGAAATTATGAAAAGATCACTAACTGTTATTTTTGCTGCAGCTCTTCTGCTGACAGGCTGCAACGGCGGAGAAAGCGGAACATCAGAGATCAGTACAGCTTCCACAGAAGCTGAAACGCCCACCGCTGATACCACCACTGTTACAACTACTGCTGCCGTATCGCAGACGGTCATCAGTACAACAACTACCACCACAACAACTGCTGCCGGCAGTGTAACTTCATCAGCTGAAACTTCCGGTGATTCATCACTCAATGATGCTGGTATCATGCCTCCGGAATCAGAAAACTCATCTGAAGAAGAGACAAGTCAGTCTTATACTGACGACAGTGACGAGCCTATAGAGCTGCCTGTCATACCGATAAGCTGACACGGACAGAACATGGTAAAATAAAAGTTTTTAAATCACGGATAAGCCAGTATTTTGTTCTTATCCCGAAAATAACGGAGGAATCAATTTGAAAGACAACAGCTTTACAGAAGGACCGATACTTCCGAAATTATTGAAGTTCATGCTGCCTGTTCTGCTGGCAATGTTTCTTCAGGCGCTTTATGGTGCTGTGGACTTGCTCATAGTAGGACAATTCGGAACAAAATCAGGAGTTTCAGCTGTTTCGACAGGTTCACAGATAATCATGACCCTTACGAATATTCTGGTAAGCTTTTCTATGGGAATTACCGTTTCGGTTGCACAGCGTATCGGTCAGAAACGCAATAAGGACACCGCTCAGATAATAGGTACAGGACTCTGTGTGTTTTTCTTTGCAGGTGTGATATTCACATTGATCAGCGTAATCGGTGCAAATTCACTGACTAAGGCAATGCACGCGCCTGATGAAGCGATGGACGCGACCGTCAGCTATATCCGTATATGCGGCGGCGGTTTTCTTGTAATAACAGCTTATAACCTGCTGGGAAGTATTTTCCGGGGACTGGGCGATTCAAAAACACCTCTCGTGGCTGTCGGAATAGCCTGTATATGCAATATAATCGGTGATCTGATCTTTGTATCTGTATTCGGTCTCGGAGCAACAGGTGCTGCGATTGCGACTGTAATCGCACAGTTTATAAGTGTGGTGATATCGTTTTTTATTATCAGACGGCTGAAGCTTCCGTTTGAAATACACCGTTCAGATATCAGGATACATAAGCCGTCAGCACGAAATATCATACACATAGGAACTCCTATAGCATTGCAGGATTTCCTTGTGGGGATATCGTTTCTTGTCCTCGTCGCCATTGTTAATCAGATAAGTGTTGATGCATCTGCAGGAGTTGGCGTTGCAAATAAGGTATGCACATTCATTATGCTTATTCCAATAGCATTTATGCAGTCAATGTCCGCATTCGTTGCACAAAACCAAGGGGCAGGTCGGTATGAACGCTCAAATGCCGCTCTGAGAAACGGCATTGCGGTTTCAGCCGCATTCGGAGTGGCGATGTTCTTTATTACATTCTTTTTCGGAGATAAACTGGCAGGTATCTTCTGCCCTATAGATTCTACTGTAAAAGACGCATGGGATTATCTGAAAGCATATGCAATAGACTGCCTGCAAACTTGTTTCCTTTTCTGTTTTGTAGGATATTTCAATGGTATAGAAAAGACAAAGTTCGTTATGCTTCAGGGACTTTGCGGAGCTTTTCTTGTGAGGATACCGATGGCATTAATCATGCAGCATTTCAGCAGCGGCTCTCTGTTCCTTATCGGACTGTCTATACCTTGCTCCACGCTGCTGCAAATAGCTCTTTGTTTTGCAGTATATATACATATCAACAAAAGACAAACTGAAATTGATTAAGTTCATTAAAAAGCACTCACAGTCAAAGTGAGCGCTTTTTTTAACTGCTTAAAAAGCGTTAAAACCGTGACTTATAGGAAAGATAAAAGCATATTTTCGTTATTTCTTACCCCTCTTTTATCAGTGAATATGCGGTTATCCTTTTTATAGGCCTGCAAAGCAGCGTACCGATGATGATATTTACAGCGGTCAGTATCAAAGCCATGATAAGCAGAACTGCCACAGGTATCTCAAAATTATTCTTCTGCGCTCCGATGGCTGAGAATATGCCATCAAACATAGTCGGCAGATATGCAATACCCAGCATCGCCGACAGTACAGAACCTATCAGTACAACAGGTGTGATACTACCGACCGTCTGCACGATAAGCTGTCTGCTTGTGAAACCCATCGCCTTGTATATGCCGAAATCGGTTTTCAGGCTCGAAATCATCGAACGCATGATAACGTAGAGTATCAGCAGTATGATAAGCACTGTGATGATGAACAGCAGTATTGCAACAATGGTGATGAGCGAGGAATACATCGCCTGCATAGCCTTTGTTTCCTTTGCGGTATTGCTTATATTCACAGTATAATCGGAATATTCGCTGTTCAGCTTGTCAACAAGGTCTTCAATATCCCTGCCGTTTGTGTAGATGTTAAACGAATAGAGCGGCTTATCCGAGATGCTGGCATATCCTTCATCGGTCAGCTCGGCAATAAGTCCATTGTTGTTGACGCTCTGAATAAAGCCGCTGACCGTATAATCGTGAGAATTTCCGTTCACAGTCAGCCTGAATTTATCACCGACAGAATAATCGTCTTCAAATGCACTACCTATCGCAATTTTATCGGCATTGTCGGGGTGCGCACCTTTGTAGCAAATATCATTTTCAAGCAGTGAATAGTCCTCGCACACGATCATTGGTAAGCTGCCGTCTGTGTATTCACCGTTAGCGATACCATAATTCACTGCTTTGACATTCTCATTTTTGAGCAACTCTTTCAGTTCCTCAAAATAATTCCCGTCCGACTGCACTCTTATATCAGGCAGCTCTTCAGACAACGTAGTGAGGAAGTTTTCAGGACGGATATTTACATTATAAACAAGCACTCCCGTAAATGACAGAAGTATCATCATAACAAAAGTAACCGCAAAAAGCAGGATATTTCTTCCGGCAGATGAGACAGCTTGCTTTAAGGTCAGGTTCAGAGCCACCGAGCCTTTTGAGGTGTCAAGCGGAAAACTGTTCCTGTCCGCGGGTTTCAGCGGATCAATTCCTCTGATAGCGTTGATAGGTTCAAGATGCTTGATCTTTCCTGCGGCAAGTAACGTAAACAGCAGAACAAATACGAGTATGCCAGATATACTGATGCAGGCAGCTTTGATGTCGAAAACAGGTGTATAGGAGAAACCAGACTGTACTGCAAGCAAATTTGCAACAGAGGGTATCACCGTATAGGAAATAGCTGTTCCGATGATAAGTCCTGCACCGCATATCAAACCGTAAGGGATTACCTGACTGAACATAAGCTGTCTGCTTGTGTAACCTATTCCTTTGAGAACACCCATTTCGTTGATCTCCTCGTCAATCGTTGTTCGTATCCTGAAACGCGCGAGGAATATGCTTACGATCAGCACAAGTAAAGCAAACACCGCAAGGAACAAGACGATCGTATTTGATACCATAGTGCGGCTGTTTTTGGCAGTGTCACGGTCAAGGAGAGAAACTACGTGGATGTTTTTTCCTTTCAGAAGTGCCGCAATATCGCTCTTTAATCCGGATATATCAGTATCATTGTCGGTTTTTATCAGATATTCCGAAACCGCCGTAAAATTCTCGTCAGAGGTCATATCTTCATATGCTTTGTCGGTAAGGTATATCCCGATAAAGCCCGTGCCGTAGTTGCCGTACTGCATTTCGCTGATAATGCCGTTAACGGTAAAGGCATATTCCCTGCCGTCTGTGATATATCTTATCTTTTCGCCTGTCTTGTATCCGCCGAGCGCAGACAGATACATGGGAATATACGCACCGTTTTCTTCCTCGCTACTTGCTTTTTCCTCTATCGTATGCTTCGAGATAGTTCGCTCATCGGAAAGTTTGTAAAAATAGGTATTCATCGTAAATTCCGAGCCTTGGAATTCCTGTAAGGCGGCAGAAGCAAACAGAGCTTCATTCTTTTCGACAGCCGAAACGCCATTGATTTGACCAATATCACCGGCAAGTTCCTCAGATGCAAGGGCAGCGGGAACACTCGCACTGATATCAGCAGTGTTAAGTTCATCGAAACGCTTGTCATATGCATCACCCGTCTGAAACAGAAGCACAAGTGAAATATTGAGTATCACCGCCGTTATAATCATCACGATACCAAATGAAATGAACTGTCCTTTTGCTTTTTTGAGGTTATGCAATACAAGTCCGCCCATATCACCACCCCATATCTTTCAGGAATATTTCGAGCTTTCCCGTTCTTTCGGTATCATCTGCGCTGTATTTTCCCAAATCGCAGTCGCCGCAGATCTCGCCGTCCTTGATATAAACAACCCGATTTCCCCTCAGAGCCGATTTCTTATCATGTGTTACCATTATAATGCTCTGTCCGGTTTCATTAAGCTTTGATAACACGTCCAGAACTGCATCGGAATTGTTGGAATTCAGCGCACCTGTCGGCTCATCGGCAAATATAGCTGAGGGCTGATTGATCGCCGCACGGACGATGCCTGCTCTTTGTGCTTCACCGCCCGATATGAGCGATGGCAGCTTTTTGCGTGTCACCTCCGAAATGTTCACCATATCGAACAACTCGTTTGCACGTCTAACGATGTCGGCTTTGTCCTTGCTTGTAAGGCTTCCAGCGGTTATTACATTATCCAGCAGGTTCATCTTATCTATCAGATAGATCTGCTGAAAAACAAAGCCGCAGTTCTTACGTCTGAATACGGCAAGTTCATCGCTGCTCATGCCGGTTATCTCTGTTCCTCCGAAAATAATAGTGCCTGCATTCGGCGTATCCATACCCGAAAGGGAGTACATGAGAGTAGACTTTCCTGCGCCGGATGCACCCATGATAATGGTGAAATCACCCTTGTAAATATCAATATCAAAATCCGAGTAAATCACCTGCTCGCTGTCGCCCGAACCAAAAACCTTTTTAAGATGTCTTGCAGAAATAAAGGCCTCTTTTTCCATAACTACCTCCGTCAGTGTATAAGCTCCTTGATAAAGCTCATCGTTCCTGTTTTTGCGCCGAGAGTTTTCTCGGTCATGTCGATGAATACCTCAACATCTCTTTCGTTGAAACTGCCGCTGTCGAAAATACGCTGACAAATAATAAGGATCATTTTTACACGCTCCTCGACATTTGTGCAGTCAAATATCCCTTGTGAGATACCCTCTTTCACGACTTCCGTCAATATCGGAACGGTCACATCAAGAATACGGAGGTTTATTTTTTCGTGCATAACGATATTCTCGCTTCGTTCCAGAGTACCTGCAATACCGCTTTCTTCCAGCTGCGGACGCATTGACATTGTAACGGCAACGATCTTCTGTGGAACGGGGATTGGTGTAGAAATCACGTTTTTTGCCCGTTCTGCCTCCTCGCTTATCATCATATCAATGACCGCTTCAAGTGTAGCTTCCTTGCTGGGGAAATGGTAGTAATAAGTTCCCTTCGCAATTCCCGCCTCTGTAATGATCTCGTCAATGCTTGTATTATCGTAGCCCTTTTCGATAAACATACGGTATGCGATCTTTAACAACTCTTTTTTTCGGCGTTCACCTTTTTCGCCTTTCATATTGACCTCCTAATTTTCGACTGCAAGTCGAATTCCTGATATTATGATAACACCTGTTAAACGAATTGTCAAGAACAAAACCGACTTCAAGTCGAATATTGTGCGTGATGGCAAAAAATCAGTTCCTTTTGCACGGCGCATTGTTAAAAATGCCGGTAATATATGCTGATGAATTATGACAATAAATATTACTTGTTGTAGAAACCGTCGAATGTCCTAACGCTCCCGAAACGGTCACGATGTCCACTCCCTGATTGACGAGGAGCGAAGCGAACAAGTGTCTGTACAATATGAAAACACGTTTAAAGAATGGTCTCGCATTTTTCTATTGATACATCGTATTGATGTCCTCTGTTGTATTTGTGGATCGAATAGCTCATGACAGAGTTGAGAAGCAGAATCTAGCTCAAATGAGCTTGTTCGGTGATATGGTCGAAGATACAACCACTGGATACAAGAAGCGTTACGCTATCTCTGATGTTGCACTTAACAAATTTAAGGGGATATATGGAGATCGTGTAACCAAAGAAGATATCTTCTACTATCTGTATGCTGTTCTGCACTGCAAGGACTACATATCAGCTTAGTCATTTATTATCTGACCTGCCACCATGTTGAGATGTTGATGCTGCATAAACGGAAAAAAGTTGTTGATAGGCTTATCCAACTTATGAAACATATCAGAAGCTACAGCCACGTCAACTTTTCTATTTGCCTCTTCGCTCAACAGACGTCTTGATAGGGATACGAAACGTTGCTTATTCTTAACACCATCCGCTCCGATTACAGTGCGAGTCTTCAGATCTTCCCCTGGATTAGCGAAGCAAAGATCATTTTCCTTTAGTGCTTGAAAAATCTTATTATGACCAACCGGGAGTTCAAGTTGTTGTAAAATTTTCTCAACGAACAGTTGCCTTGTAACATTGATTGATCCATCGCTACCTGCAAAAGCCATGTTAGGTTTCCAGAACGGTGGGGATGATTCATTACCTACCCCAAGTGTCCCTGAACATATTGCTGTGCTCAGTGATTTACCAACTGCCTTAGAGACTACATTACCAAGACTTGTTCTGTTTACTGCTTCAGATTTGAGATAATTCCTTAATTCAAGCACATCATTTTTGGAGAATATCTTCTTATAATAAAGCACTAAACCTGTAGCAAGAAACATAATTGCTGAATTGCTCTGCGCCTTATATGGCAACTCAGACACTAATTGCTCAGCATTCTTGATCGCTTTTTTTAGATCAGCATTTATGGCATCCGGATTCTGCTCTGCATACTTGATAATGCAATAATTCAGCTTTCCCATAGCTTTCTGTAACGGGCCGAAATCTTCAACCTTGATACTGTTGCTGATTGAGAGCTGATAATGCGGAAATGTGTCAGGAATAGTTCCGGCATTATCGGTAATAAGCACTGGTACGGTTCTACAAACGCTCTCCTCAAGCGGAGCGGTCTGAAACTGCTCATACACTAATTTGAGAACTTTTTCGAGGTCATAGTAATCATCAATAACAAAAGAATGACGCAAAATTGTAGAACAGTCTACATGCTTGTTTAGCTCATCCTCAATACCTGTAATACGGCTATGTGAGAAGATAGGTTCCATAGAATTATGATTTCTGTTCTGGATAACAGCAGTCATGAATCTAGAATTATCATCATCTGACGTTTCAATAACCCACATTCTATCCTGGGTAAGTCCTTCATCTTTGAATTGAGGAAGCAGACGGCTCAATATCGATAATGCAGTCCCCACCTTAACAGGCAGAGTACTTGGACAAGCCTTATGATAAGAATCCACAATTTTGTCTATAGATTCCGTAGTACGTTCGAGGTGGATATAGTTAAATGCATTCCTACGCTTGAATTTAACTGACATAAAATATCACTCCTTTTCATCGTAAAAAAAATCGGACAAGATTGGAATCATGTTTTCAGCTGAAACAAAAATTCTTCTGCCATCTGGAGTATTGTTCCAGCCTGCGTGCTTAGGAAGCGTCAGAAAGAAAACATTATTGCACATACAAATAGCCCTGATAAACGATTCATAATAATAGTCCCTGTTCCTAAGGGTAAGTCCCTTCTGATGATACTGGGTCTGCTTCCTGAGATCTGAGGAAGTGATAATTCCCTCACTGAAAATCAGTGGCTTCGTAGAGCCTTTCAGAAATACACTTAAAGCACTGCATGATCCAGGTCCAACAGCATCAACAATTAGACATGCCTCAACAACGAAGCGTGAGATTAACTTAGGTAAACCATTTTTTACCCTGATCAACCATTCAGCGGATACATCATTAAAGTATAACCTTACATCCTCACTGTAATTATCATATTTAATAAAATGGGGAATGAAATTGGTTCGATTGAAATCCACTCCATTAATGCTAATCGTCTCTGAAATAAATGGTGATATCTTTGATATGTGCATACCTTTCTTATCGTTTTCTTATTGTCGGTGATGATCTACTATATCGAGAAGGGAAAGTCATAACAGACTATACAAGGCATCCTAAGGGATCAGGAGAATTCAGGAGACCACATCAAAGAAAACCTACCCCTGAAGATAGTGATATTATCGATCAACTTATAAGAAATACATATAAAGTATTATTTACAAGAGGACAAAAAGGTTTGTATCTCTATATAATGGATGAGGCATTAAGAGAATATTTAAAAACGGAAATACAAAAGATATATGATATGCAGGCAATACTCAGAGACAACTAATATTATTAATTGAACCGCCTATAGGCGGTTCTGCTTTATGTGTTTACATTATATCGGTATTATGCTATAATTGGTGATAAGAGAAATGACAAAGGAGTTACATATGGCAAATCAAGAGATTATTGACAGAGACACGTATAAAAAAATCAAGAAGATGAACCGAGAGGAGCTTACAAAGTTCATTCTTAAGTATGGCGACGAACTTCTCGGAGAACAGGTCAAGACGATTGATCTCCCAGCTCTTGAGGCTGAACTCAGTAAGATCAAAGGTATCGGTGGTAAGCGCCTTGAGGAGATAATGACTGTTGTCGAGAAATTCTTGGACGTTGAATAGGGGGTATATTATGAATTGTAAAAGAATAGTAGCAGCGTTGATGTGTGCTGTAATATCGTTGGGAACGACAGCACTTTCGCTGGGAGTACCTGTAACTCTTTCGGCTGAAGCTGCAACCATAGTTGACAGCGGCAACTATGGCGAGAATATCACATGGCAGCTGGACAGCGACGGTACATTGACTGTCAGCGGCAAGGGAGATATGGGCGATGTAGGTCCTGTCAAAAATACTCCGTGGGTAAAAGAAAGAGATCTTATAAAAAAAGTGGTTATAAGCAATGGGATAACAAGAGTCGGAGATCAGAATTTTAATACTTGTAAGAACCTTGTGTCCGTTACCCTTCCCGATACTCTGAAAACCATTGGCTTTGTTGCGTTTTCTGAATGCAGCGCTCTCACTTCCATCGTAATACCCGCTTCTGTGACGGTAGTCGAACATGAGGCTTTTAAGTCCTGTAGTAATGCGGAAATAACGATCTCCTCAACAGCCACAAAGATAGAAGGCGGGGCTTTCTCAGGCACAAAATGGGAGGAAGAGCAGCTTGAGAAGTCGCCTTTTGTGATAATAAACGGTGTTCTTCTTGCTGCAAGAAACGATACGGAAAAGATTGTCATACCTGACGGAGTTGAATGTATAGGTCGGAGATGTTTTCAGGGTTGGGGATATTGGTCAGTAACAGAGGTCGTTATCCCTGATTCGGTGAAGATAATAGAAAGCCGTGTTTTTGAGGGATTCAGATCACTGAAATCGGTGACAATACCCGAATCGGTAGATAAAATAGAACCGAGTGCTTTTCAGAGCTGCAATTCTCTTGAAAAGGTCTGCATACTTAATCCCGAATGTGATATAAGCGACATGAATTCGACCTTTACCAACGGTGCCGGTTATGCCTATACAGGTATTATCAAGGGATACAGAGGCTCTACTGCAGAGGCTTACGCCAATAAGTACGATCGCATCTTTGTACCCGTTGATTCTGACACGGGAGATGTGAACTTTGACGGAAATGTGAACGCAGTAGATGCTTCCATGGTGCTGGCATATTATGCCCGTGTATCGACCAATCAAGAAGGCGGATATAATGAAGAGCAAATGCTTGCAGCAGATGTAAACCACGACGGAGATATCAATGCCGTTGACGCATCGAGTATTCTTGCGTACTATGCGTATGTATCGACTACAAAAGAAACCCCTATGTCAATGGAAGAATATATGAAAAAGAATTAAGAAATTCCCCTAATATGATGACAGCCCTTCACGGGCTGTTTCCTTTCTAGCTTGACTAATATAGTTAATTATGATACAATTAAGGAGTCACAACACCGGCTGTATTGAAGGCAACGACCAGAAGTGACTATAGGCACAAATAATGACAAACAAAGCTTTTCTTACAGGAGGAGGCTTATTATGATTGCAAAAAGAATATTCTCAACCATGCTTAGTGCGCTTGTTATTACTTGCTCTATTTCTAACTATAATACTTATGAAAAAACAAGAATTTTAGCGGCTGAAGCAGAAGATACATCAGTGAACACAGGAACTTGTGGCGATAGTGCAACGTATTCCCTTGACGATGCAGGAAATCTGACTATCAGCGGAAATGGTGCTATATCCGATTATGTGGATGGAAAGACACCTTTTGCCAATAGTGCTCCGATTAAAAAAGTCATTATCGAGGAAGGAATAACTCATATAGGTAATTATGCTTTTTCATCGTGCCATGACATTCAGTCAATAGAATTGCCAGAATCACTGACCGGTATAGGAGAGTATGTATTTGAAAACTGTACTTCACTTACAAGCATCATCATTCCTGATTCGGTAACAAGTATCGGTCAGTATGCTTTCAGCGGTACAGCTGTTAAGTCAGTAGTCATTCCAGAATCAGTAGTAACACTGGATACAAACAGCTTGTTTATGGGGTGTAAGAAACTTGAATCTGTGGTTCTTCCGCAGTCTGTAACAGCAATTTACAGCAATGCTTTCAAAGATTGTGTAATGCTTAAGGAAGTTGATATTCCTGATTCAGTAACTGCGATACAGAATGATGCATTTTCGGGTACAACGTTTACTTCGCTATTTATCCCTTCGGGAGTTACCATGATAAACGGAAATGCTCTCAGAGGCAGCAAAATAGACACTATTTACGGATTCAAGGATTCAGCTGCGGAGACTTTCGCAAAGAAGAATGGGCTGGATTTCATTGAAAGTGAAGAAAGAGCTTGGAAAAGAACTGACATCCTGCCTGTTGCAGGTGTTTATAAGCTTGAATGCGATGTAGATGTTAAAAGCTATATAACCATAAGCGGAATGCTTGATCTTGACCTGAACGGCCATACAATAAAGATCCCTGAGATAATATGCAACAGCACAAGCAATGTTATAATCAGGGACAGTGATCAGCAGAAAAAAGGTACGATCATTTGCACAGCGGATAGCAACCTTATAACCTCATATAATAAACTGACCATTTATGGCGGCAACTTTTATGGATATGACAAGAAAACAGTCTGCGCTACAGTAAGGATCAACGATGGTAGTTTTGATTATTACGGTGGAGAGATCATCGGATACTATAGTCATGCCCTTTCTTTAAGAACCAAAGATGGCATCATAAACATTATGGGTGGAAGACTGAAAGCTTCATCTGCTGAAAACGGAAAAACCAACGTTTATTCAGTATGGCTTGCTGATACATTTGCCGGTACTCTCAATATATCAGACGGAGAGATGCACTCAGACATTGGAGCAGCTGTCAGCGGCTCTCCTTCAGACTGCATAGTGAATATATCAGGCGGTAAGATAATAAGTGATAAAGATTATGGTTTAAAGTGCTTGAAAAATGGTACGGTAAATCTAAGCGGTAATATCTGTATTAAAGGTGATAAGGGCGGTATTTACGTACCTAACGGAAAGTCAGTAAATATTACCGGTGCTATAACAGGTGCTGATGTAAGTGTTTATGCTGAAGCATCAGGTATTCTTACGAACGGACTCGGTAATTACATCAGCGATTCAACGCTGAAACGATATCTTCCCTATATAAAGGCAAATGGTACGATTTCAGTAAATGATGATGGAGAACTGATAATAGATGTTCCTTCTGTTACATCAACAACATCAGTATCAGGTTCTACAACTTCAACAACTACTACAACATCACTTACTTCGACAAG
>JAEEGL010872704.1_pt1 | contig 33785 bp, 48 predicted proteins | sample 9134231 | NCBI WGS metagenome assembly JAEEGL01 (sample SAMN16246548, study PRJNA631951) | gut metagenome | biome: gut microbiome; feature: rumen; material: fiber-attached | host: Bos | place: Iran: Karaj | collected 2018-10 | reverse complement strand
CGAGCCTGTAAATCTCGCCCGGTTTGCTGACCGGGTTCGGCTCTACGTCCGGTGGCAGGTCTTCGATGATTTCCTTTTCGTCCTCGCCCAGGTCGCCCATGTCCTCCTCCGGGTCTTCGCGGTCGTCCTCCCAGCCCCAGTTGTCGAGTTCGTCTTTTGTGTAATCCTGCATGAGGATTTCGTATTCCCAGTCGCCGTTGCTGATGTTGTCCTTGACTATGAAGCGGCGCTCTTTTTCGTCGCTCATTCTGGAAACCGTCGCCGGGATGCTCGTCCAGCCTAGCGCCTTTGCGGCGTGGTAGCGCTGGTTGCCCGCGATGATCGTCTTGCCGTCCTTGCGGCTCAGGATCAAGGGGCGGAGCGCCAGCATTTCCGGGTCTTCCTGCAGGCTGCGCTTGAGCTTTTCAAAGTCGGCGCTGCTGATGTAGCGCGGGTTCCGCTCGTATGGCTTCATGTCCTTTAGCGCCACCATCTTTGGCGGCTGTAAGTCCTCCGGTCTAATCTTCAAATCTTCGGTATCGCTCATTGTGTCTTCGTTCCCTTTTCCTGTTTAGTTTATCCTCGTGTCGCACCTTTTTGCCGGCGTCTTTGACCTGGTTCGCAATGGCTGCCCATTGCATTGTGCTCGCGTGTTGCGCGTGGCGGTTGCTTTTCCAGCTTTTTTTGCCGCGCTTCTTCGCGTTCTGGTAGCTTTTGTAGCGTTGCTGCTGTTCCCAGCGTTCTCGCTGCCCTCCCATGTTATCCCTCCGTCTTAATTGTCTTTACCAATGCCGCCAGGACGAAGAGCGAGCCTACGATCAAGTCTGCGGCCTGGAGTGGTTGCTGCGCGGTCTGCGCGTTGATGATTAATAAAAAGCCCAGCAGGGCTGTTACCACGGTCGTGGCGATTTCCTCTGCTAGGCTTGGCTTTTTGTCGTTCATTTCTAAACCTTGCGAATGTTTGCCGTGTTCATCGCTGCCCAGACGGTTCCTCGTGCGGAAAGCACCGCGCGGTCGCCGCTGAGTTCGGTTATCGTGTATTGTTTGTCGTACTGGACGAGTGGGTGGCCGTTGTAATCGACGAGCTTTGTCGGCACGACCTTGTCGCCAACTTTGAAACCTGCCGGGGCTGGTGCCGGGGCGGCTCCGTCGTATTTCTTGAGGTTGTTTACGTTGATTGCTGCGTAAACGGTGCCGGTCATGCTGTCTGCGCGAAGCACGGCTCTTGCGCCGCTGAGTTCGCTCAGGTAGTAATAATCGCGCGTCTTGATGAGTGGGGTGCCGTTCCAGTCGACCCATTTCGTCGGTACGACCTTGTCGCCGATTTTGAGCCCGCTAGGCGTTGGCTGTGGCTGTGGTGCCGGTGGGGTTGGCTGTGGTTGCCCCTCGTTGATTGCGTTGGCCTTGTCGGCTAGTTCCTGCATGTGTGCGCGGAGCCAATTGCCCGGGCAGGTCGTGGCCGTGTACATGCTGTGCCAGGTCAGGTTCTTGCCGGGTACCAAATGGCCGAGCCCGTTGCGCTTCGCAATGTCCGCGACGAGCTTGATGAGCGAATTAAAGGCTGCGGCTCCGATTGGCCAGTCGCCTCCGGTTGCGCAGTTGCTGGTTTCAATGCTGACCGTGGTGCAGTTGCTGTTCCAGTTGCTGTCGCACCATGCCGTGTCGGCCTCGTCTACGTAGCAGCCAATTTCGCCGCCGTCGCCGATGCCGTAGTTCGAGCTGCCGTTGCGGTTCGGCTGCTGGAAGATGCCGCCGCATTCCTTTGCGGTAAGCACGCCGGCCATGTGGTGGATCGTGATGTGGTTGATGTTACCCTGCGGGCGCCCTTTGGTGTAATTCGTCGGGTGCGCTGGGTAGTATCCTGTTGCTAGTGGGGACTTTGCCATTATTCGCCCTCCTTTTCCTCGCCCTTGCCCATTGCTGCGAGTTCGTTTGCTTCAAACGACGCGATTTCCGCGTTGCTGTTTTCTTCTGGCATCGTCTACCTCCTTTGGTTTTTAATGCTTACCCCTATTTTACCATGTACGCTTATGTTGTCGCAAATAAAAAGCCGCCGGGGGTCAAGTCCGGGGCTTCAAAGTATTTTCGGCCGTTCCCGCTTTAGTAGTGCGCTAGGGTTCGGCTGTGGGTGTAATGGCGCGGCGGTTCGGTAAGGGTGGGCATCACCTCGCCGCCGCTCCTGGATCCTGCCGGGTGGCAGGGTGGCCATTTTGTTTCGGTCACTATGTTTATTTTATCATGCCCTCCGCGTGGCTGTAAACTGTGGAGTTTTAGGTCTTGCGAGCGGTGCCGTCGGTCGCGGTGCGGAGTATTGAGGTTGAGTGTGTGGTTCCGCGTTGCCGCGTCGCCGCTTACCTTTATTGTATCACGCTTCCGGTTATTTCGGTTCCGTTTGTGATTATTTCCAGCGCGTCGCGGTAGGAGTCTTCCGGGGCTCCGATCTGCTTCGCGGGTATGGTTCCTTTGTAGTATCTCGGCTCGTCGATTGGCTCGATGTGCGTGGCGTCCGTGAAATGCTGGACGCTGATTATTCCCGTCCTGGTTCCGTCCGGGTTTTCCGTCCAGCTCACGGCCTTTATGCTCCTGTGTATAAAGTAGCGGCCGCCGTTCATGCTTCCTCCGTCTGCCAGGTTGTTTCCCAGGCGCAGGTGTCTTTTGCGGCCTGGTTCAGCCTGTGGATTTCTTCGTGGGTTTTCGGTTCGTATTCTTGGATCGTGTGGCGGCTCCAGAATTTTGCAGGATCCTGCTTTGTTCGTCGTCTGGAAATTCTGCCGCCTTTGAAACCGGCCAGCGCGCTAGTCATATTGCCACTCCTCCGTTCCGTCGTTGTACCAGGCTCCGCAAATCAAGCAGCGGGTGATGTCCGGGTTGCTGCGTTCGTGGAGCCCGTCCGGTGCGAGCCAGCGCGTGTCGTCCTGCGGCTCCTGCTCTGTGAATTCGTGCCCGCATTCGATGAGGTCTGCGTTGTAAATGTCGACCAGGGCGTTGCGGATTTCCGCCAGGTTGCCCGGGAGCGTCAGCTTTGCCTTTTCGCCGTCCGTTCCCGCGAATGCGAGCGTTACCTCGCGGTAGTGGCTGTTGCTGTCTGAAAGGGCGCGCCAGGCCTCCATGACCTGCTCGTTGGTGCCGGTGAGGACGAGCTCGCCTTTTTTCTTGTCGTGGACTACCATCGCCTCCGCGTTCATTTCTTTTCCTCGCCCGGTACGGCCGGGTGTTCGATGAATTCCGGCTGCGCCTCAATGAATGCGCGAATGTCTGCGGTCATTTTGTGGTGGCTCCTGGCGTAGAGCGTGTTGATGCCGTCCTTTGCGCGCCACAGGTGGCGGCGCTTATCCCAGTCGATTATGAAGCCCTTGTAGCGGTAACTCATGCCCGTCTTGCTGCCGTTGGCGTGTGGGGCTTTGCCGCCTTTGCGCCCGGCCTCAATGGTGCGCGGGTCGCCCTTTGCGAAGCGCCCGTCTTTGAGTTGTTTCGCCTGGATTATCTTGTCTGGGTCTGCGGCTAGTTCTAGTGCCGTGCTCATTATTCTTCCTCCATAAGTTTTCGGATCTGGTCTTCGAGGTCGTCTTCTGCTCCGGTTATCGCCTGGATGATTTTGCCCGTCGCCTGGCGCATCGCCTTTTCCTCGCGGATTAATTCGATGAGCGCTTCTGGGTGGCGGCCTATAAATCTGCGCGTCCTGGCGTCCGGGGCTGCGATCTGCTCAATGGTTGCCTTGCGGGCTTCCTCCAGCCAGTAGTATGCTGTTGCCGCTTCTCGCTTCGTGAATTCGACGGTTATTGTTTCCTCGTTGCCGGTTCTGATTTCTATTATCTTCATGTTTCCTCCTTGCTCCATCTCTAGTCTACGCCCGTTTGCGTTTCGTGTCAAACGGTCAAGCCTCCCATTGTTTCTTGTAGGCTTCGTATTCCGCTTCGGTTACGCCCTCGCGAAATTTTGCGGTTATCTTCTCGTAAGTCCAGCCAATGCTGCGCCAGTACTGGATGAGCTTTTCGCGCTTCTCGCGGTTGAGCGGGAGTTCTGCCGGTTTTGCTTTTATTGTGGTTTTCTTTGTTGCCATGTTTTCCTCCTATTGAATTTTGGCTATTAATGCTGCGACGGCTCGCGCCAGTTCGGCCTGGCTGCGCACCATCTGCTTCTGTGCTTCGATGTCTTCTTCGATTTCCTCGCGCCTCACGATGATCGTGTGGTGCTTCATCGATTCTACCACCACGCGGGGGTCGTATAAGCTGTAGTAAAGCGTTTTTAGTTTCGGGTTGACTACGAATGCCTGGCGTACTTGGTGCTGGTGTTCTTCGGCCACGCTGTCAATGCCGCGGTATTCGCCCGGGCGTGGCGCAAATAATGGCTCCATCTCGTCCGGGAGTTCGCCCTTTGCGAAGCGGTCGGCGAGGATCAAGTATAAATGCTCGGCGGTGTTCAGGCTCTTGCATTCAATCGCCCAGGTCGGCATCGCCTTGTCCTCTGCGGCGTCCGGGCTGTACCCGAGCATGCCGTCGTCGGTTTCCCACATGCCGCAATCGTAGCGCGGGTTCTTGAGCCCCTGCTCCTGGACGGTGATTTCCGCGTTCTCGTTTTCGAGGTGCGTTCCGCGTACCATCGGGGATTCCTCCTCCGCGCCGTAGCTCACGTATTCGGCGATGAGCTTCCATAATTCTGCCGGCTGGTTGCCGGTCTTGCCTTTGCGGGCGAGCGGCTTAATGGCCTTGACGCGCGTTCCGGTGATGACCGTCTGGCGCGCCTCGAGCCATTCCTCGCTGCGCTGTTCTACCTCGATTGTTTTCATCTAGCGGCCTCCGCTTCTTCTTTGGTGTGAAAATAATTGCCCGCCTTTTCCGCTGCCATCGCGTCTTCGGCAGTTCCGCTCGTGGTGTGGACGGATCCGTCTGCGCGAATTTCCCACCATCCCTCGATTACCTCAGCTTCTTTTGGGTCGTCGAGGTGCTGGAGTTTCGCCAGCTTCTCTGCGCGCTTCTCGTTTTCCTGCTCGCGTCTGAATTCGGCGTCTAGGTTCTGGGCGTCCATGTAATCTTCGCTGTAGTCGCCAATTCCGGCCACGCTCCCGAGCACCTCCGGTAGGTAGGTGTGGATAATCTGGCTGAGCACGGCGTATCGGAGTTTGCGCTTGCGGTTCGCGCCTGGCTTCCAGCCTAGCTTAATCCCGCCGCGGCTGTCCTTGACGAAGCCGGACAGTTCCGCGTCGCGGTACGTGAAGGTGTCCGTGATTTCCTCGCCGGTCTTCGGGTTGTAAACCGTGGCCGTGCAGGCGTCGTCGGTTTCGTCAAACTTTTTAATGCGCCAGCCTGCCCTGCGCAAAGCGGCCGGGGTTGCCTTGCCATAAATCTGGAGCTTCCCGCCAACGAAGTATAAATCGTTTAGCGACTCCATCGTGCTCATGCCCATTTCGTGTCCGGCCATGAGCGCCATCTGGACTTGCGCTGCGTTCGTGAAAGTCGACGGCAGGCTCTTGCTGGCTATCATGTCGGCCGCGATCTTCTTCATCTGCGCGTATTCGACCGGGTTCATGACGCTGGTTGTCGTCGTGCTGATTGCTTTGGTTATTGCGCGCTGGTCTTCGTCCGTGAGCGTGCTTTTGGCTGGTGTTTGTGTTTGCTGTTTCGTGGCGTCTTCTGCCATGTTTCCTCCTTTTTTGAGTTGCCTTGTATTTTTATTTTACGCCCGTTTGCGTTTGGCGTCAACTGTTTTTCCCATTTTGATTTTTCCTGGAAGCGCTGCTGAATGTACCGGGTGAGTTCGGTGTCGCCCCAGGTGCTGTCGTCGCTGCTTATAAACTGCCAGGTGTCGTCCGGCATTGTCGTGCTGTGCGTGTAAATCTTGACGTCCTTTTTTTGCTCGCCTCCGATTCGGTTGCGGTTGCCATAAAGCGTCCGGGTTCCGTGCGAATTCGGAAACTCCAGGACGGTTTCCAGGAGCTTCTTCCGGTTGATGATTATCGGAATGTGCAGCTCGTAGCTGAGCGTGGTTTTGCCGGCGTTTTCCAGCGCCCGTTCGGTGCGCCTGAGCTCGATTGTGTATGCTGTGGTTCCGTGGTGCTGGCGCTCTACTGCCTCATAATGCTGCCGCAGGGTTCCGCGGTATGCTGGCGGGAGTTCTTCCGTGGGCTGGTTGATGAAGAAGTCGTCGTTCATCAGTATAAAGTCTTCGGTGATTCCGTCGTGGGTGGCCACGAGCTCAAGGTTCGCGCGCACCTTATCCCATTTCGTCTTGCCGGGTTCGTCTTGCGGGATGCGGATGAATTCGTCCGGCTCAATGTCCGCCGGTTTCCCGCCTATGATCCACACTTTGCGGTGCGGCAGGTTCTTCTCAACGCTCCGGAGCGAGTATCTCAGCTCCTCGTTCTCGCCCTCCCGGACGAAGTACACGACGTCCAGGTTCTTGGTTTTGTATTGGTTCTCGCTCATGCTGCTTCCTCCGTCTTTGTTTTTATTTTAGCACGAGAAAACCGCCGGGCTGGCGGTTCCTCTTTTTCCCTTTTTGTCATTTTTCCCGGCGTCTGAAAATCCGGCGGACGGCCTCGTGGCCTTTTGCGAAAATCGGGACGATCTCGTCTGCGTCGCTTTTGAAATCGCGCGGCTTGATCGCGATGCAGGTTCCGTCTGCTGCCGTCGTGTAAATCTTGAGCGTGAGTTCCGGGTGCTTCTTCGCGGCCTCTTTGGCCTCCTCGACCGATTTCGGAGCGCAGTGGCGCACGATGACGCCCATCTGCTCCCGGGCTGCCGTTTCCATTATTGCTTCAAATGTTATCATTTCGCCTCCTTGCTTGCTCCGAGGATGGCTTTTTTATCTTTGAAGTCCTTTGCGGTCACGAGGTATAACCCTTTTGCCATCTTCGACACCGCTCCTTGTTCGTCCTTTAGCTTAAATAAAGCGTATGGCTGGTTCGTTTTTTCGTTTCTGAAAACCACTATATTGTCTTTTTCGACCGCTTTGGCGATTTCTGCGCCTAGTCGCATTTCTAAATCAATCATTTTCCCTCCTGTTTCTTCATTAATTTCTCGCGGCATCCGTCTGCGTCGCAGTAAATGCGGCCGCTGTTCATGAATATTTGCTGGCCGTAGTTTTTGTGCGCTCCGCAGTTCGGGCATTCTACCGTCCAGTCCAGTTCGTCGTCCGAGCCTTTTTTGTCGATGACCTTTATTGGTGGTTGGCTCAGGCTCGAGTAGAGCCACTCGTCTGGGTCTTTGAATTTCCGGCCGGTTATCATCTGGTTCAGGGCTGCGTATTGTAGCCTGGTTAGCTTGCTCATTTCGCCTCCTGCTGCGCGGCGCGGATCCTGGCCGGGATGACCTTGCGGTTGTTGCATGCTTCGCAAACCTGCGCCTCAATCAGCGGGGCTCCGTTGTGCTTCGGTGTGCCGAGTTTTCCGCAAAGCGGGCAGAATGGCAGGCCGTCGTGGTAACCGTTGCGGACGAGCACGGCCTGGGCGACTTTGAAAGCCAGCGCCTTGTGCTCCGGGTTTTTGAGGCGCTCTGAAAAGTCCAGCCATTCGTCGCTGGTGGTGTCTTTGTCCTCCAGCTCCTCCTGGACGATTCCGTTCGCGGCCGTTTCGTATTCGAGCTTGTCGTCTGAAAGGGCGGCCATGAGGCTGTTGATCGCGCTGAAAATCCGGCGCTCTGCCTCGGCTACCATGTCGTCGCGGGTTTTCATTTCCCCTCCTTGCAGTCCTGGAGCGGATTCTGGCGTGGTTCCGTCAAACACTCCAGGTCGTAGTGGTTCGCGGTTTCGCCGCGTGGCGCGGTGACCGTGGTCAGAATTATGACCCCGAGAAGAAGCCCGGCCGCGACGATGATCGCGATTGCTGAAATCGTGCGGCGGGTGTTGTCCTTTAGTTGTTTCATGGTTTACCTCCATCCTTTTGTCTGCCAGCGTTCGTTCTCTGGCTTATAAATTAATAAATTTTTGCGATCCAGGTCAATCTTCAGCCTGCGCTTTATCGCGTTGATTGCGATCTTCTCGCTGCGGTATGCGGCCTTGTAAAGTTCCCGGCCGTCCATCGTGGCGACGATTACCACCGCGTCGGTCGTTTCCGGGTAGTCCTTTAGGAAGACCTTGTATTGGCAGTTCGGGATTGTCGCGTATTCCATCTTAGGCCTCCTGGTGTAAGTCTGCGGCCTCAATGAAACCCTGGAAGCGGACGAGCTGCGTCAGCGCTACGTGGGTTCTGGCCTTTATGTTGATCTTGCCCGGGTGGATTGTGCTCGGTTCGTATTCGCCCTGGTAGGTGTCGTTTAGGATCTTGTCGTGCACCATGATTTCCTTGTCGGTAAGGTTTACCTTTACCAGGTAGCGTGTGGTTTCAAGTTTCGCGGTGTTCATCTTAGGCCTCCTCCGCGATTTCTTCGACCTTGATTGGGCTGTAGCTGCCGTAGTTCGCGGTCTTTTTGTATGCGCGCTTCCAGATATTTTCTTCGCAGGTTCCGCGCATTGTTTCGATTTTGTGGTATCCTCCGTTGGCGAGCTGTGGGTTGCTGCGCCAGAAGGTTACGCGGTATGTTTTAAGTTTTTTGATTTCGGTCGGGTAGTTATAAGTGTAGTTTTTTGGTTCTATCATTGTTGTTTCCTCTTTTCTGCGGTAAGGCTGCCCGCTTGTTGTTGCCTTGTGCCTCTTATTATAAGCCCGCTTGCGTTTAAAGTCAAGCAATTTTGTCGACTTTTTTTGAAAATGGCCACTTTTTGTGTGTGATCCTGCATTTTTGCCCGGTTTTACCCTGTTTTTCGCGTTTTTGCCGCTTATTTCGCGTTTTTAGGGGCTTTTTCGGCCGTTCCGGGTGTTTTATCGTCTTTGGCGTGAAACCGTGCGGAAACGGCCAAATTTCGCGAATTATGGCCTATTCTGGCAGCTGCGGTATGCCGTACTTATAAATCTGGCACACGATTGGCCGGCCGTCCTCGCTCCTGCGCATTTTGCGGAGCTCTTTTATTTCGTCGTGGTTCGTGTGCTGAATTTTGCGGCCGTACTCGTAGCTGTAATGGACGAGCGCTTCGCAGAAGTATCCCGGTTCGTCCGGGTGGTCGTACTTGATCCACTCGGTCGGGAGTTTCCCGAGCTTTTCCTCAATGGCTGCGGTCTTGCGGATGAATTTTTGCTCGTCTGAAAGTTCCAGGCTGGTAATGTCTGCCGTGTTGACCATGAGCCCGTCGCTCAATGCGACCATTACGTGCTTCCGGTCTTTGATGAGGCGCTCCTGCGTGCTCCAGAAGGTCAGCAGTTTTGCGTAGTCGTTGTAGTTGATCGTGCGTGGTTCGCGCTCGCCGCGGATCTTGAGTCGTCCGACGCGGTGGGTTTCCTCCCAGCCGTTCTGCTTTTCCGTTCTGGAAACTACGAAGGTGCCGTCAGCGCGGAGCACCCCGGCTTGCGCCGGGGCTAGTTCTTTATTCGTCATGGTGTTCCTCCTCCGCGAGGGTGGCCTCGGCGATTTCGTCTAGGGTCATGCCGCTGCGCCCCTCGGCTGCTTTTTCGAGCAGGTCTTTGTGGCGCTTCGCCTCGTCGGTTTGTTTATTTTCTTCTGCGTAAATCATGGAGAGCGTGTGTTCGAGGACTTGCTGCATCCATTCGTCGTCGTCCGGGTCTTCAAAGTCCGCGTATTCGCGGATCAAGTCGTAAAGGCTGCGCAGCTTGCGGAGCTCGACCGTGCCGTCCGGGTTGTCGTCCAGGTTCGCCTGGAGCCCGCGGATTGCTGCTTCGCGGCCTACGTAAAGTTCGGAAGTCCTGCCGTCGATTGCTATGGCGTAGCATTCGAGCTTGTTCTTGCTGTTGCTCATTTTAGTGTTCCTCCTTTTCGTCTTCTGGTTCTTCGAGCCAATGCTCGACGTTGTAGGCGAGCGTTCCGGCGATGTTGTAAGCGTCCGCGTCGCTGCTCGCTTCGATTTTCGTAATCCTGCCGGTCTTGGTTTCGTACTCGACCCAGGTTTTGCGGTCGCGCTTGTGGATTCTGATTTCCTTTACGATTGTGTTGCTCATGTTGTTTCCTCTCTTCTTCCCGGGCAGGCTCCGGGTTCTTATGTTGCCTGTTATCTCTATTCTACTCCCGCTTGCGTTTAATGTCAACGCTGAAATTGAAAACCGCCGGCGTTATGGCAGCAGCCCCATCTTCCTGGCGGTTTCGACGGCCTGGTTCCCGTCCTGGCTGAAAATCGCCGCGGCCAGTTCCTGGCTGCCGTTTCGTTCGCGCTCGGCTCGTGCCCGGTCGCTCATGCGGTCGTAGTGTTTCCGGAGGTTCTCGCCGCTCAGGATGTTCTGCTTCCAGAATTCGTCGCGCTGGCTCCAGTCAATGCAGGCCGTTATCGCCTCCCAGCTTCTGCCGTCGAGGCGGTGCATCTTGTCGATGTCCTGCGCCCATCGCTCTTGCCAGCCGTCTTGGATCCTGCGGTCTGGCTTGTTCCTTAGCAGCCATTTATGGAGTCGCTCTGCGAGCTTCTTCGCCTCCTCCGGGATTTCTCGCGCCGGTGCCGGTTTTTCCGGTGCCGGCATGATAATCTCTTTATTACTTTTTACTTTATTCTGTCTTACTTTATTCTGTCTTATTATGTCGTCGGGTTTTCCTACGTGGGATTTTCCTACGTAGGATTTTCCGACGCAGGAGTTCCCGGTCTGGGGTTTAATGTGAAGGTCGTATTCGTCCTCCCATCCGGTGCCGACGCTTGTTCGCGTTCTGGAAAGGAAACCGGCCGCCTCGAGTTCGTGGATCGCGCTGCGCACCGCGTCGCGGCCGTCTGCGGTTTCCGCTGCGATTCGGTCGATGCTGAAAGTCCAGCCGTCCGGCTTGCTGTTCAGGTAAGCCCACAGGCCTTTGGCCTTGAGCGTTAGGTCTTTGTTTTGCAGGATCTGGTTCGGTATCCATGCCCAGCCCTGGTTTGGCTTTTTTAATTTCGCCATAAAAATTACCTCCTTTGCAGGAGGCAATTTCAGAATTTTGCGGAATACTTACCGCCTTAATTCTAACACGCTACCTCCTGCGTGTCAAACGAGGCGAGTTCTTTTGGTAAGTTTCCGCCTCGGTAGTTTCATTTTCGCGCTTCCGGGTCGGTTAGTCAATGGCGAGTTTAGGCTTCAAACACCTCCAGCATGTTCCAGAAATTTGCGACGTTCGATGTGCTTATTCCTCTTTGAAAGGCTGTCGGCACGTAGTTCGCGTTGTAGGCCGTGCAGCGGCATTCAAAGTCCATCGATGTTGCTACACCCGATGACGATGCGTTTCCCCTCAATGTCCAGTAGTTAGTATCTGCTTGTCGCATTGCCGTGAATGAAATTTCAGAACTTGACCTGCTACCTCCTGTCGTTGATGCCAAGTCGCCGTAGCAGTTTGAGCCAGTGCTGGCTGTCGCCGTCCATTGCCCCACGCCAGCCGAGCCATTATTGACAAGTGCCGAAATGTATCGTGTATAGATGCTTGACCCTGATGCCAAACCTTGCACGCCGTAGTTCGCATTTACGGACGTGCGGTGTCTTGTGGACACGTATTGGCGCGCCAGTTTTATTCCCGAGCCGCCGCCTATAATCTGAGCAATCCCGCCGCCGTTCTCTATGTAAATTGTGAGCTCTGTTCCTTTTTTCGTGTAGACGGTTTCGGTTCTGTTGGAAAGCGCCGAGCCCGACCAGTAAAATTGTGACCACATCCCCTTTTGTCCACTCGCCCACGGGACTACTTGCTGGAAGGAGCAAGCGCAAGCAGTGCCGCTCGGTTCGGTCGATGTCCAGTCGGCGGAGGTGTTTGGCGTCCAGGCCGTTTGCCAGTTGTTGTCGCTCTGTCCGATTGGCATGAGCATGGTGCTGGTCGTACAGTAGTTGTTTGATTTAAAGTGTAGCCAGATGTCGTATTCGAGCGGGTTGTTCGTGACTATTATTTTTGGTTGGACGGTGGATGCGCTCGACCCTGTAAAGCACGGGTTATAAACCGAGCTCCATCCCGCTCGTCCTCCGTTCGATCCAGTCCAGCCTAGCTGACCGAATAAGTCGAGGAATGCCTGCTGGTTGTTGTTGCCGTTATTGCCGATGCCAATCAAAACGCGGAGCCAGACCATCTTGCCCTGCGAGTGTGCAGTGAATTTCAAATGGCCAAGTTTAAACCATCTGTCAGTTGTGCTTCCCGATGTTCCTCCGCAGAATGACGTGTATGCCGAAAAGTTGCGCTCGATGAGGCGGCTTCCGTTAGCGTATGCGTTTCCGCGCACCTCAAGCTGCCCGCTGTTTCCACTCTGCATTGTCCATGTTGGCATTCCTCCAACTGCGACCCGGCCGTCCGCGCCGATCCAGAATGTCGGCTGGCCTACCGCCACGACGATGCTGGCGGTCGTGGTCTGCAGCCTGTCCGTGATTCTGAATTGGAAATCGTAGGCCGTCTGGTTGTCCAAGTCGTGCGTAAATGCCGCCACGGTGACCTTGCCGGTTGCCGTGTCGATTGTCGCCGCCTTGTTTGTCCAGTCAATCGTCCAGGTGGTGCTGTTCTGCGGCTTGTAGCGGTACTGGACGCCGCTGGTGGCGTTTACCGTGTTCTTGGCGGTTCCGCCTACCTCGATTCTGCTGAATGTTCCGGAAATGTTGACCGTGGTGGTGTTTTCAAAGCCATTTGCGCGCTTTGCGGTCGCGTTGATTGCCGGGGCGGAGTATGGCACGATCGTGACCTTTTTGGTTACGGCCGTGCTGTAGCCGCGGCTGTCGATTGCCGTTACTACGAAGTCGCGGGTTCCGCTCGGGAGTTCGCTTGCTGCGACGCCCGGCGAGCCCATGCTCTTGGTGATGTCGCTTGTCGTGTAGGTTTGCTCTGCGGAAAGGCCGGCGACCGCGAAGGTGTACTTTTTCATCGTCGCGCTGTATCTGGCCGTTGCCTTGTTCGCCGACGTGATCGTGGCGGCCAGCGTGCTCTTGCCGCTTATCATGACCTGGTTATTCCCGGTGATTGCCGTGGTCGTGCTGTTCGTGTCCGCAAACGTGAAATTCGAGAAGGTCGGCTTCGCGTTGTTTGCTACCGCCTTTGCCGTGAATGAGCAGGTCTTGCTGCCCACGTTCGTGCTTCCGGAGTAAGTGGTGCAGGTAATCGTTCCGGTGAGGCTGGTCGCGTTCGGGATTACCGCGTATAAGCCGCTTGCGATGTTCCCGGTGTTGTATGAAAGGCTGGCGCCCACGTTCGTGCCGATCGTGGTCGTCGTGCTGCCGTATGTCATCGTTATCGTGTGCGTGAATGTCGAGCTTGCGCGGTTCGTGTTAATCGTGATCGTGTCGCCAATATTGAATGTCGAGTTTGCCAGGGTCGGTGCGCTTGCGCGGGGGATTGTCGTGAGCGTGGTGTTCGAGGTGGACACGTTCCCAGAAGGAGGCGCGTAGTGTCCGTAGCTGGAGTTGCGCGTCCAGGTGGCCTTTGCGTACCCGCTCAGGGTGCCGTCGTCCTTGTGCGTGACGTTCTTCGTCGCGGTTGCGGTGCGCTCCGTGGTGTTGTAGCCGAGTTCCGTTACTGCCAGGCTCGCCCATTCTGTGTCCGTGTTCGAGCGGTTGTCGTGCCAGTAAACCTTGAGCACGCCCGCGTTGTTTACGTCAAAGCGCGCGTTGTTCTTCGTCAGCTTTGCCGTGCAGGTGATGTTCGAGGTGTTGTTCTCGGTGCTGGTGCTGTTCTCATTAAATGAAACGACGAGATTGAATTTGCCGCCGTTCTCGTTGGTCAGTACTGTTGAGTTTGAGCCGCTTGCCATCTTATGCCTCCTTTACAAATGCCCAGCCCTGGTAGTTGCTGTTGTCGATTGGTGTTATTTTTAATGGCGGCATCTTGATCTGGCTGCGCGCCTCGAGCTTCTCGACCTCGGTGGTGTCGCGGTTCAATGAGAAGACCTTTTGAATGGTGCCGCCGGCGTTGCTGTAGCCTGCGAATTCGAGCGGGGTGATTTCTACGTAGTCGCCGTCGTAAACGGTCGAGCGCACCTGGACGCCCGCCTGGTCGAGGCTGACTTGCGTGTTGTAAATCTCGCCGCTGGCCTGGCGCCAGGAGTACCCGCCGCCGGTCGTCAGGATCAAGTCGGTTATTTCAATCTGGGAGCCTGCGTCTACTGAAATGCTGACCGTGTTGGCGCCCTCGGTTGGCGTGAATTCGACGCTTTGCTGCTGCGTCCAGTCGTATTGCGTCTGGTCTGCCAGCTCAATCGTCGCGGTTTCGCTGGTGTTTCCGACGGAAACGCTGGCGCTGCCGACCGTGCCTTTTTGGGCTCTGAATGCGAGCGTATAAGTTTCGCCTGGTGTCAAGTTCAGCGGCTGGCTGATTTCGCTCGCTCCGGTCATCAGGATTTCGTATCCGGAAGTTGCGCCGGCGTTCAAGCTGGCCGGGCTGCTCTGGCTCTGCACGGTTGTCGTGGTTGCTCCCTGGCCGTATTGCCAAATGGCGAGCGTGCCGTTGGCGTCCTTGCCGAAACCCACGGAGTTGCGGATGAAGTTGCCGCCGCCGGTTCCTTGCACGGTTGCGACGATTCCGTTGATGTTCTGGGTTATCTGTGTAAATTGCTCGGTCACGGCCGCGTCAGTGGCGTCCTGGCGGCTTACGATCGCGTCTATGCGCTGTTCCTGCTTGTCTACGGCCAGCTCGGTATTGAAGATGGTTTTCGTGATGCCGCCGCTCTTGGCGTAGTTAATCGGCACCGCCTCCGGTGTCGAGCTGGTCAGCGTTTCGTTGATGCCGCCGTCCACGATGATCGTGCTTTTCGTGATGACCATCTGGTAGGTTTCGTTGTTTATCGTTACGTCCAACCGGTCGCCGATTTCGTGGTAAGCGTGCCCCTCCGTCTTGATTTCCGCGTTGCGGTATTCCCAGCCGTCTACGGCGTCTAGGAGCGGTTGTGCGGTCGTTTCGCGCTGCTTATCGAGGATCTGGTTGTTCGCTATGACCAGGTCGGTGCGCTGGCCGGTTTCCTCCACGCTCTCAGCGTCTACTACCTCGATGTTGTCGTTCTGTGGCTGTCTGGAAAGCACCACGGCGTTTACCACGCCCCAGTTCTCGCCGATCTTGCTGGTTATGAGGTTGTCTGCAGTCAGCGTTTCGCTCGGTGCGGAAATTGGCGGGGTATTAAAGTCCAGCGTGTCGTCGCCTCCGCCAATCACGGCGATGGTTCCGGTCGCGCCTGCGATTTCCTCTAGGATGTCGCGGTAAGTCGTGCCGTTGATCTTCGCCCACAGGTCGGTCTGGATCGGCGCGTCGTAGTTCGGGAGGGTGGTCATGTCGGTGTCAATCGTAATGCCGAAAATGGCCGCGAGTTCCGTCGCCAAATCGGCCACGGTCGTCGGAAATGTCAAGGAGCCCTCCTGGTATTTTTGGTTCTGCATCAGGGCGATGCCGCCGTAGCCCGTGAATGTCGAGGTTCCTTTTTCCTGGTCTACCTTTGCTTCGGTAATCGTGAAGCTGCCCCAGGGGATTTCGCCCCAGGTGTCGGCTCCGGTCTTTACCTCAATGGTCGCGGCGATTCTCTTGTCCAGGATTTCGGTCGAGGTTCCGGCCAGGGTTACGGTAATCTTGCGGAGTGTGCTCTTGCAGTAGTACCCCTCCGCCTCTTTTTTCAGGCTGATGAGCGCGTCCTCGCTCGTTATTTGGTGTGTCAATTCGCCAACATCCCAGGTGATTTTCGCCCGGATCTGCTTTACGGCTTGTTTGAGCGCGGTTCTGGTTGCCGGTGTTACTGGTATCATGCTAAGCCCTCCTGTCCACCGGGACGAGGGTTATTGTCGTTCCTTTATAAAGGCCGCGGTTCTTGCTCTCAAGCTCGACGCTCCAGTCCGCGGTGTAGTAGTTTGCGGTCTTTACGCTGTCGGTTGCTGGATCCCAGAATTGCACCGTGAAGTATGGCTGCGATTCCAGGGCGTTATAAATGGCTTGGATTTCCGTCCGGCTGATTACGTCGCGGGTGGTCACCTCAATCTTCGGAAAGATGCCAATTAGCGAAGCGCGGACGCTGCCGCTCATGTTGCGGTCTGCGTCTTTCCACAGGTGGTTGTACCCGACCTTGTAGCTTTTGATGCCGGGCACCGTGGTTCCGTTGATTTTGAGGAGCGTCGCGGTGATTGCCTGTTCCGTTATTGCCATTTTCGTTCCTCCTTTTCTATAAGTTTAGCACGCTTTGGTTGCGCATGGTGCTGGCGTTGTTTATGCCGTCGATGATCTTGTCCATCAGCGTGTCTTCGCCAATCTTGACGGTTACGCGCTGGTCTTGCTGCGCCAGGTTGTTGATTGCGGTTGCGAGCTGGTCGATTGCGTCGTTCGTGGTTTCGTTCTGGAGTTCGAGGGTGCCCTGCGCTTTGGCGGTCAAATCCTGGAATTTGTCGGCTAGGTCAATGCCGCCGAGGTCTTGGAATTTCGGCGCGGAATTGAAAGCGTCAACCATCGCGGTGCCGAGCCCTGCGGCCTGGTCGGTTACTAGCGCTTCTTTCTTCTCAATGCCGACCGCGACGCCCTCCGCAAAGAAGCCGCCGGCCTCCATCATGACGCGGGATGGCGATTGAATGCGGAGCGCCTCTCTGAATGCGTAGTTAGCGTTGTAGCCCATCTCGCGAGCCTTAGCGTATACCTTTGCCTGTCGGGCGTTCAAGCCCGCTACGATGCCCTCGCAGAAGTTTATGCCGGATTGCTTAAATTCTGGCGTCATTTTTTTAGTTGCGTCCGCTATCTTGCTCAAGCTAGCGCCGCTTTTATCTACCATCATTTGCCAGAACTTGCCTTGCCCGTCGTCAATGCGTCCAAGCTCACGCATGATGAAGTCCGCCATGTCTTTGGACTTTTCTTTTGCCATCGTCACGGTTTTACCGTTTGCATCTTGGTAGGTGAGCTCTTTTTTGCTCAATTCGAGTAACGATTGCGCCAAGCCTTCAAAGTCGCCCTTTTGCAGTTTGGCTATCGCCGACTCTTTTTCCTGCGCCATTATGGTCTTCCAGGCCTGGTTTTCGTATTCCTCGTTCTTGGTTTTGAGCTCGCCTTTTTTGTTCTTTAGCTCCTCTGAAGCCGTTTTGAGGTTTTCCTCTGCCTGTCTGGTTTTCAGCACCGCTTCGGCCACCTCACGCTCTTTGATTGTGAGCGATGTGTCGCCGTTCTCGATTCGTTTTATGTACTGTTCGGCGTCCGCCATCGTCTTTTTGTATTCTTTGAGCTTTTCGTCAGCCGCTTTTTGTGCCGCCGTGAGCGCGTCCTGCTTATTCATGTATGCCAGCGTTGCGTTGGTCACGTTTTGTGTGGCGCTCGCGATTTCCTCTTTTAGCTGCTTCTGGCGCTCGATGGCATCAGTTTGCATCTTGACGGCATTTTTGGCCTCCTCTTGCGCCGTGCGCCACTCACGCTCTTTTGTGGTCGCCTCAATCTGTGCGGTCTTGACTAGCGTCGTGATGGCCTCTAATCCTTGCATGGCGAGCACGGTTCCGCCTACGGCGATTGTCATCGGATTGAAAATCGCCCCGCCAATGCCGGTGAGTATGCCGGTCAAACCGCCGACTCCGGACTGTGCTGCGCCGACGGCTGCGCCAAATCTTGAGAATGCGCCGCCTCCGGTTTCGATTATCGCTTGCTGCGCGGGGATTCCCGCTGCCGCGATGCGCATCGAGTTTATAAAGTTTGTGATTGCCTGGTCGGCGACGGCTATGATCTTGTAGGCTGCGAATGCCTCAATCAGCAGTTTTACGCCTTGTGCCAAATAATAAACCGCATCTGAATTGCTGGCGATTCCCGTCAAAGCGTCGCCAATGCCGGTGAGCACGCCTACGATGACCCCTCCCGTGAATTGCGCGATTGGCACGAGGAAGTTGTCTATAAATGGCTTGAGCGCTGCGTTCCATAATTCGCCAATGACTGCGCCGAGTAGTTCCAGCGCTCCGCCTACGGCCTTGAGAAATGCCGGGAGCAGCTCGTTGCCCGTCCAGGTAATGAATGGGCGGAGGTAATTCGTCCAGATGTCCGCAAACATTTTCCCGATTGGCTCGAGGAATTTCTGGACTTGTTTTGCGAATTTCTGGATGCTCTTGCCGATTTTGTCAAAGTCCCACTCGCCGAAAATGGCCTTAAATCCTGCCTTGATCTTCTCGACCAAGTCGTCGATTTTGTTTTTGGCCTTGTCTAAGCCGCTTGTATCCCATTCGTAGTTCATGATGGCTGGTGATGCGCCTCCGGCTCCTCCTGCGCCTCCTGCGCCGCCTGACGCGCCTCCAGCGGCCTCTTTTTCCTGGAGGACGTTCATCTCATCAAAGCCGGCGAGTTGTTTGCGGAGCTTCTTTGCTGCTCCGGCTGCGTCGTCCAAGCCTCCGGCCGTGTTCTCTGCGTTCGATGCTGCGCCTCCGAGGGCTGCTTCGGTTGCTCCCGTGGCCTTGACTATTTCCTGGGTGCTTCCGGCTCCTCCCCATCCGAAAAGCGCGCCGAGCCAAGCTACGGCCTGCTTTATGATGCTAATAAATGCCGCTATGTAATTGGCCGCGGTTCCGATCGCGTTGGCGATTCCCGTGAAGAAGCCGGCGATGTTCGCCTGGCCGATTGCGTTCATAATGTCTGCGAGTGCGCGCTGGATCGCGATTTTCATGTTCGCGATGGCCGTCTGCACGCCGCTGGTGGATCCTTTGGCCTGGTCTGCGAAGCTCGCGAAGCCGGCCGCTCCCTCCTTGTTCAGTCTGATGGCGGTGAGAGCAAAGTCGTTCATACTGACTTTGCCGGTGTTTAGCGCCGTCTGGAAATCGCCGCCGATTGCTGTGCTGGTGTAGCCCATCGCGTTGGCGATTTGCTTCATCTGCGCTGGCATGGCGATGAGCATGGCGCGCCATTCCTGCGCGTCTGCTTTGCCCTTTGAGTAAGCCTGGATCAACTGCTCCATCGCGGTGGCCTGCGTTTCGGTCGCTGCGCCGCCGGCGAGGATTGCGTTATTAAAGGCCAGATACATGTCCGTGCTGGCCTTGATGCTGCCGTTGGCTGCCGTGAAGCGCTGGACGCCGAGTGCTGCGTCGCTCAGGCTTGTCGGTAAGCCCCGGAGCCGTTGGTCTAGGATTGCTATCGATGTTGCGCTGTCTTCCGTGCCGATTCGCAAGTTGCCCATAACCTTGCCGTAGTTGTTCAGGGCGTCAAAGCGTTTAAATGCCGAGTCAAGCTCGGATGAAATCGCGCCGCTGATCGCGCCTGCCATGTTCGCCACCATGTTACCGATGGCGCTACCGATTGCGGAGCCCTTGATAATGTCGCCCATTGAAAGTGCGGCGCTGCCGACGCTCTTGATGTCTTTTTGCGCGGCTTTGGTCGCCTTTTTGAGCCCGGACTCGTCGCCGGTGATTTTTACTGCTAGCTTATTTATTTCCGGCATCTTCTGACTCCTTTGCTTCTTCGGTTTCGGTCGCCGCGGTCATTTCCGGGAGTTCGTTTGCCTTTTTCGCAAATGCTCCCATCATCGCGTTGATTCTCGCCTCGTCTTCTGCGGTCATCTGTCTGCCGTCGTTCTGGTCTTCTTCTAGGTCTGTGCCCTCGCTGAGTGGGTGCTTCGGGTATTTCTTCGGGTTGTTTACTGCTAGCCCGATGTACCTGCCCAGCATGAAGTTCGAGGTGTCAATCATGCGGAGCTCGCGTTCCTTTTTCTTTTTGTAAGCACGGAAATGGACGCGCGCTTCTCGCGGCGTTAGGTTCCACCATTCGTCAATTTTGAGCCCGATTATAATTGCTTCTTCTTCCTGGCTCTGCCAGTATTCTGCGAAGCTCGCCGGGGGTTCTACTTGCTTGCTTTGGCTGTCGCCTTTGCCTGTTCCCTCGCTAGCTTCGCCTGTTTGAAAAGCCCGGAATTTAGCAGCACCTCCATTGAGGCCTCTGTAAATTTCTCGATGCCCATTTCGTCGCAGGCCTTGTCGATTTCTTCGTCGGTCATTCCGGCTGCCTCGAGAAGGCAGACCATTGCATTAAAGCCGAGGTCGTTGTCGGTCAGCTTCGTGAGTGGTGTACCTAGCTTGCGTTCAAATAATGCCAGGCGGGTTGCTGTCAATCTTAGCGATTTGATTTTTTCTTCCATTTTTGCTCCTTGTTATCTTGTTGTTAGGCTCCAGCCGTGAAAGTTGGGGCGCCGCTTACGCGAATGCCTGCGCTGAAAGTGAGCAAGCCGTCGACGGTCTTCTCGCCATCTTTGCAGCTGTTAATGTAACCGGTGACCGTCCAGAAGGCTGCGGTTGTTTCGCCGGTCTTGAGTGGGTACTCAATTTTAAATTCTTTGACGTCGCGGCTGTTGGCGAGCGTGTAAAGCTGAGTCAAGCCTGCGTCGGTGACAATGTTACCCTCAAGGTCAATCGTGCCGCCGTCTTTGGCGCCGCCGATGTATTCTTTGAAGTCGTCTGCGCTGTCGAGCGTCGTGACGTCGATTTCGTCGGATTCTAGGCCAATCTCGCCGATCGTGGTGAGGTTAGCGATTTGCGTCCAGGTTGGGCTGCTTGTGGTGCCCGTGTTGACGCTGAGTTTGGATCCAATTGCTTTGATTCCTGCCATGTGGATTTCCTCCATTTGCTTATGTTTTTATTGTATCAAAGGTCAGCATTTTGTGGTAGATTTTGGGGTCGCTGTCTGCGACGTCCTGGCTTCCGCTCATGCCCCAGCCTGCTTCTCGCATCGCTTCTTCGACGATGTCCTCAAGCTCGGAGGTTTCCGGGCTGTTGTCGCTCCATACGTCAATCTGCACGCTTGCTTCGCGGCTGTAAATCGCGCCGCTTAGGTCGCGGTGGTTGGCGATGTTGAGCCCTGTAAAGGTAAGGGCTGGGAGCACCGCTGCTACTCCCTGGCTGCTCTGGCGGACGGTGACGCCCTCCGGTGCTGCGGTCTGGAGTATCTGGTACACCTCTTTTTTAATGCTCATTAGTTACCTCCTTTTGCGGCTCTGTCGATTTCGTCTTTGAAAATTGCGAGGATTGCTGGTCTGCGCGATTCTAATGCCGGCCGTAGGTACGGGTGTGCCTGCATTCTGGAAGTGCCGGCTTCCTGGTACCAGGCGTACGGGACGACCGTCAGGCTGACGCCGATTTCGGCGTAGTCGTCGGTGGCCACGCTCGTGATGTTCCTTTTCAGGTGCCCGGTTCTAAATGGAGCCTTTAGCCTTGCTGATGTTTCGACCGCAAGTCCTGCTCTTGTGAATGCTCGGCGTCTATTGAAGCGTCCGGAAATGTCCAAGTAATCGCTTACGGCCATTTCGTTCAGCACCTCGACGCCTACCCTCATGGCTGCGTCCACCGTTTCGCGAGGAGTTCCGCGTGGCTGTCGTATCGTTTGAAATCGACGACCACGTAGGTGTTTCCTGCGTAATCAATGAGCGAGCCCTTGTCGACCGCGATTTCCGGTGGGGTTGTGATTTTGTACTCAGCCTCCGCTGTGTCGCCGAGAAGCGCCTTGCGCATTTCGTCGCTGATTGGCTGGGCGTTTGCCGGTATCGGTTCGCCTGCCGTTGTTGCGACGCGCTGTGCGCCTCCCTCTGCGTCTAGCTCCTCCGTCTGCGCCATCGGGGTGATGGTGTCGGTGTAGAGCTTACTCGCTATCGCTTGTCGGAATGATTGAGGTATTTCCACAGTCTGCCCTCCGGTATCGTTTTAGGATCGTTTCAAAGCCTGAGAAGATGTCCTCGTCCGTGGCTGTGGCGAGGTAGTTCTTCGCTTCGTCGCCGTAGGTCACGGATTGTCCGTTGTCGCTGATTTGCTTTATTTCGCGCTCTGCGCCGCCTGTGGTGTTCATTTCGGCCTCGGCCTTGTTATAAATGCCGACGACGATTCTGGCGAGTACCCGGTTCAGAATTTCCGGGACGTCCTGCGCGTTCAAATAAATCATGACCCTGTCCGCTACCTCATCAACTATGAAATCGAGCGTGGCGTCGCCCGGCGCTGGTATGTTCGCGTTCAGGGTTTTCGCGTATTGCTCGATCTGTTGCTTCTGTGTATCGTCCATTGTGTCTTCCTTTGGCTGCCCCGGAATTTACCCGCCGGGGCTTCGGGTTTTGCTTCCTCTAAATTAGGAGGCAGATTCGCCAGAAACTTTGAAAATCAAATCTGGCGTGACGGCCTTAGTACCGTAGCTGTAGAAAAGCGAGGTTGCGAAGGCGTTTGAAAGCTGGATGCGCTCTGGGTCGGAGTATTCGTCCATAACGACCGGCTGGGCGATCGATTCCTTGCGCTGGCCGATGACCTTTGCGGTCTGGCGGATGTTCTCGTAAACGGTAGCACCGTGGTAGCGACCCATGCGGCCGGCCTGGACGGTGGTTTCGTTGATTGGCGAGAAGTCGTGCTCGCGGAGGAGCGCGTCGTAGCTAGCGCTGTCAAGCGTGATGATCACGTCTGCGCGTGCCACGCCCTCGACCCATGCGTTCTTTACGTTGGTGATCTTCTCAATCACGGCGTCGACGATTTCGGCGGTCTTGGTGAGGCCGGTTACGTCAACCTCGGTTGCAGCCGTTTCGGCTTCCGCGAAGAATGCGGAGTCAAGGTCAACGACGACGGTGTCCTTGTGGTTCTTCGTGCGGTCAGCGAGAATGTCGGTGAGGCCTTTGAAGCGGAGGTCTTTTTGTTCGACTTCCTCTACGATTTCGCGGTCGACATTAATGTTGACGGTGACTTTGCCGCTGTTGATGAGGGCGTCGCCCTTGCCAGCGGTGCGGGCGGTACCGTAGGCCTTTGCAGTGCTGTTCGCAAAGCGAGAAACCTCGACGGAGCCGGCGCGTGGGTCGCCAGAAAGGTTGGTGTTTTTAATTTGGGAGCTGATTGCCTCACGCTGGATGCCCTGGATGAGCGCGTCGTAGCGTTCTGCGAGCAAGTCCTTTGTCTGCATGGCGGCATCGGTGTAGATGTTTTGTGCGTTTGTGCGTGCCATATTATTGTCCTTTTCTTGTTAGAGTACCTGCGTTCCCGTGAATTTCTTTGCTCCGGCGCCGTTGCGGTCTTCTTCCGATCGTGCGTCGCGTGGTGCGCTGCCTCTAGCTGCGTCTTTGATGGCCTCTGAGAGCGCTTTGCTCCAGTCCTGTTCAAATGCTGCTATGTTTGCATCGGTTTCGTCCGGGTCGGCCGTTGCGATGTAATCAACGAGGCTCGTAGGTATGTTCTTCCTTGTGAGTTCCTCTACCGCGCGGTTGCGGTTTTCCCTTACCGCTAGTTCCTGTTCGCGGCGCGTGAGTTCGGCTTCGCGTTCCTTGCTGGCTTCGGCGGCTCTGTCAGCTTCCGTCATCTTCGCTTTGCGTTCGTAGTCGGCGATTGCCTTTTTGACCGCTGCGTCGAGGGCTTCCTGGTGCTTTGCCTCCGCTGCCTGCAGGCGCTTCTTGACGACTCTGTCCATGTCCTCCTGCGTAAATTTACGCGATTCCTCGGCGTTGGTCTTTTCGCCCTCGTCGGTCGTCGCATCTGTTTTCGCGTTGTCCACGGTCGCGTTCGCGTCCTGGTCTAGGTTTTGGTTTTGGTTGTCCGTTTTCGTCGGCATGGTTTCCTCCTTTATTTCCGTTTACGCCCGTCGGCTTATGTTTTAATAATAACACACTATTTTTTCAAATAATAGCAAGCTCTTGATTTTTCTGGTATGATTGTGGTATCGGGCGTCTTAGTTTCCTCTATCCGTCCGATGTTGCCGGCGGTTGCTGCTTCCAGGCTTGCTCCGCCATCTTCGCCCTCCGGGGCGCCAATGCCGCCGCTACCTCGCGGCGGTTTTTGGTTCTGCTATAATTGTGTTATGATTCAGTATGAGTTTCGTGAGTCTTGCGAGCTTAATTCTTGGCTCGAGCGCACCCAGGTGCGGTTTCCTGATCTGCGTGGCTTCCATGTCGCGAATGAAAATCCCGGCCGAAACAAGGCCGAGCGTGCGCGCATCGGAGCGCTTCGTCGTCGCATGGGCGTGAAGCCCGGCGTCTGCGATTGGTTCTTCTTTTATCCGCCAAGCGTCCGGATCGCAATTGAATTGAAGAAGCCGGAAACGGCCGGCAAGGCCTACCCGTCAAAGGAGGAGCGGGAGTGGCTGGACTATTTTTCGGCCTGCGGGTTCAAGTCATTCGTGGCTCGCGGGGCGCGAGAAGCCGAGCTTTTCGTCCAGCGCGTTTTGAAAGAAAACGGCACGGATGTCAAATTATCGGCATTTGACGATTGCCCATTTTAGTATTCTAATAAATAAGCCCGTTGCTGGGCTATTTTGACAATGTGCGACGTTTCGTTTTTTGGCGTTTTTTGAGTGTTTATGCGTCTATTTTGAATTTGCCGGGATTGCCGTCTATTTTGCGATTTACCGCGTTTTTGCCCGCTTGCGTTTCGGGCAGTTCAGGGCGCGACCCCTGTTATAATTTTTGTGCTCATTTTCGGTCGCGTTTGGCATTTTGGCGGTTCATTATTTTGCGACGTTTGGGTGTTGTAGTTTTTACAATGTTTCCGGCGGAAATCAAGGGAGCATTTCGGCCTCTATGAGCTTGACCGTGTTGCCCCAGCTGTCCTTGCCGTTCGTGATTCTAGTGACTTTGAATTGTGCGCCGCGTTTTAGGAGCAGCTCATTTTCATGTGCGTATTCAGAAATTTTGCGCGTGTAAACGCCGCGCCCGGTTCCTGCCGGGACTTTGATTTTCATCAGCCATCCGCCAGTAAATTCGCCCGTGCCGGATTTCGTTACGGCCGTCGAGCTGTATGCCTTGTCCGTGAGCACGGTTCCTGGTTTTAGGTTTTCCATCTTGCTCAGGAAGCTGTCCTGCATCAAATCCTCGCGGAGGCCGCGCCAGACGGTCTTATCCGTCGTGAGCGTGAATTTCGCGATTGCCTTATCCATGTTGTCGATCGTCTGCGCTATTTCTTGCTTTTTGAGTTCCGTTACTTTTATCCCTCCTCCGGCTTGTTTCTTGGCTATGTATCCTTTTTGGTACTTGTCCTCGCGCAGCGCGTCGTTGATTGACGAATAATCGACGTCTGTGTATTTTTTGAAAGCCTGGAGCTCTGGATGCGTCAGCGAGTTAACCCATCCCGATTCCGTGGTGTATCCTTTTGGCTCTGGCGCTACCGCAGCCTTTTTCGGCGCCTCTTTGATTGCGATTCTCGTGTGCTTTTCCGGCAGGTTCCTGGCGGTCTTGATTTCGTCCGCGAAGCGTGCCGTCAGCTTCGTCTGGAGTGTCGGATCCTGCGACGCCATTCTTGCGAAAAGCTCCGCGAATGCCTCCTCCGGGTTTTTCGAGCCGTAGCGTGAGATGGCGTCCACGGCCATCTTCGCGTTCTTCCAGTCCTTTTGGCCGGTCGCCCTTATAACGAGTTGCTCAATGTCCACGCCGCGCCTGTTCTTCAGGTCGTCTGCGAGCACGTGCCCGAGCTCGTGCATGATTGTGTGGTTGTCCTTTGGCGTCGACCATTTTCCGGCTTTGAATTGGTCGCGCGCCTGCTTCGCCATCTGGCTGAGCGGGTTGCCGCCTGTGGCCTTGTCTATGTAGCTCACGGTCAGCTGGTGGTTTGCCGGGTCGGTAAGGCCGCCGATGTGGTCGAGGCTCTTGCCGATTACCGTGCTGCTGCCGCGGTGCAGGGTTACCTCGTCATTGAAAGCGGAGGCCAACCGGTCGCGAATTTCCGGGTACTGGTCGCCGATCGCCTTGATTGTGCGTTCCGTCAAATCTATGACCTCGTTGTCAAGTTCGCCCTTGTAAGTGATGCCGGTCTTCGGTGCTGCGTAAACCGACCACGGGCTCGTCTTCCAGAAGTAATCCGAAACGGCCGCCGCGGTCTTGCGGAGGTTTCCGGCCTTGTCAATTACCGCGTTGTAAGGCGCCCATTGTATTTCCTGGTATTCGCCGTCCTCGTTCTTGTAGTAGGTGGTGTCTGGGTACTTTGCCGCTACCTCGTCGTATGCTGCGAAGTAGCACCGGCAGTTCGGGTGGAGCGGGGGCTCGTCTAGCATGGCCTCCTTGAGCTCGTAAATGCGCCCGTCGCGGTCTGCGCAGTGGCTGCAGGTGTTCTTTTCAAATTGCGCGTGCCATTGTACCTTGCTGACTCCCGCTTCGCGCCAGCGTGCGAGGTCGGCCTGGGTGCTGGCCTTTGCGGTTTCGGTTCTGATTATGCGCTCTACGTCGTAGCTAAGCCCGCCGGAGCTGCGGTCGTCCGGGTTGTGAGCTTCCGTCAGGATCCTGCGGATTCTGCTGTTTGTGGTTTCGGGGGATTGCCCGTTGGCGAGTGCCCGGGTGAGCTCGTTGCGTACCTCCTCCCAGGTGGCTTCGCTGGCGTTCCATAAACGCGACGAGAAGTTTCCGTCAGCCCAGTTCATGCCCATCATGTATCCGCAAATGTTCCGGTCAAATCCTACGAAGCTATCGGCTCCGGCTGCGAGTGCGGCCTCCCAGGCCTTGCCGGAGTTCCGCATCGTGCCGAGGATGGCGTTCTTCGTTTGCTCGTGGCTCGCCTGGCCTGCGCTATGGATTTTGTACCAAATGTCCATCTGCTTGACCTGGAGCACGCTCATGCGCTTCGTCAAAGCCTCCGGGACGTAATCCGTGAGCCCGGCTTTGTCGATTGCCTTTATGAGCGCTCCAATGTCTTTTTGCTTCGCGGGGTTGTTCAGTCCTGTAAACTCCCAGCGGTTGGCTTTGCTGAGCGTTCCGAATTGCGCGTAAATCTGCGAAACCTGCGCCTCCACGTCCTTTTGCGCCTGGCGGTAGATCTGCTTCGTCCGGCGCACGGTGCGTTCTTCTAGGGCGATGTTTTTGAGCTTGGCCGAGGCGCCGGTGTTCATCCAAATCCGGCGGCTGTCGTACTTGCTCGCCATTTATGCTACTCCTCGTATTGGTTGGTGTTTGGGTTCCAGGTTTTGCCTGCTGCTTCTGCGGCGTCTGCGTCGGCCTTTTCCGCCTCCGCTAGTTTCTGCTCAGTGTCGGCTGCGATTTCCTGCTCGGTAAGGGTTCCGTATTGTTCCGGGTATTCGTCCGGCTCGGTGTCTTCGAGCGCCTTTTCGGCGTTGTCGACGAAGCTCAGCTGCTTGACCAGGTATTCGTCCTTTACGATGCCCTGGAGGTTGGTTATCATCTGGCTGGTTTCGTAGTCGTTCTTCGGCAGGTTCCTATTGAATACGACGTCGATGCGGCTGATTTCCTTTTCGGTCTTGCCGCCTGCGCCTTGCTTCAGGTTGTTCGCCAAATTAAAGTATAAGGTCATGCGCTTCTTGAGCCCCTTTTCAATGTAGCGCTCGTGGGTCTTTGCTTCTTCTTCAAATGCCAGGAGCTTGTAATTCAAAGCGACGCCCGAGCTGTTGCCTACGAAGTTCTGATCTGAAAGGTTAGGCGTCTTGCTGAATTTGTGGATGTCGTCTGCGATGGATTGCTTCAGGATGTCTGCGTCCGATTCGCTCTGGCCTTTGGTTAGGTAGTAAGCGTCGCCGTCTGCTGGCACGCTGGTAAGGAGGCGCAAATCGCGCAGGTTCGCCTGGCGCTTTTCGTCAAGTGTAAAGTTTTTGAGGACGAGGATTGCGTCGGCGATTTCTTCGCGCTCGTTTACGCGGTCGCTCTGGATCGTATTGTATGCGTCAATCAAGCCCATGACCGGTTCAAATGAGCCGAGGTAGCTCTTGTTGTTCGCGTACTCGGTTACTGGCACCCTACCGAAGAAGTGCGGCTGTTCTGCCGGCTTCTCAATTGCGGCGCCGTCCGCGTCGAGGGTCATCGTTATGATTTTGTTCGCGGTGTAAGCGGTGACCTTGTTGATTTTCCTGCCGTCCTTGTCCTTTACCTGTGCGCAATTAATCGCGAAGAGCTCCCGGTGCTGGACGCTGTCGTCGTAAACCATGAGGGTGTTGCGCGGGTCAATCTGTACCGTGTTCGCTTCGCTGTTTTCGTCCGTAAAGGTCAAATCGTAAGCGACGCCATAAATGGCCGCGTCAAGTGCGAGCCCGGCGTCAATGTCGCTCATGCTCTGTTCTGCGTAGCGGTTCAGGATGTCGTCGATGTTCATGTCGTCTGGCGCCAAGTAATCGACCGGGTTGCCGAGCAGGTAGTTTGCGGAAATGTCCGCGATGTAACTCGCAAAGTTGTTCACGAGCTTATTGTTCTTCGCGGTTTCGCTGCTCAGCTCGCGGTTCAGGATGGCCTGGTTGCCGATGTAGTAATCGTGGAGCTGTTCGTATCTGGCCTTGCGGGATTCTAGTTCCTGCACGGCCTTGTGGATGTTTTCCGGCGTTGCATCGCTGCCCTCTGGGAGCGTAAATCTTACCGGTGGGGTGTAATAAATCGAGCTAGACATTTGTTCCTCCGTTCTTGGTTCCGAAATAAAACTGAATGGCGCCGGTCGCGACGATCACGGCGGCTGGTACCACTCCGTTCTTGTCTTCCGTTCCGGTTACGAGTATGTAAGTGGCCATGAAGCAAAGCAGGGCGGTGAGCGCGTAGGTTATGACCGTGGCGGTTCTTGCTCGCTTTTCGCGAATTTTGCCCGTTCCTGGCGTTCTTGGTGTCGCAGATGGGTTCTCGACCGTCTTTTCGGTCTGAGGCGCCGCTGCGGGGCTCTGCGGGGCTCCTGTAGCGTTTTCCGGGGTGGCGTTATTGTTTTCTGCCATGCGTCCTCCTTTTTTATACCTTATCCCAGTTCTTCATTTCGTCGACGATCTGGTCGCACCAGCTGTTTGGCGTGTGTCCGTCAATGCGGACGCTCTTGTATGCCTCGTGCAGTTCGCAAACGTTGCGCCATGTCTTCTCGCTGATGGTCTTTTCCTCTTTGTGCGCGGTGTAAACCTGACTAATCATCGAGCGCGCTGTTGCTACGGTGACTTTGCTGTTCGTTGCGAGCCCGGCCTTGATTTCTTCAATGGCGCTCATTATTTCTTTTTTGTTGTCCTCGGCGGTTGTTTCGCTTTGCTCCTGGATCTTCTTCTGGGATTGTCGCGTCTTGCTGGTAATAAAAGCCACCGCCACGGTTCCGGTGGTCGTTATGATGGTTCCGATTAAACCGACCCAGCCTGTTACATTAATCGCGGCCGGTTCCATTTCGTCGCTCCTGTTTGGTTCTACTCATGAGTCGCCCTCCTTATGGTTATTATAACACGGGCGTTTTTGTTTGGTGTCAAATTACCACGAGCGCTGGAATGCCCGGCGGCTCTTTGGCTGCCGGTAGATGGTGTTGATGTCTTGGACTTGCGCCTCGCGTAGGCTGTTGTCCTCGTAAATGCTGGCGAGTACGTCCACCTCGTCGTCGTGCTGGTTGCGGCCGCCTCGCATGTAGGTGGTGATGTGGCGGTAAGCCTCCGGGTATTTTTGGCGCCAATTCGGCGGCATGAAAATGTGGCGCTTTACGAAGGTTTCGCTGGCCATTATCCTGGCCTCCTTGTTCGCGTTCTGCGGCGCGGTGACGACGGAGCATGGCGTGCCGGCTTCCTGGAGGAGCCGCTCGATGTTCCTTGCGAAACCGCGGCCGCCGTTGTTCGACTCGACTTTGAATTCTGCGCAGCCGGTTTCCTTTATGTCCTTTGCGGTTGCTGGCTCCGTGATTTCCATCGGCTCGTCGCTGCTGTACAGGTGCGTGATGTAAATGTCGCCCGCCAGGCTCTTGCGGTAGTAAATGCTGACGAGGTTGTCGGTGCCGGTGTCTGCCGTATCGCAGCGGCCATAAACCGTGGCCGGCAGGTCTTCTGGGAGTTCGCGCCACTCCATGAGTTCTGGGTACAGGATGCCCTTGCGGTCGATTGGCGTCTGGTTGTAGTTGGCCTCGGCGATGTCCGGGTTCATTTCCTGGGTCTTCAACTGGTAATCCTCCCAGCTTAGGATCCTGTCGTCAAGCATCACGCCCGGCTCGCGGACGGCCTTTAGCATGATTTCCTTTGCGCTCGGGTAGGTGTCGAGAATTCGTCCGGAAAGGTCGCCCTTTGCCCAGCGGGTGGCGATGACGAGGATCTTGTAATTCGCGCCCTCGGTGCGCTGCATCAAGTTGCTAGTAAACCATTGCCAGATGGCATCAAGCGCCCGGAGGTTGTATGCCTCCTCCGGGTTCTTTATCGTGTCGTCTAGGATGAGCACGTTCGCGCCTATGCCCGTTGCGGTGCCGCCTGGGCTCGTCGCCAGGTAGTTCGTGGTCGGGACTCCGTCAATGCCCCATAATTTCGCGCTTGCGTCGCCGCGCTTAATCGCCACGCCTTTGAAAATGTCCGAGAAGACGAGCCGGCTGGCGTCCACCTTTTTTTCCATTATCGTGTTGCGGACGGCCTTGCTGAATTGCTGGCTCAGGATTTCGTTGTAGCTGCCCGTGATGATTGCCGTTGCCGGGTTGCGGCCGAGCAGCCACTCGCTCGTGTGCTGCGCGGTCAGCGTCTTGCCGTGGCGGGGCGGGGCAGAAATGACGAGAAAGTGTGCGGCCGGGTCTTCCAGGAAGTTCTGGATCGTGTCGGCCATTTCGTGGAGGTAGGTTCGGTCGTTCAAATAAAACCCGGGCGTCTGAATTTGGCAGTAGTGCCATAAATTCCGGCGTGCGAGTTCTATTTTTGCGCGTTGGCGGAGGTTTTCGGCGGCTTCTGGGGTCATTTTACTGCTCCTTTTTGCGCTTTTGCCGTTATTGCCCCTTTACGCGTCTTTACAGGGGTTTTTGCCTTTGAGGCGGATGTGGTTGCCACTTTGGCCTCTATAATCGCACCTGCGCGCTTCTGTGGGGTCGTTTTTTTCGGCATGACAATTTCCGCGTCGCTTGCGCCCGCGATTGCTTCCAGTTGCTCAATTGTTAGCTTTTTGAGCTGCTCCGTGATGGCATCCGGCTCGTTCAGCACCGTGATGCCGGGTTGATCGCCAATGAGTCCGAGTGCTTTGGCCTCGTATTCGCTGGCCTTGAGCCGGAGCCCTACCTGCAGGCTCCGGTCGGTCGCTATGTCGTGCCAAATGTCAAGGATGGCGGTCTTGCGTTCTTCGTTTGTCATTATTTCCTCGTTCCCGTTTTACGCCCGTCGGCTGTCTGGAAATAATAAGCGTTGCCGCTAGTTTATTTCTTTTTGCTGGTCTTCTTTTCGGCCTTTGGTTCTTCGGCCTTTGCCGGTTCGGCTTCTGCGCCTGCTATTGCGAAGTTGACGCCGTTGATGGCGATCTGCTTCTGGCCGGCCTTTACCTCGTAAGTCTTGCCGAGCCATTCGACTTGGTAGCCTTTGTCAGTTTTCTTTGCCTGGAGCTTCATCTTCTTTTCCTCCTTATGTGGTTCTATTTTACCATGTATTTCCGCTTGCGTCATTCCCGGTCGCTGGTCTTCCTCCGGTAGCCCCTGCGTGTATGCGTGCAGTTGCGTTGCGTCGCTCTGGATCGTGCCCTGCATCGCCGGCACGCCCTCGGTCGTCTTCTGGATCTGCTCCCATACCTTGTCGTCGTCGCGGGCTCTGGCGACTCGCTTGTAGGCGTAGTATTCCGCCACGGCCATGTCGTCAAAGCTCCGGACGCGTTGCGGGTATTCCGTGAATTCCCGGCGGCTCATGCCCTTAAAAATCGAGTACCACATCCTGGCGTTTCCCTGGACGAGGACGGAGTAGGGCAGCTGGATTTTCTTAACCGCGCCCATTCTCGGCCTCCCACGGAAATTCGCCCGGGTGCCCGTATGCGCCCCAGCGGGCTGTTGGTTCGTACTTGATTTCGCGGAGTTTTAGATCCTCGATGATTCCGTTTGGCGTCGTGTCAAATTTAAACAATGCCAGGTCTTTGAGCTCGCAGTAAGTCGTGCCCTCTGGCCAGGCGATTAGCGCGCTGCCGTCTACCGGGAGCGGTTTCCCGATTGCGTAGGCAAGGTGCACCTGTACCATGCTCGGGCGCTGTGTCTTGCCGTCTGCGCCGTCGCGGGTTGCTTCGCGGAGTATCGTGAGCGCGATTCTGCGGGCTAGGTATGCGCCGCTGCGGTCGGTCTTGCTCGGGTCTTTGCCGCTGTATGCGCCGCCTCCGCAAGGGCAGGCTCCTGCGTAGTTGTCCACGGCCAGCTTGCGCCCCGTGAGCCCCGTGTCGGCCTCCCAGCCGCTCTGGCTCCAATCGCCGGCCGGGTTGGCGAGGATGTCAATCGGTACGGCTGGCTCTACCGGGTACTTGCCGTCAATCTTGATGAGCCAGTGTTTGATTTCGGATTCCAGCTCGTCCTTTGGCGCGTTCGCGAAGCTGGCGACGATCGTCGTGATGAGTTTGCCGTCTAGGGTGATTTGCGTCTTGCCGTCTTCTGGCCATTTCTCGTATAAATGCTCGCAAAGGCTGCGGGCGAGGCAGTAGTCCAGGCTCAAGTATTCGCCGGTGGCTTCGGTTTCGCGCGTCGCGAAGCCGTACATGATGCCCTGGTCGCCTGCGCCTCCGGTGTCTACTCCGGCGGCGATTTCCGGGCTCTGCTTTACGATCTTGACCGTGGCCGTCTTTGGCTCTGGGAGCCCCTCCTGCTTAATGAAGCGGCAGGCTGCGGCTGTTGCGATTTGCTCCAGCTCCTTTTGGCTGATTTTGCCGACTCTGGCTTCGCCAATGATGCGGAGTTCGCCGTGTCCGGCGAGCACCTCAATGGCTGCGCGTGCGTCCTTGTCGAGTTCCAGGTAAGTGTCCAGGATCGTGTCGGCGATTCGGTCTGCGAGCTTGTCTGGGTGCTTTGGTGTTACGAATTCTGCGGTTCTTTTCATAGTTTTCCCTCCGGGTTCCATTTTTCCGTGTTTGTGGCGTGTATTGCTGCTTGCTGAATGAGCGAGGCGACCGCTTCGGCGAGTGCCGGGTCGCTGTCTATAAACGAGAAGCCGTCGCGGCCGTGCTCGTTCTTTATCGTCATGCGGGTTCGGCCGTCTGCGCGCTGGCGGTACTCTACGTCAATTCTTGCTTCGTATTCCTGCTTCTCTTGTGTCGAGAAGTAGCCCTTGCGGAAAGTGTAAACCTCCGCGGTCTTCTGGATTATCATTTCGCCTCCTTGTTGATTACTGGCGTTGCCTCCTCCCAGCCGGTGTCGTCATCGTCCTTGAGGAGCCCGTTCGTGAAACGGTACCAGCGGCGTCGGATGACGTCCGCAAATTTCGGGTCTAGTTCAAAGGCCAGGCAGTGGCGCCCCATCTGTTCTGCGCCGATGAGCGTGCTGCCGGATCCTGCGAAGAAATCCGCGACCAGTTCGCCCTGGCGGCTGCTGTTCGCCATCGCCCGTGCGGAAAGCTCGACCGGTTTTTGGGTCGGGTGCAGGTAAGTGGCGACGCTGTCCTTTTGAATTGCCCAGACGGTCGATTCGTTCTGGATCGCCTTTAGCATCTTGACCAGCTGCTCTTTTGGCAGCGCGTTCATTTCCTTGACGCTGTAATCGAGCACGGTGCGCTTGTTGCGGCCGCCGTACCAGGCTGCGCGCCCGTCTTTGAAGTGACAATAGAAGCACGGCTCGTGCGCCCAGTGGTGGTCGTCGCGGCCTAGATTGAAGCCCTTGCTCCATATGAGTTGCTGCTTTACGACGATTCCTGCGGCCTCCAGCGCGTCTTCAATGTCGCGTTGGTATCTGCTGGCGTGCCAGACGTAAATGGCCGCCGTGTGCTTCGTGTAGCGTGCTGCGTTGCTGAATGCGTCCACGTGGAGTTGGTAGGTGCCGCTGCGGCCTAGCGCGTCGTTCTTGATGCTGCCGTGCGCCTGGCTCTTGTAATCGACGCCGTATGGCGGGTCAGTGAAAATCATGCTGATTCGCGGGTCGTCGTCGCCCGGAATGTTCACGAGCCTCATGGCCTGGTCGAGCAGCGCTTCGTCGGTGCTGCTTCCGCAGACGAGCACGTGTTCGCCGAGCCTGTAAATCTCGCCCGGTTTGCTGACCGGGTTCGGCTCTACGTCCGGTGGCAGGTCTTCGATGATTTCCTTTTCGTCCTCGCCCAGGTCGCCCATGTCCTCCTCCGGGTCTTCGCGGTCGTCCTCCCAGCCCCAGT
>JAEEGL010766646.1_pt1 | contig 33786 bp, 25 predicted proteins | sample 9134231 | NCBI WGS metagenome assembly JAEEGL01 (sample SAMN16246548, study PRJNA631951) | gut metagenome | biome: gut microbiome; feature: rumen; material: fiber-attached | host: Bos | place: Iran: Karaj | collected 2018-10 | reverse complement strand
CAACGGAAAGCGGACGAGGAAGCCGCCCGGCTGGCCGCGGAGGAAGCCCAGCGGAAAGCGGACGAAGAAGCCCGGCTGGCCGCGGAGGAAGCCCAACGGAAAGCGGACGAGGAAGCCGCCCGGCTGGCCGCGGAGGAAGCCCAGCGGAAAGCGGACGAAGAAGCCCGGCTGGCCGCGGAGGAAGCCCAGCGGAAAGCGGACGAAGAAGCCCGGCTGGCCGCGGAGGAAGCCCAGCGGAAAGCGGACGAAGAGGCCCGGCTGGCTGCTGAAGAAGCCCAGCGGAAAGCAGATGAAGAAGCCGAGAACGGTCAGGCTGCCCAGCCAACTGACGCACCGGAAATGCCCATCGATGAGATTATTAACCGTTACGGCATGACGACAAGCAAAGTCAATTTCCGGAAAGAGCCCAGCAAAGACGCCGGAAAATACGGCGAGATCGCCAAAGACTCACATGTTTATCTGATCTATACAAAAGCAAATGAAGCGGGCGAGTACTGGACGCTTGTGGAAGCGGACGGACATACCGGTTACCTGATGACCGAATACCTCAGCGTACTGACACAGGAAGACAGCGATGCGTGGAATTATGCACAGCCTTCCCCCGCACATACGTACACAGAAGAGGAAATATTCCCTGCTGAGTCCCCGAAACATGAAGAAGAAACTTCTGCACCGGCGGAAACCGCAACAGAGCGGACGGAAATCCCGACGGCCACGCCGAAACCGACGGACGCTCCTGTGATTACAGACGGGGAGATGATCAACCGCTATGCCCTGACAAACGCAGGAAAGCTGGGATTCCGTGAGAGCCCTGAAAAGGAAGGCAAACTGATCACCAGGCTGGACAAAAACATGAAGGTATACCTGCTTCGCGCCGACCGGAATAAAGCCGGTGAGAGCTGGAGCTACGTGGAAGTGAACGGCCAGAAAGGGTATATCAAGACGGAATACCTGAACCTGCTGACTGAAGAGGACAGCCAGGCCTGGGACAGCATTAACGGCACACCAGCTCCTGTTTACACAGAAGAGGAACTTTTCCCTGAACAGCGCCAGGCTGAGGAAAACAATACTGATGAAATAAACGATACGTCCGCACCGGAGAATACAGAAGCAGTAAATACGGAAAACGGTTCTGCCGGGACGACTGCGGAAACAGCCACGGAGAAGCCCGCGGAAATACCGAAAGACATAACTGAAGAAACACCTTCAGAAAAACCGACACAGAAACCTACAGAGACACCCGCTCCCTCGATTATGACCGGCGAAGTGATGAACCGCTATGCCAAGACCACAAGCAAAGTGTTTTTCCGAAAGGAAGCGAGCACCAAGTCGGGCAAACAGGGAGAACTGGGCAAGAACACCTATGTGTATATGCTTTACACAGAGGAAAACGAAGCCGGCGAACTGTGGACTTACGCGATGGTCAACGGTAAAAAAGGCTATATCATGACCAAATACCTGAGCGCACTGACAGAAGAAGACAGTGCGGCCTGGGATGCCCTGCAGGGAACGCCTGCCCCGGTCTACACGGAGGAAGAGCTTTTCCCGCAGACGAAACCGTCAGATACTGATCAGCCCGGGGAGACGGACAAGCCCGCGGAGACGGACAATCCCGCGGAGACGGACAAGCCCGCGGAGACCGATAAACCCGCGGAGACCGATAAACCCGCAGAGACCGATAAACCCGCAGAGACCGATAAACCCGCGGAGACGGATAAGCCCGCGGAGACTGACAAGCCGGCGGAGACCGACAAGCCCGCGGAAACTGACAAAACGACAGAGACTGATAAACCGGCAGAAACGGACAAGCCCGCAGAGCCTTATGCCACACCGGATATGTTGGAGAAATATGAACTGGAGAAGAATGAGTTTGTCAGTTACCTTATTTCACAGGCCAGCAGCGGAAAACTGAAGGAAGAGAATATCCAGAAGGAGCTTGAGAAATACTATAGAGATTCAGACGATCCGGCCGGATCCGTGAGCAAAGCGATGAGCTTTATCAAGGAGAAACTGGATTCTGAAACGAATAAACCCACCGAAAAACCGACAGAAAAACCGACTGAAGCACCTACAGCGACACCTTCCAAAGCACCGGCTTCTTCCACACCGGAACCTTATCAGCGACAGGGATACGCGATTACCATCGGCGACGGCGTGCCTGTGCGCAAATGGCCGACAGCCTCCAGTTCCATTATGGATGAACTTCCGGCAAACAAAATCGTATATGTAACCGGACAGTCATATGTGGAAGATAATCCCTGGTCGATTACGGAGTATGACGGAAAATGGGGATATGTCCGCGCTGATATGCTGCGGATGATACCCGAAAAGGAAATGAGGGCGTACATTGACCTGGTTGAATCCCTGATTACGCCCGAACCGGCAAAAACGCCTGTTCCGTATGATTATTACAATCCGGATGAAATGAGCTGCTACGGTTATGTAACCACAGACGCGGTGAACTTCCGGACGGAAGCCAGTTCCAGTTCCAGGCGGATCAGGCTGATGAAAAAATACGCGCTGTTCATTGTGTACGGTACCGTACAGGCGGACGGAGAAACCTGGTACAAAGTGTCCTACAACAACCAGGTCGGGTATCTGAACGGCAAATATTTCAAACAGATGACAGTCGGTGAAGCTGAAGATTTCCTGAAATCAAGCAAGTATCAGGAAGGCATAAAAAATAACGTTCAGAGTACCGCTACCAACAATAACGGCAGTTCTTCCCCTGTTACGACAGGCTCGCCGAGCGGCATTGTTTCCGCCGAAGACCAGAAGGTCAGCGAATGGGTAAATCCCAACAGCAGTTCCACAGTTGACTATGAACCTTTTGATCCTTTTGCCACACCGGCACCGCTGGCGGAAAACGAGCTGGAGAAGAATGACTTTATCAATTCCCTGCTTACGAAACTCAAGGCAGGTACGATGAAGAAGGAAGACCTGCAGACTGAACTGGAAAAATATTACCAGAGCGCGAAAAACCCGGCCGAATCGGTGAGCAAAGCCATGAGCTTCATCCAGGAGAAACTGGACCTTGAGACAGAGCAGCCGACGGATTCTCCGGAACCGATGGACACAGTCGCACCGGAAGCACCCCAGGAACAGACATCCGGCGGATCACCGCTCGGGACCATCCTTGTGATCCTGGTGCTGCTTGGCGCAGCAGGCGGAGGCGGGTATTACTGGTATCTGCAGAAACAGCGCCAGCGGGAAGCCGCCCAGAGAATGGCACAGAAAAGAGTAGCCCAGCAGAATAAAGCAATGGCAGGAAAAGACGGAAACAGGACAGGCCGTCCGTCCGCTACTCCCGCACAAAACAGCGCCCGGGTAAGAACCGGCAACTATACGGAAAGCGCAGGATCTTCCAGACCCAAAGCGACACCAACAGCAACTCCTGGTAACGGGCAGAATTCCGGACAAACATACGGAGCGGGCCAGAAAAACCCATACGGAAGGTATACCAGTTCCGATACGGAAGAAGAGTCTTCCTATACGGCCAGCTTCAAACCAAATACCGGGAACAACGGCGTACGAAGGAACAACAGGAATCCCGAGGACCTGACATACAGAAGGGCAGCGGATGATCAGCAGTACAGAAAGGATCCGGACGACCAGCCCTTCAGAAGAAAGCCGGAAGAAAAACCTGTAAGCCGCGACCCGGATGATCAGCTGCCCGGGACATAATCCTGAAAAGCCGCCGTAAACCAATACGGGAAAGGGAGGAGGCCGTGCCGGAACACGGTCTCCTCTTTGCATTTTAAAGCCGGCATGCTATAATATACTTCATTATATTTCGTCGGAAGGAGAAGAGATATACATGACAGACAGAAAGACAGGGACAAGGAATAAAATGGCCCGAGTTCTTGCACTTGTGATCGCGGGCGTAATGACGCTGTCAGTGGTTCTCGCAGTGATCCTGAAATAATACTGAGGCTATAATCCGCGAAAGGAGGAAACGGTATGAAGAGCAAAAAAGACAGAAAACGGCGTAAAATGTCCGCGGGAACTGTTTTCATGCTCATTATGCTTGCCCTGGTTCTGGGCAGTTCTGCCCTGGTTCTGGGCAGGCTTTCCTCCGGCGCCACTGTTGATCTGACCAAACTGCACATGGCCGTGCTGGATATCCAGAACGAAAGCAGGACAGGGGCGGAAGAAGAAACGGATGACACAGAACCCCGCACAACCGAACGGATTGTCGTAACACCGCCTCCGGCCAAAGCGACACCGGTACCGCAGACAGACGAGAACAGCTTTACACTGACGCTGGGCGGAAGTATCAGCCTGTCCGGAGAAGTCCGCAAAAACAGCCGGAGCACAGACGCAAAAGTAGCGGATTACGCAGATATAATGATGCTGCTGTCACCGGAAATTGACAGCAGTATGAACGGCGTTTTCCTGGAAAACCTTCTCAGTGACCGTCATAAAACTAATGACACGACAGCACCGGGTGACGCGGTACTGCTGCTGAAGGAAGCAGGATTTGACCTGGCAGCATGCGGTTTTTCCCAGGCTTACAGCAACGGTAAGGATGGAATCAACGCGACGCTGGAAACACTGAACAGCCAGGGAATCAGGGCACTGGGCATTTGCGGGACGAACGAAGAAGGCGCTCCTGAAATAAGGACAGTAAACAATGTCCGGACTGCTGTTATGCAGTATACTTCCACCGTATCTGATAAGACGCGCAAAAGCATGATGAAGGACGGTACTTCAGGAATGATTCCTGAAGCAGATCTTTCACTGATTTCAAAAGATATTTCAGAAGCCCGGGAGCAGGGCGCAGAAGCGGTTATCGTACTGATAAACTGGGGAAAGACCGGCAAGGATCCGGATAAAAAGCAGCTTGAACTGGCCCAGGGCATTGCAGAAGCAGGAGCAGACCTGATAGTCGGAAACGGCAGCCATGTGCCCCAGACGGCAGAATACCTTTCCGGCAGAAACAATACGGACGTTCTTTGCGTCTGGAGCCTCGGCTCACTGCTGAACGGTGACAGGAGCAATATTAAAAGACTGTCCGGATATCTGCTTCACGTTACGATCCGCCGGGACGGAAAAGGCGGGGCTGAAATCCGCAATCCGCAGTTTACTCCCGTATACACCTGGAAATACAAACAGGACGGAAGAATCTACTATCGCTGTGTTGACGCAGGCGGTGAGATTCCGGACGGTATGGACAGCGAACAGCAGAAAAATATGAGCAAAGCCGCGGAAACGGTTCGCAGCGTACTGAAGGATTCCCCGCTGACAGAACGATGAAGGATATATGCTGAATAACTCACTGAGAAGGCAGCTTTCCGGTTTTATGAATGAACAGCAGCCGGAGCGGCAGCCTGCGCTTCGGAGAAGCAGAAGCGCCGACTGGATCTACGCATCGGATATACCGGTATTGCTGTCCGATGAATCAAAAGGGCGACTGCTGGGCATTCTTGAAAAAGCGGGATGGGAACACCTGGAGGACGGGAAATGGCTTCTGCTCAGAAAAACCGCAGAAGAACCTCCGGAAGACTGGTATTCCGGCCCATTCGGTCCGGAAGCCGCCTGCTGCAGAAGCATCCTGGCCAGACACTCTGGCAAACAGGGAAATACATCTGCAGCCGTACAGCGTATCCTGATCAAAGCCGGGGAAGAAGGAGCGGCGGCCTATGAAGAAGCCTGCCTTCATGTTCACAGGGAATGGGCGGAAAACCTCAGGAAAGGTGAAGATATTCCTGCAATCAGCATGAAATATTTCGGAGGATGAGAGGAGAAAACAGAGTATGCTGTTTAAACATATCGGGCACGCGGAATTCCTGATCGAAACTGAAAGCGGGGTCAGGATTGTGACCGATCCCTATGACGCAAGCTGCGGATATCCGCTTCAACAGGTGAACGCGGACGTGGCACTGATTTCCCATCATCACCATGACCATGACGCGGTGGAAAACCTGAAGGGCAAACCGCGTATCATTGACACAGCCGGTAAGTTTACCCCGGAAACAGATGTACAGGTGACCGCGGTACAGGGATTCCACGATGATGCAAACGGAAGTAAAAGAGGGGAAACACTGCTGTTCCTGATTGAGGCGGAAGGGCTGCGGATCGTCCATCTGGGTGATCTGGGCTGTTCCCTGAACGGGGAACAGACTGAGATCCTGAAGGAGCCTGATGTGCTGATGATCCCAGTGGGCGGCTTTTACACAATTGACGCCAGACAGGCCAGGGAAACAGCTGAAAAGCTTGGAGCACGTATTATTTTACCGATGCATTACAGGACGCAGTACAACCATGACTGGCCGATCTCCGGCCCGGATGAGTTCCTGAAGCAGTACAGTCCCGCCGACATATGCAGCGGATCCGAAGCACTTCGGGTAACACGGGCAGACCTGGAATGCCAGCCGAAAATAGTCATATTCAAATAATTCGGGCAGATGCAAATCCAGGGGAAAACATGTCCATCTGGTACAGAACCGAGTATATTCGCAAAAGAAAAACACCGCGTATGCGGTGTTTTTTTATGCCCAGCGGCGTTTTTTCAGCGGAACGAAAACACGGCGCAGGAGATAGCGGAGCCGCGCAGGCCGGCTGAGTTCCTTTTTCATGAGTTCAGACGTATTCCGAAGCATACTGAGGTCTGATTCAATCACTTCCGTACGGGAATAACGAATCAGGGAGACGCATTCACCCACAGGCCCCAGAGACGCACTGAAGAGTCCGGTCCGGTCAATTCTCCTGCCGAAAGCCATGGGAGATTCCCCCTTCCGGCGGGTCAGGTTTTCCGCATACAGCAGATCCGAAATTTCCTGAATCCATATTTCGAATTTTTCCGCATCGGTTCCCGCACGGCGTTCACGGGAAACAGGCGAGGTGAACAATACCCGGAGAACTGCGGCAATCAGGAGAAGAATGAGCAGAAGCAGAAGCCAGGGAAAACCACCGGGAGAATCAGGCTGCCCGGAGGATTCCGACTGTTCGTCCGGAGGAGAAGAAGGCTGGCTTTCCGGCATGCCTGAAGGAACAGGCGTCGGTTCATCAGACGGGACGGGCGTCGGATCAGGCGTTGGAAGGGTGCTGCCCTCTTCAGGCGGCTGCGGAGAAGGAGAAGGGGAAGGAGAGGAAGAAGGAGGCGATGAGGAAGAATTTCCTGAGTCTCCCTGATCCTGGCTTCCGACACGCCTTGGCGTCGGATCAAAAGTAAGCCAACCAAACCCTTTAAAATAGACTTCAGTCCAGGCGTGGGCAGAAAGGCCGGTCACAATGGCTTCGCCGTTCTCATCCGGCTCGGCAAGATAACCTTCAACGTAACGGGCAGGAAGGCCGATCATCCGGCATAATACAGTCATAGCCGAGGCAAAATAAGTACAATATCCCTTACGGGTATTCAGCAGGAAACTTGTTACAAAGTCATAATTTTCCGGCTGATCCTCCACGTCCAAAGTGTAACGGAAGCTCCGGCCGAGCCAGGACTGGATGGCCAGCGCCTGGTCATACGGAGCACCGGAGGCAGACGCCGCTTCCCGGGCAAGCTCATAGACAGGCTCGGAAAGATGATTGGGAAGAACAGTATAGGTTTTCAGGACTGAATCATACTGATCATCATCGAGGGTGGAACAGACTTCGATCAGCGTACCCAATCCGGGATCACCTGCCAGGAACAGGGGGGCGGAAACGCTGTATGTATCCCCGGGTTTCAGATTGCGCGTGGCAAACAGTTCGGAAGAATTGGAAAAATAGGGTACCAGGTCTCCGCCGGGGGAGACAGAGCGCAGACGCTGAGGTACGAAGAGGGTCGAGGCATTGGTTTCTTCATTCAGAATGCGAACGGATATATTGACCGGATCACACAGAGCGTTACGGACTGCCCGGGACGGCAGATCCTCATCGAACAGGATACTCCGATGTGACGCGAACCGGGAAGACTGCCAAAGGAACCGGCGGCTGTTTGTGGTATTAATCCAGCTGCGGCCGGTATAATGATTCAGGACAACACCGCGGAGGTAGACTGTCCTGGGTGTGGAAACCTGCATAACAACATGGTTTGAGGGAGTTGGTTTTCCGCCAAGCTGGGACTGGCCCTGGGGATAATAACCTTCAGTGGAAAGAGAGAATACATCCCGGGGTTCAGTAAAGAACAGGCGGTCAAGAACAGCCTGACGAAGCTCATCTGCCTTATCACGGAGCGGATTGGGACCGACGCCGTTTCCGGCCAGCAGGAACGCGATAACAACCAGAAGCGCTGTTACAGGAATCAGAGACAGGACAGGCGTTTCCGGAAAACGGTCTGACAACAGAATCAGCAGCATGGCTGCCAGAGCGGGAAGGAAGCCAAAGACAGAGACAGTTTCGCCGGAAAGATAGATCAGAAGAATCATTCCGATGCACAGAATCGCGGACGGCAGTACGGATGCGCCGCGAAGGCAGGAAAAACAGCAGACCAGTGTAACCAGGACGGTCAGAATGACTGCAGCATCAGCAACGAGCGGAAGCGCTGTGTGAATGCCGGACAGGCGCAGATAAACAGCCAGTACCACATCGGAGGCTGTGAGCATTCCATTCATGGCGAACAGCCATACTGCCAGAGAAAGGAGGCCTGCCCCGACTGACAGGACAGTTGTGAAGCGATTGACAGCTGCGATTTCAAACAGGACAATTACCAGAATGGCCGGGAACAGGAGCGAGAAAGAGAGAAAGGAAGGCTCCAGAAGCTGAAAAAGAGGTATCAGCAAGCCAAGCGCCAACAAAAATGACAGCAATGCGTGGGTAATCCGGACCCGGACAGTCTCATTCATCAGCAGAACCTCCTTTCCATGCGGAATATGAAAAACGGAAAACAGTCAGGATGAAAGTTCCGGCGTTACATAGGAGACTTCCACTCCGGCATGACGAAGCCGCGATATGAGCGGCAGGACATTTTCATCTTCAGGAGCAAAAGTGACAAGGTACATACGTATGTTAGGCCCGGAACGGTGCATACGGGTCATGATATCCACCATGGGGATATTCAGACGGGCGGAAACAATCACCACACAGCCAACCTTCCGCAGGCGGCTGCATTCCATGGAGAGTACCCGCTCAAACCGGTCAGTCTGTGAAAAATCAACCCGGGTCAGATAATCCAGCGCGATGGGCAGCCCCATACTCCTGTCCACATCCACCGGATGATTGCCGGGCAGGGGAAGACGGATCTGGTGATCTGTGGCCAGCTGGGCAGTCAGAACAGAAGCAGTCGTTTCCAGCAAGGTATCCCGAAGGTCGGCTTCCGCCTGCGGATGACCCCAGGACGGAGGCCGTGAACAATCCATCAGAATCAGGACATCCTGCAGGACCGGCTCATCAAATTTCCTTACCATCAGCTCCCCTTTGCGAAGGGAAAGCTTCCAGTGAATTTTTTTCATGGCGTCACCCGGCTGGTAATTCCGGATGTCGGAAGGCGCATTCAAATCTTCTGTCGCCCGGGCCATCAGTTCGCTGCCAGGATCTCCGGGCGCCAGTTTCAGCGGTTCCACATCAAAGGTGTGCGGCAGAACAACCAGTTCAAAGGATGTCTGACGAAGGGGAACCTGTTTCCGAACCAGCCCGAGCAGATCCTCGACGGTGCAGGAATGCAGGCCGACGGAGAAAACACCCACATGGGAAGCGTGGATAGGCAGCCGGATACTCTGCACACGGTGGGGCATGTTTTTCAGCCGGATTTCACGATCCCGGTTTCCAGCAGGATCTGACAGATCCAGCAGCAGAGGAGCGACAGGAATCAGGCCTTTGTGGCGGATGCTGACGGAAAGAACAAGGTCATCCCCCCTGCGGACGGTTTCCCCGGAAAGGTTTCCTTCCACATGAAGCGTCAGGGAAGCCCAGAGCACTGCCAGTACCGCACCCAGAACAATGAGCAGAATCATGACTGAAAGCAGCAAAAAAAGCTGACTGCCGGTGCACAATGCCACCGTCAGCAGCGTCAGGAAAACCGCAATGGGAAGAGACAGCCTCAGTTTCATAGTTTAATCGGAACAGAAGTATTCTGAAGGATGGTCAGCAGGAACTGTTCAGCAGGAAGTCCTTTCATTTTTGCTTCGGGCGACAGGATCATACGATGAGCCATCACCGGCAGGAACATGTGCTGTACATCTTCCGGAAGAACAAAATCACGATCGTCAAGCATAGCACAGGCCTGAGCGCCGCGGATCAGCGCGATGGCGGCACGGGTGGAAGCACCGAGAGCAAAAGCGGGATCATTGCGTGTGGCGGCAGCCAGGGACGCCACATAATTCCGCACCTCAGGGGAGCAATATACTGTTGAAACCTGTTCCTGCATGGAAAGAACATCCTGGGCGGAACAGATGGGCTCGACGGTGGTCATCGGCGCCACAGAGCCGCTGTAGCGCTCCAGAACGTCCATTTCCTGTTCCACGGTGGGATAACCTATGGAAATCCGCAGGAAGAAACGGTCAACCTGCGCTTCCGGCAGGGGATATGTACCAACAAACTCGCCCGGATTCTGGGTGGCAAGGACGATAAAAGGCTGGGGCAGCTGATGTGTGATACCATCCACAGTCACCTGGTGCTCTTCCATGACTTCAAGCAGCGCAGACTGGGTTTTGGGACTGGTACGGTTGATTTCATCAGCCAGGACGATCTGGCTCATAACAGCCCCTTCCTTATATTCCATTTCGCCGGTTTTAAAATTCACCAGCGTAAAACCTGTCACATCGGAAGGCATCAGGTCCGGAGTAAACTGGATCCGACGGAAAGAACAGTCCAGCGAGCGGGCCAGCGCGCTGGCCAGAGTGGTTTTGCCCACGCCGGGGACATCCTCAATCAGCACATGCCCTTTGCAGAGAAGGGCGATGAGCGCATATTCAATGGCTTCCTCCTTACCGACAACAGCTTTGCTGATATTCTGCTGCAGGGCAAGAATCATTCTGCCGGGATTGATCATAATTCCTCCAATTCTGCGGCAACCGCACACGCACCCGAGAAGACGGCAAACCCCATTTCACACAGAGTGCGCGGACAGGATTGTAAACCGGTTCAGAACAAGGCATCCGGGTGCGTTCAACATAACATTATAATTATACCTTTATTTGATGAAAACCGCAAGGTGTGGTATGATTTATATATACGTACCACGGGATGCGGTATGCTCCGCATCCGGAACGCTGTCCGGGAGGAGGAAACCGATCATGGTCAAGGGACTGGGGCTTGATCTGTGTGAAATAGCCAGAATGGACAGAATGATGACAGATGAACGGTTTATGAAACGGTATTTTACTGAAAATGAAATCGCATACATCCATTCAAAGGGAAAAGGGGCGGCACAGACCCTTGCCGGTATTTTCGCGGCAAAAGAGGCGCTGGCAAAAGCGCTTGGGACAGGGATTACCTTTGACCTGAAGGAAATCAGCGTTTCCCACGACAATGCGGGAAAGCCTTTTTACCTGCTCTCCGGAAAAGCTGAAATGATCGGAAACGGGGACAGTTTCCTGCTTTCCATCAGCCATGACGGGGGAACCGCAGCGGCCGTGTGTATCCGGGAAGGCAGACAGGAAACAGAGCAGATGACCGGCGGGACATGCGAAAAATGAGTATTCAGGATATAAGAATGGATTTGCGCAGCCGCGGCTTCGCAGCACTGCTGATCTGGTTCCTTTTGCTGTCTCTTTTTTCCGCAAACAGCCACGCGGCGGAGAAAGCAGGCAGATTCTGGATATCTCCGACGGGCGGGTATTCCGCTGACGCGATTACTGTCACAGAAGTGAAAGACCAGTACTGGCTTTTTCTTCCGGGGAACCTGGATTGTTCAACCTGGAAAATCGGCTTTGATGCCGATTCCCTGGCAATCAACGGTGAAAGCGGCTTGCTGCCGGGTTCATCCGCCAATGTACTGAAGACGGACCGATCCAACGAGATTATCCTGAAGACCGGCAGAAAAACGAAGAAGATGCAGGTGTCCGTCATGCGGGGAAGCTTACTTCCTTCCGTCCACATTGTTACAGAATCCGGCTCGCTGAAAAGTATTCACAGGAATAAGGAACAGAAGGAAAAAGGCTCCATTATCCTGCGCGGCATTTCCGGGGAAATCCTTTATGACGGCGAACTGAAACACATCAAAATGCGGGGGAATTCTTCCGTCAGATATCCCAAAAAGAATTACGCGATCAAACTGGCTGAAGGGGCCAGCCTGCTCAATATGGGTAAAGCGAAGAAATGGATCCTGCTTGGGAACCATCTGGACAAGAGCCTGATCCGCAACCAGATGACATTTGATCTGGCACGCTACGCGGGAATGCCCTATACACCGGACTGTCGGCAGATATCGGTGTATATCAACCATGAATATATGGGGATGTATCTCCTGACAGAAAAAATAGAGACAGACGACGACCGGGTCAATATCCACAATCTTGAAAAAGAAACGGAAGAAATGAACAATGAAAAACCGGAGACATATCCCGTTTTCGGAAACATTCACGCAAAGAGCGGAAACCTGAAGGGCAGGATGATTCCGAACGAACCGGAAGACATTACAGGCGGGTATATCCTGGAATATGATCATGACCTGCATCAGTACGCGGATGAACCGTCCGTGTTTGTCACGAACCGGACAATGATGATGATCGTACATTCCCCGGAATACTGCAGCGAACAACAGATCAAATACATTTCCGCACTGATGAAGGGCTTTGAAAACGCAATCTTTTCAAAAGACGGCAAAGACGCGGAAACAGGAAAGCATTACAGTGAATTTGTGGATTTTGACAGTCTTGTGAATAAATACCTGATCAATGAAGTCAGTAAAAATTACGATGCAAACATGGCTTCAGAGTATTTCTACAAACCTGACGATTCTGTGTCCACAAAAGCTTACGCGGGACCGGTATGGGACATGGATAATACTTACGGGATTTATGCAAGGCCGGGGGAGGAAAGCAAAAGAATCCTTTCACCGGCAGGCCTGCAGGCGGCCCGGCGGGGAATGCTGCATTACTGGTGGCCGGAACTGTACAGGCAACCGGATTTTTATGAGGCGGTTGTGAAAAGATACCATGAAGTCTTTGTTCCGGCAATGGAAATCATGCTGGGCCTTCGTGAGGACAGCGAAACACTGAAATCCATAGATACCTACTATGCGGAGACAGAGAAAAGCGCCGCAATGGAATATGTCCGCTATCCGGCGCTAAAAAGCAAACGGTACCAGGTACAAACCGGAAGAAACCCAAAGGAAAACATGGATTACCTGAAAGAGTACATAAAGAAGAGAATGGATTATTTATCAGGTGTATGGACGGAGTAATACTATTCAGCGGTTCCGGCTTGTCAAAAATGCTGAAAAAAATTATAATCATACTGCGGAAATCCGCATATATACCAGAATATAACAAGCACCTGACAGGACAGAAAAGAAAGGCGGTATCGGCATGACGATTCGCGAAAACTATGAACAGTGGCTGCGGGATTTTGCCGGAGATCCGGATACAGTCCGGGAACTGGAGGCCATCGGGAACGATGAAAAGGAAATTGAAGACCGCTTCTATACAGAACTGAGCTTTGGCACGGCGGGTATGCGCGGCGTGCTTGGCGCCGGTATGAACCGAATGAACAAATACAACGTACGGCGGGCGACCAAAGGACTGGCCGGATACCTGCTGGAGGATGCCGAGAACGCGAAAAGAGGCGTTGTGATCGCCTATGACAGCCGCCGGTGCAGCGCTGAATTCGCCAAGGATACCGCATTGACACTCTGCGCGGAAGGGGTTCCGGCTTTTCTGTTTGACGCACTCCGGCCGGTGCCGGTGCTGAGTTTCGCTGTCCGTCATCTTAACGCGGCGGCGGGCGTAGTGATTACCGCCAGCCATAATCCACCGCAATACAACGGCTACAAGGTTTACGGAGAGGACGGGGCCCAGGTGGGACCGGAAGCCGCTGAAGGAATTACCCGTATTATCCGTTCGACGAAATACACGGACTGTGTGCTGATGGACGAGCAGGAGGCGCTTGACAACGGCCTGCTGAAGATCATCGGCAATAAGGAAGTGGATGATGATTACATTGCCAGGGTAAAAACCCTGAGCATCAATCCGGAACTGCTGCGGACAGAAGGATCCAAACTGAATATTGTTTATACACCTCTGCACGGGAGCGGAAATGTACCGGTCAGAAGGCTGCTGAAGGAAATCGGACTTACAAATGTGGCTGTTGTGAAAGAACAGGAAATGCCGGACCCCAATTTCAGCACCATCAAGGTACCGAACCCGGAGGATCCCGGCGCCTATGAAATGGCGTTCAGGCTTGCGGCAGAGGTCGGCGCGAATGTGATCTTCGCAACGGATCCGGACTGCGACCGCCTGGGTGTGGCCGTCAAGGACGGGCAGGGAGAATGGCATCTGCTGACCGGGAACCAGATCGGCTGCGTGCTGCTGCACTACATACTGTCCAGCAGAAAGAAGGCCGGGACACTTCCGAAGGACGGTGCAGCGGTCAAGAGCATTGTTTCCACCAGCCTGGCCAACCGGATCTGTGAAAGTTTCGGTGTATCCATATTTGAAACGCTTACGGGCTTCAAGTTTATCGGGGAAAAGATCCAGCAATTCATGGACAGGGGAGACCATACGTTCCTGTTCGGATTTGAAGAAAGCTACGGATTCCTGTCCAGTACCTTTGTGCGGGACAAGGACGGCGTGAATGCCAGCCTCCTGGTAAGTGAAGTGGCCTGCGCCTGCATGGCTGAAGGAATCACCTTCTACGACCGGATGCAGCAGATTTACAAAGAATACGGATACTATACGGACAATGTCGTTTCCACCACACTGCCCGGCAAGGATGGGCTGACCCGGATGAAAGAGATCATGAGCAGCCTGCGGGCACAGCCTCCGAAGGAAATAGGGGGACTGAAGGTCACTGCTGTACGGGATTACCTGAAAGGGATACGTAAGGAAAACGGACGGGAAGAACCAACCGGCCTGCCGGTATCCGATGTGCTGTATTTTGAACTGGAAAAAGGATGCTGGGTCTGCGTCCGGCCGTCGGGTACGGAACCCAAGATAAAGCTTTACGTGAACAGCAATGCCGCGAACAAGGCAGAAGCAGAAGCACTGAACGCGGCACTTTGCGAGGCAAGCAAAGCAATGATGGCATGAATACCGGCACCTGCTATTCCGGTGCGATACCGGCGGAAATTATATCTGTAAACAAAGGGAGAGACTGTCATGTTCGGGAAAATGATGAACAACTATTACTACGGAAAGAGCGGGAAAGGCGATTTCCGGAAAGAAGACCTGCCCCAGAACCGGCGCCAGCTTTTCAGCGAGACACTGAAGACGCGGCTGAGCGCACTGTGCAGGATCAATCTTCTGTATATGCTCATCTTCCTGCCGGCAATGATTGTCATGATGTATTATTTTACCAATACACTCACTGTTACATCCAGCATGATGATGATCGAGCAGAACGACTACGCTTCCTATACCGAACAGCTCAAGGAAGCGGAGTCGGAGGTCAGAATTACCGAAGAACAGTACAACGAGCTGAAAAACAACGGTATCAACTATGGAGATATGGTTGATAACACCCTGTTCCATATGCTGGTATGGCTGATTCCCTGCCTGGCGATCACGGGTCCGTTTACAGCCGGCCTCAGTTATGTTACCCGGAACTGGGCACGCGACGAGCATGCTTTTATATGGACAGATTTCAAGGACGCAATGAAGGCAAACTGGAAACAGTCCCTGATCCTGTCGGTGATTACATCACTGCTGCCGCTGATTGTTTATGTTGGCTGGAAGTTTTACAGCCAGATGGCCGCACAGAATGTCATCATGATTGTTCCGCAGGTACTGGTTGTTGTGGTCGCACTGATCTGGGCGATCAGTATCACCTATATGCATCCGCTGGCAGTGACTTATGAACTGAAGACAAAGGACGTGATCCGTAACGGCCTGCTGCTGGGGGTTGCCAGACTGCCGATGAGCGTTGGAATCCGCCTGCTGCACTGCGTGCCGGCGTTAATCGGAGCGGCCCTGATCTGGTTCTGGAATCCGATGATCGGTATGCTGATCCTGTTCGCATGGTATGCCCTGATCGGGTTTGCCCTCAGCCGCTTTATTACGGCCAGTTACACGAATGCCGTTTTTGACCGCTTTATCAACCCGCGGATTGAAGGAGCGAAAGTTGACCAGGGACTGTATAAACCGGAAGAGGACGAAGCGGAAGATATCACGGAAGGGGAAACAGACGACTGACCATGTACCAGGGATTTGCAGAAATCTATGACAGTCTCATGAATGATGTCGATTATGAAAGCTGGGCGGATCATTATACCCGCCTGCTTTCGATTTACGGGATTCGCGGCGGAAAAGTCTGTGAATGCGCATGCGGTACAGGAAGCCTGACACTCCCGCTGCACCGGCGGGGATTTCAGATGACAGGCGTGGACCTGAGCCGGGAGATGCTTTGGCAGGCCGCCCAGAAAGCGCGGAAGAGCGGGATCGCAATTCCTTTTGTCCAGCAGGACATGAGAAGCCTGAACCTGCACAAACCGGTGGACGCAGTGCTCGCGACCTGCGACGGTGTCAATTATCTGCAGACAGAAGAAGACTTGATGAGTTTTCTCCGGGCGGCAAAACGGTCAGTTTTACCGGGCGGGGCGCTGATTTTTGATGTATCCACGCCATATAAACTGAAACATATCCTGTGTTCCGGTTTAATGTGCGAAGACAGGGATGACGTGACCTATCTCTGGCAGAACACCTGGAATGAACGGACAAAGACGGTGAGCCTGGATCTGTGCTTCTTTATCCGGGAGGACGACGGCCGATACCGCCGGATGGAGGAACATCAGCGTCAGCGGGCATGGGAAGCAGATACGCTGAAGGAACTGCTCTGGCGTGCGGGATTCCGGGCAGTGTGCATCTACTCAGAGGGGACGCTGAATCCGGCAAAGGAAAATGACCAGCGGTGGCATATCGCGGCAACGAACCCCGTGAAATAAAGCATGAATGAGGAATGAAGAATGGCGAACAAGGATGAAATGCTGCAGATTGACCTGTGCGGAGGACAGGTGCGGGTCATGCTGTGTGAAACAACTGAGACCGTACAGCGCTGTGCTGATATACATGGTTCCACGCCGGTCTGCACAGCGGCACTGGGGCGCCTGATGACAGGGACTGCCATGCTGGGCATCATGATGAAGGGGGAGAAGGAGTCTGTTACCGTAACGATCAAAGGCGACGGACCTATGGGATCGCTTGTGGCTGTGGCGGATCACGGGAAAATCCGTGCCTGCGCTGACAATCCCAAGGTGGATCTTCCGCCGCGGGAAGACGGCAAACTGGATGTAGGCGGAGCAGTCGGGCATACGGGACGGATGAGCGTTATCAAAGACCTGGCCCTCCGGAAAAACTATATCGGCCAGAGCGAACTGATCAACGGCGAGATCGCCATGGATTTCGCACAGTATTTTACCGTTTCGGAACAACAGCCTTCCCTGGTGGCGCTTGGTGTACTTGTCAGCGGCGGATCAGTCCTGAAAGCCGGCGGCCTGCTGATCCAGCCGCTCCCGGGCTGCCCGGATGAAATAATCGACCAGCTTGAACTCAGGAGCCCGATGTTTGCCGATATCAGCCGCGAAATGACGTTTGCGCCGATTGAACAGCTTTGCGAAGACTGGTTCAGGGGAATGGACCCGCAAATCCTTGAACGCACTCCGATTTCCTATACCTGCAGCTGCAGCAGGGAACGGATGGAAAAGGCACTGATTTCCCTCGGGAAAAAGGATCTTGTTTCACTGATTGAGGAAGATAAAGGCGCAGAACTGGTCTGCCATTTCTGCCACAGCAAGTATTTTTTCACAACAGACCAGCTGCGGAGAATGCTGAATCACGCATCTGCTGAAAAAAGCAACCAGGAGGAGGATCAACAATGAAGATGCCGATAATCAATTTTGACGAGCATTTTGCTGACTTTATGTCCGGATGGATGAATACCCACCAGGACCAGTACGGGTCTTTTGACGAGATGGAAGAGGATATGCCCCGGATCTATATGGCATTTCTGAATACACGGGCAAAATGGCTTGGCAGCATAACTCCCGGCGCATATTTTACACAGTTTGAAGATCCCAAAGTCCTGGTTGACTGGCTGGTCCAGTATTGTGAGGAAAACGTACCTGTTCCGGATCTCCTGCTGGAACAGATTTCCACAGTCGGGCGCCCCTGTGAAAAAAGGCTGCTGGAACTGCTGAAAGATGAAGAAGCACCGGAAGAGGCGCGGATGATCGCGGTAAACCAGCTAAGGGAGATGGAGAGTACTCTTCCTAAAATGCTCTACATTCAATGGCAGCTGAACCGGGCAGGAAAAGATGATCTGAAAGACAATGCGCTGGAAAGCCTGACGGAAATGGGAGAGTGCGTTGTACAGCCTATTCTGCAGGAACTGCCGGGAGCAAATGAAGCCGGAGAGGAGGCGCTGCTTGAGGTGCTGTCCCATTTTCCGGGGAATGAGCAGATTTTCAGGCTGGCACTGAAGCTTTTCAGGGAACGGAAAGACCGCCGGGCCCTGTTTGCCGGGTATCTGGCGAAACTCGGCGACGAAAGGGCACTGCCGGAACTGACAGCCGCGGCAGCGGAGGAGAAACTGCCGTACCTGACTTTTATTGAAATCCGGAATGCCATAGAATCCATGGGCGGCGTTTGTCCGGAAAGAAACTATGATGATGACCCCGAATATGAAGCATTGAGGGATCTGGACCTGACCTGAAGGCAGGAATTACGGAAAGGAGGCGGACGGCTGTGCTATGTCCCAAATGCGGATACTATGCAGACAGGGAGGATTCTGTATGCCCGGAATGCGGTGAAATCCTGAATGCTGAAGCCGGTCTGCCGAATGAAGGCGCCGAAGCAATCAGACAAGGCAGGAAAGCAAGGAAGGCCATTCTTGACGCCGCCGCCAGACAATCAGCAGAAACCAGAAGACGCCGCCGCAGCGGCGCCAGCCATGCGACCGTCGAAATGCCGGCGGTCCAAGATGAATGGGAGGAGACGGATTTTCCTGTTTATCCGGTTTCCGAAGAAACGGGGACTGAAGACGAGGATGACCGGGAAGCTGTTTTTGAACGAAGGCGCCGGCAGGTTTACGATGAGGAGGCCGGGCAGGAAGAGCAGGAAAGGGCATACGCTGAATGGATCGGCCGGGGCGGGCAGCGCCGGTTCGGAATGGTAAACTGGATGAAAGTGTCCATAATTGCTTTGGCTGTCCTGATTCTGGCGGGAGCCGGAGGGTGGCTGTTCCTGGAGAATACAGACAGCGGACAGAAAATCCTTGCCCGCCTGGGAAAGACAGCAACCTCTTCCGCCCTGTGGTCCCTGGGTGAGGAACAGATGAACTCCGGAGACCTTGAAAGCGCCATCAGGAGTTTTGAAAAGGCGAAAGCCCAGGATGAAATAGGTAAATATGTGGACGTGGACGGCCTGCTGATGCTGTGCAGCGCCTATGAGGCGGTCGGAAAAACAGACGCGGCCGCAGCACTCTACGAAAAGATCTCCAATGACACACCGGCCCGGCCGGAAGCATATATCAACCTGATCCGTATTCTCCGGAACAGCGGGAAGACGGGGGATTTGGCCCGGGCCGCGGAACTGATGGAAAAAGCTTACAAGTACACAAACGAAGCCAGTTTCCAGACGCAGCGCAAGGACCTGATACCTCAGGTGCCGAAGACCAAAGATGCCGGAATCTATAACGATAAAATACAGCTGACAATCACTTCGGACCAAGGATACGACGTATATTATACGTTTGACGACAAAGCGGAACTTCCCTACGGAGGAATTCTTTATACGGAACCGATCACACTGACGGAAAAGAAAGAAGACGGACCGAAGACATGGAACCTGCGGACTGTCGCAGTGAACGGTGAACTGGTTTCGGAAGAACTGAAAGCAAAATACAAGATCATTATGCCTTCTCCCCAGACCCCCCTGTGCAACCTGGCTCCTGGAGCTTATAAATCAAAACAGAAAGTCAAACTGCGGCCGGGGAAAGACAATGAAAAAGATGATGACATCAAGATTTACTATACTGTGGACGGGTCCATCCCGGACAGTGACAGTCCCTTATATGAGGGTGAACCGATTCTCCTGCCCAGCGGGCGAAGCGTGACAATCAGGGCCATCGCTGTGAACAGGTACAATAAAACGTCCAATGTTATGGAATATACTTTCAGGATTGATGCCAAACCCTATCCGCTGACCCCCTGGACGATTGATGAAACGATCGCCGGACTGGAACTGTACAAAACCACCATAGGCGATTTTGAGAGCAAATACGGAGAAGGAACCCGGGTGGAAATGGAACAGCCCAAGGGATTCGAAAATGAGTGCCGAAAGTATGAATATCCCTGGGGGTATACAGTTATGACCCTGTCCGGCCGAAACTGGGTGCTGGTGGAACTGTATTTTACAGACGAAACATTCAAGGCACCGCGGGGAACGGGAACCGGGGATCCGATGAATTTTGTGGTCAGCAAATTCAGGGATATGGGCCAGCTGGAAAACAAAGAAAGCGGAAACCGGGGACTTTATCATATGGACAATACTTCCGACGGGAAAATCTATTATGACAAAGGAACGAAGACCTGGCGGATTCTCTACAGGATTCCCAAAAGCGAACACTGGTACCGGCTGGAATACTTTACAGACCAGAGCGGAACAATCACTGCCGTTGACTGGAAATACCACATACCGGAAGAATAAGACGCGGTACGGATACAAAACGATTCAGCATATGCCGGGCATATGAGAATCGGAATCAAGAAGGTACAGAAAGCATTATTATGAAGATTACAGATATCCATGCTCATGTTTTCCCGGATGCGATTGCCAGGAAAGCGGCGGAGAGCATCGGTGAATTTTACCATATGCCAACAGCTCACGACGGAACGGTCGGGCACCTGCTGCAGAAGCACATGGAGGCCGGAATCGGGCACGCATGTATTCATTCTGTGGCCATTACACCCCATTCAGTCGATTCCATTAACCGCTTCATTTCTGAATCAGTGAAACAACATCCTGACCGGCTGACGGGTTTCGGCGCCATTCATCCGGGGAGGGAAGACCTGTACGGGCTTGCGGAGGAAGTGATGGCACTTGGCCTGAAAGGGTTTAAGATTCATCCGGACATGCAGCAATTTGCCCTTGACAGTCCGGAAGCAATGGAAATGTTCGCGGCAATTGAAGGGAAACTGCCGATTATCATCCATACTGGTGATTACCGTTACAGGTATTCCAGTCCCCGGCAGATGAAAAGGGTGCTGGATACGTTCCCCGGGCTGACCTGTGTGTGCGCCCATCTGGGAGGGTGGAGTGAATGGGAGGATGCCTGTAAGATTCTGGCACCATATGAAAACGTGTATGTGGACACATCCAGTTCCCTCTACGCACTGAGTCCGGAGAACGGCCGGCGCATTATCCGCTGCTACAGCAGGGAACGGGTGCTGTTCGGCACGGACTACCCCATGTGGACTCCTTCGGAAGAACTCGAACGTTTTCACCGGCTTGGTCTGACAGACGAGGAAGAGGAAAGAATCCTCTGCGTCAACGCAAAGGAACTGCTGGGAACTGACTGCTGATAAAGATAAAAAACAAGGCGCGGGATCAATTCCTGCGCCTTAAAAATCAGTCAAACAAAGTACAGCCCATTTCTTTGAATTCCTGTATCTTTTTACGGAGGATTTCCTCGCTGATCTGAAAATGCCTGGACAGGCAGGAGATACAGCAATATTCTTCCGCACCGCGGTTGATCATCTTCCGGGTCAGTCCGATATCATCCTTTGTGAGGGAAGCGCCACAGCGTACGCAGCAGGACGGATCAGGCATGGGCGGGTACCATCCGGCCGAGATACAGTTTCATGTCATGCCCTGATACGACAGGATTGAAATAGTCGGCTTTCCTGCCGATTGTTTCACCGGTGAAGGCATCACGCAGTTCCAGGGCGAGGCCGGAGGAAACAGGAAGTCCCAGGTCCGCAAATTCACAATGCATCAGCGTTTCCGCTTCAGACATATTGATAAACGCCAGGGCAAATTCCCCGCCTGAAAGATGACGGAACAAGGTGAAGGAAGAATCGGGCAGCTCGCGCCAGGGCATTTCACCTTCTTTCGGATCAGGATTGGAGGTAAAAACAGATCCCCGCCTGATCAGGAAGGGAGGACGGCATTCCTCGTCCTGATCGATCCGGAGCAAATCCCTGTTCTGCATCAGGGGAACATATTCCCCCGGCAGGGAACGCAGATCGGCTCCCAACATTAACGGAACACCGCACAGACACCAAAGCGCGAACTGCATGCGATATTCCTCATAGGTACAGACTTTCCCAAATCCGACGTTACCTTTTCCGCACATGCCAACAGTCAGCATATCCATATCATTGAAACAACCAGAAGCGCTCATGCAGAGATTGTCCAGCTGGGATTTGAAGATATCTGTGAAGGAGACATAATTATCCATAATATCCCCGGTGGAACGGTACATATGGGCGCCCCTGGCGCGCATCCATTTCCAGGGGTCATGACGTCCCCAGTTGCAGGCAGAGAAAAGAATCTCCCGTCCGGAAGCCTTCAGGGCCATGGACATAGTCTGGTAACGGTTCAGACAGTCGCCGGATTCAGGAAAATTACAAAAATCATATTTCAGGAAATCAATTCCCCAGGACGCAAAGGTTTTTGCATCGATGAACTCATGGTCATAACTGGAAGGATAGGATGCGCAGGTCATGACACCGGCGCATGAATACATGCCGAATTTCAGACCCCTGGAATGGACATAATCCGCAAGGGCTTTCATCCCGCAGGGGAATTTAACAGGATCCGGCACAAGAAGGCCGTTTTCATCCCGATCACGCAGGGACCAGCAGTCATCGATGACCAGATACTCATAGCCGGCGGCCAGCCAGCCCTGATCGACCATATAATCGGCCATTTCACGGATTAAGGCGTCACTGATGTGCTCACCAAAGGTGTTCCAGGAATTCCATCCGAGGGGCGGACGGGATGCGAGCATGAGAAAAACCTCCCTTCAAATGCGGCTGACAGTCAGAACGGGGGATCAATGGTGAAGGTCCTGCCGTCCAGCCCGGGAAGACGGCCCTTCGTATCGAGCTTCAGGGATACAGCGCAGAGTTTCAGGCCGCGGGCCTTTTCCCGGCGGTTAAAATCCCGGTCGCCATAGAGATCATCGCCAAGTATCGGATGCCCCAGGGCGGCAAGGTGGGCCCTGATCTGGTGTGTGCGCCCGGTGACCAGATGAACCCGGAGACGTGAAACAGGACCACTTTCCAGTGTTTCATATCCTGTGATTATCGGACGGGCTCCCTGACCGGGACGGTCTGTGATGCGCACCCTGGCCTGACGGGCATCCTTGATCAGCCACGCGCGGCAGACTGCTTCCGGGGGCTTCATGATACCGCGGACCAGACAGATATAATATTTTTCCAGGGTACGGTCATGGAACGCTTCCAGGAGAATATCCAGCGCCTGCTGGTTTTTAGCGAAAAGACACAGCCCGCAGGTCCGGTTGTCCAGGCGATGACAGGCAGCCGGACGGAACGCTGCGGGATCCTTCCTGAGAATATAATCAGTACAGAGATCCGTGAGTGTAACGCCGCCACGGGCATCCGCCTCCACACTGATACCGGCCTGCTTATTGACAAGGAGTATGTTCTCGTCTTCAAAAACAACGGACAGTGAAGAATCAGCAGAAGGCGCGGCCGTCCATGCTTCAGGCAGCCAGATTTTCAACGTCTGACCGCCCGTGACAATCTGGTCACGGGCAGCGCGAACATTATCCAGCCTTACATCACGGGCTGAAAAAATCCTGCGAAGCACGCTTTCGGGGAGATCGGGAAGCGCTGAACGAAGGAAATCCGCGATTTTTGTTCCTTCCGCTTCCGGGGGGATAATCATTTCTTTCAACGGCATATTACTGTACCCGGGAAGTACTCAGACCAAGCCAGCGGGGGATGCGTTCGCTCAATTCCCTGAGCGCGGCGCGCATTTCCGGAGTCGGCCGGCAGATCAACTGGGAGGAGAGCACTTCCAGCATATCGGACAGGGGAACTTCCTGCTTGGCCAGAATGATCAGATCTTCCGCCGCGTCCTCGGGTGAAATGTCAGGGCGGGTCACGTCTGCCAGAAGAGACAGCATCCGGTCATAGAGCGGGTTTTCAAGATCATTGATACTTTCGGAAGCCTTTTTCAGCGCTTCCGGATTCATTTCTGCATTGCTGATTCCCATCATCCGCTCCGGTTCGGCCAGACCGGGATGAATAAGGAGCAGACTGCCGGTACGGTCATAGACATAATCATAACCAGCCAGGAGGAACCGTTCGATCAGTTCGGGGTGTCCGTCCGCACAGGTACCTTTCAGCAGGGAAGCCATGTGACGGGCGGGGCCGGCAGCCTGCGCGGCGCCCAGCAGGTAAAGCGTGTTTTCAATGCTTTCATGGATTTGTTCCACGATCTCACGGACCGCCTTATGACCGTCCCCGGCCAGAAGAAGCAGCGCAGAAGCACAAAGCTGATGGGGCAGGATGAGCACTGTATTTTCTCCTTTGCCTTCCACGCGGCACCACAGACGACGCACCAGCGCCCGGGCCGGAAGAAGCTCATTCCAGTCCGTGAGGGCAGTACGACCTCCGAAAAGTACCGCACGAACCAGCAGATCGTGCTCTTCCACGGAAAGCAGGGCTGCTTCCTGGACAAACGTTCCCAGAATCCGGTTGCGAAGCTGTTCCACCGTATGAAGCGCAGGACGGGGCTTCCGATGGGAGGACCTGCGGTCTTCTTCTGAAAAAAAGGAGAGTTCATACAGCTTCTCAGCATCAACATTACTGCAATCCGCTTCGAATACGCAACGGGAAGGAAGGCCTGCGAAATCTTTCTCGCAGGCCTCAAGCTGATCTGCCCGCAATACGCTCATGGTCTTGTCAGTCCAGTGAAGGGGGCGGGTGTTGGTCTGTCTCAGCATTAAACAGGGTATTCCTTTCAGATTACAGCTTTACAATCCAGCCGAATTTGTCTTCCAGGCGGCCGTACTGGATTCCGGTGAGCGTATCGTACAGAGTCTGGGCCACCTTACCGATGCCGCCGTCTCCGATTGTGATCTTTTCATCCTTCATGGCCAGCGTGCCGACCGGACTGATTACCGCGGCGGTACCTGTACCGAAGGCTTCCGTCAGTTTGCCGGATTTGGCATCCGCAAAAATCTCTTCTATGTTCAGACGGGCTTCCTCAGCTTCGTATCCCAGGGAGCGGGCCAGCTTCAGAACGCTGTCACGGGTGATGCCCGGCAGAATGGAACCGTTCAGGCGGGGAGTGACAATCTTGTTGCCATAAGCAAACATCATATTCATGGAGCCGACTTCCTCAACATATTTCTGCTCCACGCCGTCCAGCCACAGAACCTGGGAAAAACCTTTCTGTTCAGCCACATCGCCGGCCAGAATAGAAGCGGCATAGTTGCCCGCACATTTGGTAAAACCAACGCCGCCGCGGACAGCACGTACATATTCATCTTCCACGTAGATGCTTACAGGCTTCAGACCTTCTTTATAGTAGGCGCCCACAGGGCTCAGGATAATGAAGAACAGGTATTTTTTCGAAGCATGAACGCCAAGTCCGACATCCATGGAAATCATGGTCGGACGGATATACAGGGAAGTGCCTTCACGATGGGGAACCCAGGCTTCCTCAATGCGAATCAGCTGCTTCAGGCCTTCAAGGGCGGTTTCCTCATCCAGGGCAGGCATGCCCATGCGTTCCGCGCTGCGGGTCATACGGGCGAGATTGTCCTGCGGGCGGAAAAGCTGCAGTCCGCCGTCAGCCCGGCGGTAGCATTTGGAACCCTCAAAAATGGCCTGACCATAATGCAGGACCATGGCTGCGGGATCCATGGCGAAATCACCATAGGGGACGATACGGGCATTTTTCCAGCCAATGCCTTTTTCATAGTCCATGAGGAACATATGGTCGGTAAAGATCCGGCCAAAACCAAGGGCAGACTCATCGGCGGGTTTCTGCTTGAGATTCTGAGAGAGCGTGACTTTGATATCCAGCATAGCGGTTCCTTCTTTCCCGGTAAAATGATGTCATATTATACGCCAGTCAGGGCGGAAATGCATGGTCTTTTTCTGTATTTACAGTTCATCCAGAATATCCTCAAGGGGAATGGTAAAGGTAAACAGTCCGGCATTTTCCGGAATCTCCTCATATATATCCCCGGGCTGCAGATAAAAGACCGGATCGCCGCCTTCATTCAGATAAAAATCCTCCTCCGGGAAAAAAACCTGGGAGAGGGATTCCTCGGTCAGAATACCATAGTCAATGTTTTCCGCGTTTTCCTCAATCAGTTCCCAGACCATTTCCCGGATCAGTTTATCCGCTTTTTCAGTCTGGTAATCCTCCAGCCATTCCTCATTTTCATCCGGGTCCATTATTCCCAGCAGTTTCGGCAGGGAAAAGGTATTGCCGGCACTGGGATGCTTCCGGGAAAACACATGGCCCTCCCAGTAAACGAGGGACTGATCAGGATTGACTTTTTCCGTTCGGACCAGCACGGAAAAATAGTCATCATTGTTACAGGTGATATCGTATGTAACAATCAGGGAAGAATCAAAACCCTCGAATGCTTCCTGGAGCATAGGAACCATATTGCTGACGGTATCACTGAGCAGGTAATCATAAAAAGCATTGATTTCCGCGCCGCCTTCGCCGTTTTCATCCACATGGGGATAGCGGCAGCTGTAAACGAATGTTCCGTATGACGGATCGCTTTCATCATAGGGTTCCGAGATATCTTCGGCAAAATCGTCAAGAAGGGAAAGCGGGGCTGCCAGGGCCGGCAGTGCCAGAAAGGAGGAAACCAGGAGAAAGACAAGAAAGCGTCTCATAAAAAGACCGTCTCCTTTTTCACTTCAAATAGGTGTATCTGGCAATCAGCCAGGGCATACTGTTGAAGGTGCTGTACGCATCGGCATAAATCCTGTAATATTTCCCGACTTCCCATTTGGTTTTGGTTTTATTTTCCAGCAGAACGGGCTGTGATTTTCCGTCTTCACTGGAGAGAATGACCACTCTCTGGGGTTTATCAGATTCGATGGATTTGACAACACCCTTGATTACATAGATCTGATTACGCGCGGCGCGTACCTGCATGTTGCTGAGCAGTTCGCTGTAATTGGCGGCATCCATGTTCCAGGCTTTTGTTGTGTATTCGTCCCGCGTCGGACAATAGTACACATCGTGGTTGACGACAGACGGTTTCAGATTACCCATGGAAGCCTGAATCGTGATTCGGTTGTCCCCGATTTTGTCGAATACAGCGTAGAAGGAAAACCTCCCGGTTTTATCCACTTCCGACAGGTCCAGATCCGTATAAGGCGTAAGGACATCCACTTTAGCGCCGGCGACCGTGGTCGCGGAAACTTTCATCGTTTTTTTGTCGGTGGTACCGAAGGTGCTGACATCCAGGTCCAGCATAATCTCCTGCTTTTCCCGGTAGAAAACGACGGTTATACTGTTTTCACGGCAATACCTTGAACGTACGGTGAATGTATAATTGTTATCTCCGTCCGGGTGCACGATGGCGTTATAGAGCATATCGCCTTCAGCAGTGACGGTATCACTGTGGTCTTCCCCGTTGACCAGCACGGTGGAACCGGGACGTACTTTGATCTCAATGGCCTTCATCTGCGTGGAGACGGTGGTACGCAGGGCTTCCGGTGATTCCAGCGAGATAGGACTGAGGGGGATCGTGATCTGATATGAAACCAGGGGAAGCGGGGTCTGCCTGCCGGAGGATGATTTCAGGAAAGGCGTAAGGGTAACATCCATGGTTTCATCAAGGGCGCTGTTAACGTTGTCATACCAGGTGTGGTCGGCAACCTCAATGGTGGCAAAACCATCCACAACCACATAGCTGGCGTGGAGTTCCCGGATATAGATGGTGGTACCATCCTCACCTGGAATCAGGATGGTATGGCCCGGAAGATCATCGATAAAAGTGGCGGTAACAATTGCTTCCTGACTGTATACCGGCGCTTTTTCGGCCATGACATACTGATAACCGAAATAACCTCCCACACTGAGAATGGAGAGGACAAGCAGCACAAGCGCAACCTTCATGAAACTGAAACGGTGTTCGCGGCGGGGAGCGATATGACTGCCCAGCGGCCCGGCAATATACCACGAACCGGTGCCCTGGGTATATTCACCGGAAGGCGCGGGGTCATAAGTACGGCTCTCCGCAAAGGCTCCGTTCGCATCCATGAAGCGGACCTTATGCCAGATTTCAGACTCATTGCGCCGGGCCTGGACGTTCCTGTCCACAGGCTGAACGCGTACTGCTGTCACGGGGACATCGTCATGGCGTGCCCGGCGGGAACGGACGGGAGATTCCTCTGTCACGATTACGTCAGGGGCATCGGATTCGCCGCTTTTTTTCCGCAGCCGGCTTTGCAGTTCCGCCCCCTCACGCTTGCGCTTTTTGAGGTCCTGCATTTCACGCGCCAGCTGATCCCGGGAATCCGGCGTAGCATCGACCTGGCCGAATTCATCCGCACGAAGGTAGGATGAGGAAGGACCGCTGTCCTTCAGCGTATCCTTCCATTGCAGCCTGGTGGCCTGGTCAATATTCAGCGGCGCGCCGCATTTTGTACAGTGTGGCATGGAAGCGCGGTTCCATTGGCCGCATTCGGGACACTTCATAAAAGACTCCTATCAATCATTCATCGTCTGTCACAAGGAAAGCGCTCAGCGGATCCTCCCCGGAAGGGGACGGTTCGTCTGTCAGAGCACCGTCATCAGAAGGAACAGATCCGGTATCCTGAAGAATATCGTTTTCAGGCAGGGGAATGCTGTCCTGAACGGCGTTTTCATCCGCAACAAGAATGCTGTTCTGCAGATAATTATGGAAGATCTCCCTGCAGTACGGCCAGTTGAGTTCCTCCGCGGCCATGGCCGCAAACTGAATCCGCCGGACAGCGCCGTCCTGGGGAATACGAAGCTCCTCTATCGTGCAGTCCCGCAGGTCAAAGGCATATTTTGCCGCTTCGAGCATATCGTTCAGGTTCATGTTGGTTTTGTTGTTGTTTTCCAGGATGTTATTTGCCAGCGCTTTTGCGTCATCCCAGCTCATGGTACGGCATTTGTCGGCCAGGAGGCTCAGGACATTCCTGGCGCGCTGCGTCCGCATAAAGTCACCGCCTCCGCCGTATTTCCGGATGCGCATATAGAGCACCGCGGAGCAGCCCCCGGTTCTCTTCACAACCGAATTGCCTTTGAGTTTCTTGGCGGCTGCCTTATTCTGGGATTCAGCCCATTCAGTGGTCTTAAATGTATAGACGCCTTCCGGATGGGAACCCCGATCCTGAATATCCCTGCCGTCCGGGCCGGTGACAGTTCCCCTGAGGGTAGTAATCTTCAGCGCGTCTATTTCCGCCGAGGTCAGATTAATCTCCACACCGCCCATATAGTCAACAATATTGGCAATCTGCTTGAATGTGAAAAGAATGTATTTTTCAATCTTTATTCCCAGGTGCTGGCTGATGGTTTTGCACAGGGCCTCCGGGCCGTTATCGTTATATACATAATTGATCCGGCCGAAGAGTTCCTGCTTTTCCGTGGAAGTGATTTTCTGAATGATGGCATCACGGATGATGGAAGTCAGCATGATCCGATGGGCCCGGGTATCCAGGGTAACGAGGACAATACCATCGGTGTTGCCGTACATATCGCGTCTGTTTCCGCTGTTCCGCTGAGTGGGGGATTTGGCATCGTCCGGACGGGCGTCACGAACCCAATGGTCAATGCAAAGAAGGAGATAATGGTGCTGGCCTTCAGAGACCGGGGGAAGTTCATCCCAGGGAACGATCTCAATATGCTCGGGTTTCCGGTCATAGGGAAGCTTTTTATTCGCCCACTCCTCCGGTGAAAGGGTCGGCACCGGGGAAGACGATCCTGTCCCTTCCGCACAGGAAACCGGCAGAGGAAGCAGCAGCATCAAAAGAATCAAAGCGATAACTTTTCGCACGGAAGACTCCACTCCTTCGAAAATACTACAGAAACAACCTTAATTATACTATAAAATGTCAAAAGAAAAAAGAGGAAATCTCTGTTTTGAAATAATATGAAACAATTTCGAAAAAACTACCAAACTTTTCTTTTTGCGACAGGGATGATATAATTACCCGGACGGCATTTTTCCGGGCTGAATCCCGGAACGCCGGACTAAATAAGGAAAGACCGGAAAAGACATGGATTATGACGTACTGATTATCGGGGCAGGTCCCGGAGGGATTTTTACAGCTTACGAACTGACAGAAAAGTCCGTAAAACCGCTGAAAACAGCAGTTTTCGAGCTGGGAAAGCAGCTGGATCAGCGTAAATGCCCCATTGACGGAGAAAAGATCCGGTCCTGTATCCGCTGCAAAACCTGCTCGATTATGAGCGGGTTCGGCGGAGCCGGCGCGTTTTCTGACGGAAAATACAATATTACCAATGATTTCGGCGGAAGCCTTCATGAGCATGTTGGAAAAGCCCGGGCGCTGGAACTGATGAGGTATGTGGACGAAATCAACCTGAAGTACGGCGGTGAAGGAACCAAACTGTATTCCACAGCCAATACAGGCATCCGCAAGACCTGCCTGCAGAACGGCCTGCACCTTCTGGATGCCCAGGTGCGGCACCTGGGAACAGATATCAACTATGTGGTGCTTAACAATCTTTACACGGACCTGAAGGAGCGGGTCGATTTCTACTTTGAATCAGCAGTCGCTTCCGTGAACCGCGAAGGAGAAGGATACCGTGTGACGCTGGAGAACGGCAGGAGCTATACGGCGTCACAATGCGTCATTTCCGTCGGAAGGAGCGGCAGCAAATGGATGGAGGGAGTCTGCCGTTCCATGGATATTCCCACGAAAAGCAACCGTGTGGACATCGGTGTTCGCGTGGAATTACCGGCACAGGTTTTCAGCCATCTGACGGACGAACTTTATGAGAGCAAAATTGTTTACAGGACAGAGAAATTTGAGGATCTGGTCAGGACCTTCTGTATGAATCCACACGGTGCGGTGGTCAGCGAGAACACAAACGGCATTGTCACCGTAAACGGCCACAGCTATGAAGACCCGGAAAAGCATACGGAGAATACGAATTTTGCCCTGCTGGTCAGCAAACATTTTTCCGAACCTTTCAAAGATTCAAACGGATACGGTGAATCCATTGCCCGACTGAGCAATATGCTTGGGGGCGGGGTTATTGTCCAGCGTTTCGGTGACCTGGTAAGGGGCAGAAGGAGTACGCCCGGAAGAATTGCGGATTCCTTCGTGACACCGACGCTATCCGCTACGCCCGGCGACCTGAGCCTTGTGATTCCCAAAAGGATCCTGGACGGAATTATCGAAATGATCTACGCGCTGGATAAGATAGCCCCCGGAACAGCCAACGACGATACGCTGCTGTACGGGGTGGAAGTCAAGTTCTACAATATGGAAGTAGAGCTGGATGAAAACCTTGAAACAGAGTATCCCGGCCTGTTTGTGATCGGAGACGGAAGCGGCGTAACCCACAGCCTGTCCCATGCCAGCGCCAGCGGCGTCCATGTGGCAAGAAAAATCCTTCAGCATTACCAATGATGCTGAAGGATTTTATATAACCATTGAAAGGATCAAGCAGTTATCCGGAATTAAAGGATTGCCAGCTTTTCGCTGAACGGCAGCGTGTCCGGCAGACAGCAGCAGAGGGCCCACAGGCGCCAGGCGGCCAGATCTGAAGGATGGGCTGCGTTTTTCCATTCAGTAAAAGATGAAACGACCGGAATCGGAAGAGATTTCCACTGAGCGGTCATTTCCGGACGATTCCGAAATCCCAGGAGCAGCGCGGCCTGCGGCAACGGCGCCCCGGCAATTATTTCCCGCGTAATTCCCAGGAGAGCGCAGGCGCACAGACGGCTGATCCGGGCAGCGGGATAGCGCCGGCCGGACACATCGGCAATCAGGCTGCTCCGGGATACGGCGGCGCGAGCAGCTTCCCGAAGCCGGTTTTCCATACCTTCGGAAAGATCCGGCAAGCTGGAGAAACCATCCGTATCCATGGAACGGAGACGGGAAATCAGCAGGGTATCCAGAACAACGTCAAGGGGTATACGCTTTTCAAGGAAACGCTGACGGAGAAGACCGGCAGTCCATTCCGGAACAGCCTGAAACACGCCGGCGTAATTTCCCCGGCAGATGTTTTCGCGCAGTGCCGACGCAGACGGCGCGGACGGATTGATGCCAGCGGCATGGTAGTTTCCGGAACGAGGGATGGCGACTGCCTCCATGGAATGACCAAGACGGATCAAAGCGCGGAAATAGCATACCGCCAGGATGTTGTTCGGACTGTCCAGGATGCCGGCGGCGGCAGGCAGAGCGGCGGAGAGGGCTGCAGATAAAGCAGCAGGATATCCCGCACCGGCTGCCAGCTTTTTCCTCAACACATCCTGAAACAGAGGCACGGGCGATTCCAGCAGGGCGGCAGCCTGACGAAGAAGGCCAATATCCGCTGTTTCCGCGCCAAAGGCAAGATGTGTAACGCCCAGGCCGGACAGAAGGGAAACGGCGCCGAGCGCATAATGCTCCGCATCCCGAACGGTCCAGAGCACCGGCAGGCTGAACACGGCATCCGCGCCTGCCTGCAGGGCACAACGGGCACGGTCAACAGGGGAGAGAAGCGATAATTCACCCCGCTGCTTGACACAGGGAGAAAGCACAATATAAGTCAGATCGGGACAGATTTTCTTTTTTGCTTCAACAATATGATGGAGATGGCCGTTATGAAAAGGATCGTATTCAGCCACGATTCCGAGCACCTTCATAAAGGACACCATCCCTTCCATAACAATTAAGATAAACAATTCCATATCCATTCAAGGGCATAGTAGCATTTTAGGTCTTTCATTTCAAGCAGAACGGGAGTATAATAATATGCGGTATTTTAATATGCGAAGGAGTTAGATCAAAATGAAGATTCTGGTTGTGAATGCGGGTTCATCCTCTCTGAAATACCAGCTGATTGATATGGACGGCGAAAAAGAGCTGGCCAAAGGACTGGTGGAGCGGATCGGCATTGAAGGAAGCAAACTGAAGCACAGCGCCGGAGACAAAAAGACCGAGATCGTCCAGGAAATCCCGGATCATGAGGCAGCTGCGCAGCTGATGCTCAAAATTCTCCAGGATCCTGAATTCGGCGTGATCAAAAGCACTGATGAGATCGGTGCGGTGGGTCACAGGGTACTGCACGGCGGCAGCGCGTTTACGGCTTCCGTTATCGTGAATGAAGAAGCGAAGCAGGCTATCCGTGACTGTTTCCCGCTCGGGCCCCTGCATAACCCGGCCAACCTGATGGGTATTGAAGCCTGTGAGAAGGTTATGAAAGGAACACCCCAGGTTGCGGTGTTTGACACTGCCTTCCACCAGACCATGCCCCCGAAGGCCTATATGTACGGTGTGCCGAAAATGTACGAAGAAAAACTGCATGTACGCCGCTACGGCTTCCACGGTACCAGCCACCGTTATGTCAGCCGCCGCGTATGCGAATTCCTGGGCATCAGCCCCATCGGAAAGAAGATTATTATCTGCCACCTGGGCAACGGTTCCAGCCTGAGCGCTGTGATGGACGGCAAATGCCAGGATACTTCCATGGGCCTGACGCCCCTTGAAGGCCTGCTGATGGGTACCCGCTGCGGAAGCTGCGATCCTGCTGTGGTTCAGTTCATTGCAAACAATCCCCT
>JAEEGL011417702.1_pt1 | contig 33792 bp, 24 predicted proteins | sample 9134231 | NCBI WGS metagenome assembly JAEEGL01 (sample SAMN16246548, study PRJNA631951) | gut metagenome | biome: gut microbiome; feature: rumen; material: fiber-attached | host: Bos | place: Iran: Karaj | collected 2018-10 | reverse complement strand
ATACCGTGCAAGAATGCCTGTTGCCGCTGCCTCAGATAATACTTCATCCGCAGAAAAAAATGCTCCCTTTTGATTCAGCATCTCAATAATCTCCCTGTAAACAAATACTGTTTTCGATACACCAGTATTCATATCAGAGATTACTACAGGCTGTTCCGCATACATATTCGTTGCGCCGACAATTATCAGAAGATCTTGAGCTCTTGAAAAAGCCACATTGATTCTTTGAAAAGCTGCGATATGAGATTCTGTGCTATGTTGTGATTTACGGACATTGCGCACTAAGCTCACAATTACAATCTTTTTCTCTTTTCCCTGAAATCGATCCACGGTGTTTACATCAACATTGATAGAATAAAAGCTTTCACTTTGAAGCAATCGTCTTATGAGTGAAACCTGATCATAATAGAAGCTGATTACACCTATATCAACTTTGTTGCTTGCTCCATTGGTATATTGCAATTCCATTTGCCTCAATAATTCCACAATGGCTTTAGCTTCAACAATATTTTCCGCAGAAGTACTCCCGTCCGCTCGTTGTTCATATATAGGTTGTCCCTGAAGCTTTGAAGAATCAATCCAATAGGCGTGTTTCCCGGGAACGATCATCTCTGTACCACTTACGCTATCAATAGTAAGACCATGTGATTTAATCCCGGAGATGTATTTTCCCTCATTACCATCTTTAAGATAGCCATCATAAAACATGTTTACAATATCCATTATATCTTTATGCATACGATACTGAAGTGTAAGTGTTGATTTGATCGACGAATCAGCATTTTCAAAGTACCTTTGGAACAGCGAAGATGTCACCATGTCATGGAAGCGGTTGAAATCATCCATAGTCAGCTTAACACTTACTTCTTCAGATTCGCTTTGTTGCTCTGCAGCCTCCTGATATGTCTTTTCGTGCTCGTTGAAAAGCGGCGGAAGTTGTCTATGGTCTCCGACTAAAACAATCTTTTTCCCTCGGAGCATTGGAATTAATAACTCAGGAGGAGTTGCCTTGCTGACCTCATCGATTATTACAACGTCAAAATCATCAAAACCGGCCTCCGTTAAAGTCCTTGAATTCTCTGTACAAGACACACCTACTACGTTGCAGCCATTGATGTATTTCCTTAAATAGAGATCCTTTTCGCTTGTGTAATCAGGGATATTAGCAACCCAGTCTTTAAACCCGGCAAAGATGTCTTCCCAGTATTCTTGAGCAAGTCCGCATGATGCGTCATTACGAAGAGCCTCAATTTTTGCCTGTATCGTTTCTATTAGTTCATACTTATCACTTTTAAATCGATTTTCAGATGATGATATTTTTTTATTAACTGCAGATAACGTCTGATTCAATGAATCAATTTCGCTTCTTAATATGCTGAGTTTTTCTGCATAGGCGCTGAGTTCCTGTTTGGCTTTTGTTATTTGCAGTTCGCATGTGTGAGACAAATCATCTGCGTATTCCGACACTGTGTTAAGAATAGAATCTATCATTGTCATCGAGGCTTCCAAATGCTCAAGCATGTAATTTGCCGATTTTTTCCCCATAAATGGCCGCCATGTGCTTCTAAATAGATCCTGTTCTTCATTAGTTACCGCAACTTGTTCTGTATTATACTGTTGTATTTGATTAAACACCCTCTGCCATTCTTTTAATATGTCGGAATCCGCATTAACCGCCATTTTTTCTTCGAGTTGTTGTTTTTTTGTTTTGAGTAACTCTAAATCATTATTATTACCACCCTCAATAGTCTTACCAGTCAACTTGGTGTATAGTCTTTTGGCAAGAATTGCTCTCGAAATAACACTGCTGATAGCATTCACCGCACCCTTAATCTGCGATAGAGAGAGGTATTTATCGACATCAACGTTATCAGGATTAAGAATTACTCCGCTTTTTTTGGCTTCACTGACAAATGACTTTATTGCATTCCATGAACGCTTAATAAATTCCTCGTTCTCAGGAAAAATGATTCTTACGTTATCACCATTGCAGTATGATTTAAGACAATTCATAAACGCTGCGTCTCTATCTGCAACTTTAATCTGATTCTTAATGGCTGGAACATCAACAGATTCTAACACCGTAGCATATGCTTCCTTTTCAGAAATCACCTTCTTATACTTGTCGTAGTCTAACAACAACGCTTCTATTTCTTTTTGTTCGCAGTTTAAATGCTCAATCTCGCTGTCATGAATATGCCACCGCTGAACGTATTGTTTATCCACAAACGAGACAAGAGATTCGTAGAAGTTTTTTAATACGTTTTCCTCAGTAATCTTGTTTACTGAAGTATCGATTTTCTTAGCGCTGCCTAGTCTAATTGCTCTTATTCTAGGATCTGATATTAATCTTTCAAGGGCATTGTCAACAGCCAAATTGGCCTGAGACGCTACTAATACACGCTTATGCCTGGAAACCAACTGAAATATAGCTTCCGCAATGACTGTAGTTTTTCCGGTTCCCGGCGGTCCTTGTATTAAGCACACATCTGGGGCAGCTATAATCTTTCTTACGGCGTCCTTTTGGCTATCGTTTATCGAATCATTTTGCCAAAAACTTATATCGGGCAACGATTTTATGCATCTCGCCTTACTTATATCAAACAACCATTCTTCCAACCCCTGAGATACTGCTTTCCCTGCAATAAAGTCATTAACCGCATTCCGAAGTCTGCGAATCAATGCAAAATCGCCAATTTGAGATGTCGCAATAAAACCATTGGCATAAAACTCGCTTGCTATTGTATCTTCAATATCTTCAGCAGGATATCCGAATTGTCTATACTGCCGATCAAGAGTTGCCGAGCCATTTGAACTGAATTCAAAAAACAATTCAGTAAATACAGGATCTTGATAGTCACGAACAATCGCCCTGATTATTCCCCTACTTCCCTCATTCAAATATTCCTGTTCGCTTCCGCGTCTGCTATAGTTTCTAGCAGACTCTTTAAACCTATCCCAATAATCAGTGTTGACATCTTCCGCATCATACCGCTTGCCATATCTAACAAATGTTAAAGGTATTCCTGCATCCGAATTCAAATATGAGCGGTCTTCATTATTGAAGATGAATCTAAATTCATTCAAAGAGTAATCATTTGAAAAAACGGAAACATCATTACGTCTTAAAGCTTTCCCAAAATCTTTTATTCCGTCTTTCCCTTCTGACGCTACCAAAAAAACCATTTCCCGGTTATCGACATCAATGTTAAAACCAACGTACTTGAGCCCATGAACTCTCAATTCCGCAAGTTGGCGCTTCCAATCGAGGTATTCGCCCCAAGCAACTATTTCTTCGCTTCTCTTTTTGTTTTCATCATTAGACTCTTCAGTAATAGAATACAGCCAGTTGGTTTTATCTAATGTGTCCGAACTAAAATAGAAAACTAGAGCCTTGGTAATATCATTCGGTTTAATAATTGGATTATCAACGACTTTGACTCCGGTTATTAGCAAATCGCTTTTTACAAGATTACCGCTGAAAACTAATCTCTGAGTAGATTCCAATCTTTTGTTAACGTAGTTACTGCTAGTGTTATATATATCGACTCGGCGATAATGCTCACCATTATCGCCACTTACAGACATATTTCTGACCACACAAGTCTGCTTGATCTTAGTTGGGAAAGCGTTAGTAAGGAGCATTTGAATGGTAGTGTCTTTTGGTGCAAGCTTTGGATAGTCTCGCTGAAGCTTTTCATATTCTTTTTCAAGACGATCCGTAATGTCTTTTGGTGAAAGCGTTTTAAGACGTACGGCAACAGAGCCCATATCATAGATTGAAGCTAGAAAAGAAGATGAAACTGGTTTTTGACGTGGATGTGCCGGATTTGGAATAACAGGATCTGGAATAATAGGATTTGAAGTTTCTATCACATCACGGGTAAGATGCTGTAATCCCGTCTTTGGTTCAGTCTTAAGGCTTGTATTACTAATATAAAACACACCACAAGAATTGCAATAGAATAATGGTTCCTTCACTACACTCCCATTGGAACATGGAACATCTAATTCTCCCAATTGTGGTACTTCTTTATTGTGAACAGGACATCTTATGCTTGGCATATAAAACCCTTCCTTTGCCGTCTATTGGCACTACTCAATAAAATACATTTTTTAATTCTCAATAACTACCTTTGCCGCATTAAGATCTAATACTCATACCCATGCTTCATAACCAATACAGTCACAAGGATGTCTACGAGCTATCATTTGAATTGAAAGCGGCCAAATCAAAAACATATAATGGGATCACTTGATATATTAATGATACCATATTGCTTATTAATAATCACTCATTATACTATAAAAAAGAGAGCCCAAGCTTGACGCTTGAAGCTCTCTTTCTCTGCAATCACGTTGCATTTTATAGCATCTTTCGGGGACGTTCTTCCAATTGTATTATTCGAATTCTATCGTCGATACAGGCTTGTTCGAAAGGTCGAACATTACTCTGTTGACGCCGTCGACGTTTTCAATGATCTCGTCGCGGATCGCGCAGAGCACGCTGAACGGGATCTCCGGCACCGTCGCGGTAACGGCGTCGACCGTGTCTACCGCTCTGATTACTACAGCCCAGCCCATGTAGCGCTTGCCGTCCTTGATTCCGGTCGACTTGAAATCCGGGATCGCGCAGAAATACTGCCAAGGCGTCGGGTTCAGCGCGCCGATGTGCTTTCTTACGATCGCGTCTGCCTCGCGGAGCGCTTCAAGTCTGTCGCGGGTGATCGCGCCGACGCAGCGAACGCCGAGTCCCGGTCCCGGGAACGGCTGGCGGTATACCATGTTGTCAGGCAGGCCGAGAGCCTTGCCGACTACTCTTACTTCGTCCTTGTAGAGGAACTTTACAGGCTCAACGAGCTCGAAATCCAGATCCTCAGGAAGTCCGCCCACGTTGTGGTGCGCCTTTACGCCGTCGGATTCGAGGATGTCCGGATAGATGGTTCCCTGTCCGAGGAACTTTATGCCGTCGAGCTTCTTCGCCTCTTCAGCGAATACGTCGATGAACAGTCCGCCGATGATCTTGCGCTTCTTTTCAGGCTCGTCGACTCCCGCGAGCGCGTCGAGGAATCTGTCTACCGCGTCGACGTAGATGAGCTCAACGTCCATCTCCTCGCCGAACACCTTGCATACCTGCTCCGGCTCGCCCTTTCTGAGGAGGCCGTGGTTAACGTGCACGCATACGAGTCTCTTTCCTATCGCCTTCGAAATGAGCGCCGCGCACACGGACGAGTCAACTCCTCCGGACAGCGCCAGAAGCACCCTTCCGTCCTCGCCGACCTGCGCCCTTACGGCCGCGATCTGCTCTTCTATGAATGCCTGAGCGAGCTCCGGCGTAGTAATTCTTTCCATGCTTTCAGGTCTTTTGTTGTTGTCCATTTAATACCTCCCGTGCGTGCGTGAGAGCGCTTGCCCGGCCCGCCGCGTCATTCGCCGCCGTCCGGATCCGGAACGCGCTGTAAGAACCATTTAACCAGATTATTATACTACTTTTTGTCGTCTCTTTCAATCACGTCAGGCCGTATTCCGCATGTTCCCGCCGCAAAAATGCCGGGCAGGGCCATCGACCGCGGCCGTGATCCGCCGCCGGCTACGATTCGTCCGCCGGAACGGTCCCGCGCTTTCTGAAGTCCGGTATCAGGAATATGAATACGAGCGAGCTGACTCCGAGCAGATACGGATAGAAAAGCATCGGGAACACCCTGAACGCGGACACCTCCACGCCGAGCGTCGCAGCCGCTGCCAGAGCCACCAGCATCTGCGCGCCGTACGGAATGATCCCCTGGAAGATGCAGGAGAACGTATCGAGTATCGACGCCGCCTTGCTCTTCGAAATTCCGTAGTTCCTCGCCATATCCGCGGCGATCGGGTTCGCCATTACTATGGCGACGGTATTGTTCGCGGTCGCGATGTCCATCGCGCCTACGAGGAGGCCCATGCCGAGCTGGCCGCTCTTTTTGCCCCTGAACACCCTCTGGATACCGTAGAGCAGCGTTTCGAATCCTCCGTACTCGCGGATCAGGGCGCACATTGCAGCGACGAGTATCGCAACCATCGACGTCTCGAACATCCCGGAAACGCCCGAGCCCATATTGCCGATGAGCTCAAAGAACGACGACGCGCCGGTCGCGAGCATTATTACCGAACCGGAAACGATGCCGATCAGAAGCACCAGGAAAACGTTTATACCGATTATTCCGCACACGAGCACGAGAATATACGGGATGATCTGGATGAGGCTGTATTCCTCGATCACTATCTCGCCGATCGCGGAGCGCGTCGAGATCACGAGCACTATAAGCAGCGTCGCGATCGCGGCAGGCAAGGCTATCCAGAAGTTTTCGTGGAACTTGTCCTTCATGCCGCAGCCCTGACCGTTGCAGGCCGCTATCGTCGTGTCGGAAATAAACGACAGGTTGTCGCCGAACATCGCGCCGCCCATTACGGTTCCGATGAAGAGCGGAACGTTGAGGCCCGACGCCAGCGCGATCGATACGGCGATCGGCGTCAGTATCGTTATCGTGCCGACGGAGGTACCCATCGAAAGCGATACGAAGCAGGCCGCGATGAAGATTACCGCTATGGTGTACTGAGCCGGTATCACGGAGAGCAGGAAATACGCGACGCTCGAGGCGCTCGAACGCCCTACCACGCCCGCGAAAATGCCGGCTTCCATGAATATCAGTATCATTATCATTATGTTCTTGTCGCCCGCGCCGCGGCCCATCAGCTCGATCTTTTTGTCGAGGGGCAGCTTGCCGTTCTGCAGACAGGCGACGAGGATCGCTACGAGGAACGCCACCACGATCGGAATGTTGTAGAATCCCATGCTTATATCCATCACGTACTCGAAGGTTATTCCGAGTCCGAGATACAGCACGAGGAACACTCCTATCGGAAGAAGCGGCCACAGACTGTGCTTTTCACCCGCGATCCTGTCATTGCTGAGATTGCTCATTTTCAAGTCTCCGTTTAATGAATTTGAGTCGTCCGGCGGCCGGAAGGCCGTCAGAATGATTGTACTTTCGGGCGGAGCCGTTGTCAATCTCGGCAGACGCGGCGCCTTGACTTTAAGACCGCCGGACTATATATTTTTTGTATGGAGAAAGATAAAAAGAACGGCATAAATATAAATACCGGCATCGTGGCGCACGTGGACGCGGGCAAGACCACGCTCTCGGAAGCGCTGCTTTACATGACCGGGGCCATAAGGACGCAGGGCCGCGTGGATCACAGGGACACGTTTCTGGACACGTACAGGCTCGAGCGCGAGCGCGGCATAACCATCTTTTCCAAGCAGGCGTCGCTCGACATGAACGGCACGCGGGTCACGCTGCTGGACACGCCCGGTCACACCGACTTTACGGCCGAGACGGAGCGCGTGCTGTCGGTCCTCGACTGCGCGATCCTTATCATCAGCGGCGCGGACGGCATACAGGCGCACACGGAGACGCTCTGGGATCTCCTGAGGCACTACTCCGTGCCGACGCTGATCTGGGTCAACAAGATGGATATCGCGCACGGAACGCGGGATGAGATAATGCGCGGGATCACCGCGAGATTCGGAACAGGCTGCGTCGACATGGCTGACGCCGGGCGCGACGAGGCGATCGCCGTGTGCGACGAAAACGTTCTCGAACGATACCTCGCGGACGGCGTCGTCTGCGACGACGATATAGCGAAGCTCGTGTCCGGACGCAGGCTCTTTCCGTGCTTCTTCGGATCGGCTCTCAAGCTGACCGGCGTCGAAGCCCTGATCGAAGCGTTCGGACGTTACGTGCGGCCGCGCGAATACCCGGAAGATTTCCGGGCACGCGTATTCAAGATCACGCGCGATGAGCGCTCGAACCGCCTCACGTGGATGAAGATAACGGGCGGCGCTCTCAGGACGCGGGACGTGATCAACGGCGAAAAAGTGACGCAGCTCCGCGTGTATTCCGGCGAGCGGTTCACCGCTCCGGACGAGGTCCGCGCCGGCGATATATGCGCCGTATGCGGTCTGAACGATACGTACGCGGGACAGGGGCTCGGCGGCGAGAAAAACTCGCGGGCGCCGATAGTCGAACCGGTCCTGACATATTCGATAGAACTGCCCGCCGGCGTCGATCCGCAGACGGGATTCAGAAAGCTGAAGGCGCTCTCGGAGGAGGATCCGACGCTCAGGATCGTCTGGAACGAGCAGCTTCACGAAATACAGGCACGCCTTATGGGCAAGGTGCAGGTCGAGATACTGCGCGAGATGATATCCGACAGGTTCGGCATGGAAGTCGGGATCGGCGCGGGACGCATTATGTACCGCGAAACTATCGCGGCTCCCGTCGAGGGATGCGGTCACTTCGAGCCGCTCAGGCACTACGCGGAGGTCCATCTGCTGCTTGAGCCGCTGCCTCCGGGCGCCGGGCTCCACTTCGGCACGGCCTGCGCCGCGGATACGCTCGACGTGAACTGGCAGAGGCTCGTGCTCACCCACCTCGCGGAAAAGACCCACGTCGGTGTGCTCACCGGCTCGCCGATAGACGATATGCGGATAACGCTCGTCGCGGGCCGCGCGCATCTCAAGCACACCGAAGGCGGCGATTTCCGTCAGGCCTGCTACAGGGCGCTGCGCCAGGGCCTCATGAAGGCCGAAAACGTCCTCTTAGAGCCGTTTTATGACTTTACCCTGATAATTCCTTCGGAATGCGTCGGAAGAGCCGTCAGCGACGTAAAAGCGATGTCGGCGGTGTTCGACGCTCCGGTCGCCGCGGGTGAATACACCGAGGTGTCCGGCCGCGCGCCTGCATCGGAGATGCAGGACTACCAGACGGAAGTCCTCTCGTACACGAGAGGGCGCGGCCGGCTGTCCTGCAGGTTCGGCGGCTACTTCCCGTGCCACGACACAGCCCGCGTTATTGAAGAGATCGGCTACGACCCGGAACGCGATATCGAAAACACCGCCGATTCCGTATTCTGCTCGCACGGCGCGGGAGTAAACGTAAAGTGGGACGTCGCGGACGATTTCATGCACGTAGACAGCGGCATACGCCTCAATTCCGACGGTTCTGCCGAAAGCACCGCTCCTAAGGTCAGGACGCGCAATCTCGATCTCGACGAGCGCGAGCTCGAAGCTATAATGGAGCGCGAATTCGGACCGATAAAGCGTCCGAAGTATTCGACGGCGACTTACAACACCGCCCTCTCCGGCGGGAACGCCCCTGACGGCGTAAGAATCAGAAAGCGCTATCTGATCGTGGACGGCTACAACATCATATTCGCCTGGGACGAGCTGAAGGCTCTCGCGAAGGACGACATATCAGCCGCCCGCGCGCGGCTCACCGACATTCTGGCAAACTACCGCGGCTTCCGCGAATGCGAGCTTGTACTGGTGTTCGACGCCTACAAGGTTTCGGGCCACCCGAGCACGCGCGAGGAATACCACGGCATCAACGTCGTTTACACGCAGGAGCGCGAAAGCGCGGACGCGTATATCGAAAAGCTCGTGCACGAAATCGGAAAGAACTATCAGGTCTGCGTAGTCACGTCGGACAACATGATCCAGGTGGCGGCGCTCAGGCTCGGAGTTATGCGCATGTCCGCGAACGAGCTGCTGTACGAAGTCGAGCTCGCCGAAAACGAGATATCCGACGTTCTCCGCAGCAGGCGGCCGGAGCGCACGACGATCGGAGACGTATCCGAACTGTGAATAATATAAAAGAGCGGGGCCGTTTCGGCTCCGCTCTTTCGCTTTCTTATTCAGTTTCCCGGGAAGTATGTGCCGCGGTATCCGCGTCGCTTCCCGCCTTTCTCGCGGACGCCGCTTTTATCCGCGGTATCCGATCTCGTCAGCCAGCTTCTTTTCCAGGATGACCGTCGCGTCTCTGTGCATGCGCATGAACGTAGCCGGGCACATCGGATCGATCTTGTCTTCGATCAGAAGCTTTGTCGCGGCTTCCTGCTTGCTGCCGCTGATTATCATCAGCAGTCTCTGCGCGCGCATGATGTTGCCCATGCCCATCGTTACAGCGTACCTCGGAACGTCGTCCTTCGAAGCGAAGAAGCGCTTGTTGGCCTCGATAGTGCTGTCGTCGAGCGTTTCCTTGTGAGCTCCGTCGTAGAGCGTCGCGCCCGGCTCGTTGAATCCGAGGTGTCCGTCAGGACCTACGCCGAGCACCTGTACGGCGATGTCCGCCTTGTCGAGTACCGCGTTGAATTCCGCGAGGTTCGCGTCAACGTCGCCCGTACCCTTCGCAACGTAGGTGTTGGCTTTGTCGATGTTTATATGGTTGAAGAGATTGTCGTCCATGAAGTAGCGGTAGCTCTGGTCGTGCGTCGGCTCAAGTCCCACGTACTCGTCGAGGTTTACCGAGTGCACCTTCGAGAAGTCGAGGCCTTCCTCCGCGCATCTGCGCGCGAGTTCCTTATACATTCCGACAGGGCTGGAGCCCGTAGCGAGTCCCAGCGTGCATTCCGGATTCTCGCGTACTATCTTTTCGATGATGTCAGCCGCAAGCGAGCTGGCCTGTTCGTAATTATCAGCTACGATAACTTTCATTTCCTACCTCCGTACTATTAACGTTACTGCAGTCACTATTTATTCTTGGCAACGATCTCGCCGCCGTCCTTATAGATGCTGTTCGCCGGGATGACTCCGCGCACGCACTGCACCGGATATACGTTCGAATCGCGTCCTATAACGGTTCCCGGGTTCAGGACCGCGTTGCAGCCCACTTCGACTCTGTCTCCGAGCATCGCTCCGACCTTCTTGCGGCCGGTCTCGATCTTTTCATCGCCCGACTTGATAACCACGAGGAGCTTGTCGGCCTTGACGTTGCTCGTTATCGAGCCCGCGCCCATGTGAGCCCTGTATCCGAGGATCGAGTCGCCCACGTAGTTGTAGTGCGGAACCTGAACGTTGTCGAACAGGATAACGTTCTTGAGCTCTGTCGAATTGCCGACCACGCAGTCGTCGCCCACGAGAGCGCTGCCGCGGATGAACGCGCACTGGCGCACCTCGGTCCTGTGGCCGATGATGCAAGGTCCCTTTATATACGCGCTCGCGAAAACGGTCGCGTCTTTGGCGATCCACACGTCCTCCTGCGGATGATCGAACTCGTCAGCCGGGAGTTTCGCTCCGATCTCCTTTATGATATCGGAAATGCCCGCGAGAGCTTCCCACGGATATACGAAACCCTTGAGATAATCAGCCGCAAGCGTATGTTCCAGATCGTACATGTCCAGAATGTTCATCATTATTTCTTCACCTCGATAAGATGGCCCGATCTCTCCATTGCGGCGATGATCGCGTCTACCTGCTTCTCGCATTCCTCGTAAGTGCCCGCCTCGGACATTACCCTCAGAACAGGCTCGGTGCCGCTCTTCCTGAGCAGAACGCGTCCGTTCGATCCGAGCTCGGCGCCGCACGCCTCTACCTGCGCCTTAACGACAGGATCCTCGAGCGTGCCGTCCTTGTCGTCGACCTTCACGTTCTTGAGCACCTGCGGATACATCGTAACTCCGGCTCTGAGCACTGAAAGCGGAAGCTGAGTGTCGATCATTACGCCCATCAGTTCGATCGCCGTGATCAGGCCGTCGCCGGTGTGAGCGTACTTTCTGAAGATTATATGTCCGGACTGCTCGCCGCCGATCAGGTGATCGTTCTCTTTCATGTTCTCGTATACGTATCTGTCGCCTACAGCGGTCTTCTCGTACGCGATGCCGAGTTCATCGAGCGCCTTGTACAGTCCGAAGTTCGACATGATCGTAGTTACCACCGTGTTCGAAGGAAGCTTGCCCTTTTCCTTGAGCCACTTGGCGCATATATACATGATCTCGTCGCCGTTCACGACGTTGCCCTTCTCGTCCACCGCGAGGCATCTGTCCGCGTCGCCGTCGAACGCGAAGCCGACGTCCATGCCGTTCTCAACGACGAACTTCTGCAGTCCTTCGATGTGGGTCGAGCCGCAGCCCGCGTTGATGTTCACGCCGTCCGGCTGATCGTTGATAACCTTGGTCTTCGCGCCGAGAGCGTCGAATACCGCGCGGCCGATCATCCAGGCGCTTCCGTTCGAGCAGTCGAGAGCGACCTTGTTTCTCTCGAACGACTTGCTCGCTATGCCTGTCAGGTAGCCGATGTATCTGTTGCGGCCCGAATAGAAGTCTATCGTGCGGCCGATTTTGTCTTCCGTAGCCCACGGCAGTTCAGCCGGCTCGCCGTCGATGAATTTTTCGATCTCGTCCTGGAGGTCGTCGTCCATCTTCTCGCCGATCTCGTTCATCAGCTTTATGCCGTTGTCGTAGAACGGGTTGTGGCTCGCGGAGATCATTACGCCGCAGTCGAAGTTTTCCGTTCTTGTTATATAGCTTACGCAAGGAGTCGTTGTTACATGGAGCAGGTACGCGTCGGCTCCCGATGCCGTGATTCCTGCCGCGAGCGCGCTCTCGTACATGTACGACGAACGTCTCGTATCCTTTCCGATAACTATCCTCGCCTTGTTATCTGCGTCATCCGCGTTCGCGGAAGTGTTTCCGGAAGCCGCGGCCTCCTCGTGTTTCTTACCGTAATACCAGCCGAGGAAGCGCCCGATGGCAAAAGCGTGTTCTGCGGTAAGGTCTACACCGGCCTTGCCGCGAAAACCGTCCGTTCCGAAGTATTTGCTCATCGTTATTCCCCCTTTATTCCAAAAAATTACATTTTATTTTATATCGAAACAGGCATATCCGTCAAGAAAAAAATCCGCGGCGGATCGTCGTCCGACACGGATTCCCTGCTCATATTATGCCTGCCGATTTCGCCTGTTCAATGACGCGTTTTGCCGACCTCGCGTTCAGCGGACGCTCCCCGTAGATCGTGTCGAAGAACTTCCTGATTCCGGTCTCGCTGCCGTCCGTCTTAAGGATGTACGCGAGGCAGAGATCCTGCAGTCCGACGTTTGAAGACAGTATGTCCAGATCCGTGGTACCGAACTGCTTTACGGCAAGCTGGTACGCCGCGTCGCTGTACTCCAGCTTCATCTTCTCCACGTCTCCGAGCGTTTCAAATCCGAAAGACGAGAACACTTTAAGATAAGGCATCGGATTCGATTCCTGTATCTCGGCGTGGTTGATGCCGGCGATCTTATCGTTCAGCTTGTCGAAAGGCCCGATGTCCATATATCCGCGGAACGTATCGCCGTCGAGCCTCAGCTCGCTGAAATTGCCGCCCTTGACGAGAGCGCGCACCTTGTGGCGGTAGTCCTCGATATCGCGGAGTACCTTTGTGATCTGTTCATCGGCGAGTTCGAGCAGTCCCGCGAGGCGCGCGAATTCACGCTTGTACTCTCTCGGGATCTCAACGTCGGATTTATAGCCCGCGTCGTGTTCGGCGTTTGCCCAGACGTGCTGGAGAAGCGAGCGCATCTGCACCTCGAAGCGCAGCTCGTTCAGCTCCGGATGCTCCGGGTCTTTGTAGGTGCGTTCCGGTATCCTGCAGATGTAATGGAGCGACAGATATCCGAAGCGGTCCGTATCGAGCACTTTCCGCTTATCGATCGAGTTTTCGCGGTCGATATCGAAATTCTGCTCGACGAGAGCCGCCACTCTGTCGACTTCATCCGCGTAGAACGTCACCACGCGCGCGCCGAGGATGTCGGTAATGTCCGAGATCGACGCGTACTTCGACCCCTTAAGGTCAAGCTTGCCCGCCAGGCTCTTTTCCGTCTTTACCCTCGCTTCAAGCGCGGCAATAAGCAGATCGTTTTTTTCAAATACTTCCTTCAGGAGTCCGAGCACGATGTCGCGCATCTTTTCGAATGTCGCGGCGCTGTCCCTGTACTCCTGAAGTATCATTTCACAATGAGCGTCCATTATTTTCCCCGAAACTACTCAATTGTAAGGATATCGGCAAAACCGGTGATCTCGAACACTTCCATTACGGTGTCGTTCACGCTCCTGATAACCATTCTTCCCTGCTTGGCCATCTTCTTCTGCGTAGCGAGCAGAACGCGGAGACCTGCGGAAGAGATGTACTCGAGCTCCGAGAAATCGAGCGCCAGTTCCTCAACGCCTTCGAGATTGCTGAGCTCCGCCTCGAGCTGAGGAGCGGTGGTAGTGTCAAGTCTTCCCTGAACCTTGACCGACATGTTGTTTCCGTCTTTTGCTGTGATGAGTTCCATTTAGTATACCTCCGTTGTTTATCGTACGTCTGACATGAGTTTATGATTTTATATGAAGCGGCTTCCCGTCGGAACGCGTCCGCGGCGCCGCGCTTCATCGTATCTTGTGCCTGGCGGCCGGTCGTCAGTTCAGCAATGAATCGTCGTCATCCGCCAGCTGCTCGCGCACGAGTTCGGCGAAAGCTCCGTTCTTTGCGATCAGCTTCTCGTACGTGCCGTCCTCGATTATGTGGCCTCCGTCCAGCATCAGTATCCTGTCGCAGTTTTTGATGGTGGAAAGCCTGTGCGCTATTACAAGCCTCGTGCATTTCAGCGAGTCAAGAGCTTCGGAAACGCGTTTCTGAGTCACGTTGTCGAGCGCCGACGTCGCCTCGTCGAACATGAGTATCTTCGGTTTCGGAGCTATCGCGCGCGCTATCAGGAGCCTCTGCTTCTGACCGCCGGATATCCCGTTGGCATTCTCCGAGATCAGCGTGCTCATGCCCATCGGCATCTTTCTTATATCATCCGCGACTCCCGCGATCTCCGCGATCTCCCACGCCTCCTGCAGTGTCATCTGCGGCACTGCCTGAGTTATATTGCTGTACACGTCGCCCCTGAACAGCTTATCGTTCTGCAGCACGACTCCGATCCTGCGCCTGAGCGACTTGATATCCATCGAATTGATGTCGCGTCCGTCGTAGTATATCGCGCCCTTGGCCGGCCGCTCGAACCCGAGCAGCAGACGCACAAGCGTCGATTTGCCGCAGCCGGTCCTGCCGACTACCGCCACGTACTGTCCCGGCCGTATCTTCAGCGAAAGGTCTTCGAACACGAGCGGCATCTCTTCGCTGTAGCGGAAGTACACGTGGCTGAGCTCGATGCTTCCCTTCAGGTCGCTTATAACCGGTCTGTCAGCGGAAACTTCCGGCTCTGTCTCGAGAATCGGCCGCGCCATTTCGAGTATCGGCCTCACTCTGGCCGCCGTCAGCGCGATATCGGATACCGTCATAAACGCCCCAGCAAGGAGTCCGTACGCCGTGTTGAACGCGAAATACTCTTCCTGCGCAATGCCGCTCCTCGCGGCGAAGTAGTACATGACTATTGTTCCGGTGAGCGTTACCGCGAGGCTCACAGCCGGATTGATCTTTATGAAGAGGTCCGGGTTGTAGTTCGATTCTATGCCGCGCGAGAACAGCTTCGCCCACTTGGCGAAAGCGCGCTTCTCAGCTCCGGCGAGCCTTATCTTTCGTATGCCCCTGAGCAGAGAGTAAGTAAGCCCGCGCTCCGAGCTCAGGAATTCCATGCCGTCGAGCGTGAACTGAGCCTGCTTGAACGCCGTGAGCACCGAAAACGCCACGGTCACCGCGATAACGCCTATCGAAGGCACCACGAGCATCGGCGCGTAGCGCGCGACCTGCGTGATATATATCAGCGAGAACACCGACGTAACGCTCGTCGAGAAGATGGCGCTCACCATCTCTCCGCACAGGTTGTTTATATAATTGGCCCTCTGGGTTATCTCGCCGCTGGAGAATTTCGCGAAGAACGACGTAGGAAGCGTCAGTATTCGCATCATCACGGCAGCCTGAGTGTTGAGGCTCATCTTTACCGTCACGCCTTCGAGGATTACCTCCTTGAACGACGTGAACAGTTCGCGCCCTATCGTAAGAGCGAGAAGGAATATGGCGGTTGTCGCCAGCAGATTCAGATTATGCCCCTTGAGCACCGAATCCGAAACCATCATATAGCTGAGATCCGGCAGCACTACGCCCATGATCGCTATTACGGCCGCCACTATGAGCAGCTTGGCGAAATCCCAGGTGCGCCATGTTCCGAACGCGTAACTGATGAGGTCCTTCGCGGTCAGCTTCCTGAGCGGCAGCGGCTTGTAGAACACGAGCGCCTGCTCGGCGAACAGATCACAGTTGCGCGCTGTCACCCGGACCGTCCTGTGCTCGTATACGTCGAAGAAGGTGTACCCGCCGAATTTGCCCGGCAGCACCGCCACCGGAACGCCGTCGTCCTTCCGGAACGCCATGAACGAGCCGTACGCCTCGTCATACCACTTTTCGTTCAGCTTTACCGGCCGGCGCATTATGCCCTGAGGTCTGCAGATGTACTCCAGCCTTCCGGCTATGCTCCTGATATCCGTGGGAACCTCCGGAGCGCGGAAGCCCATATACGCGAGTATCTGGCCGGCAGCGTCGTCTATACGCGCGAAAACGTCGTCGGAATCGATCGGCGCGTTGCCCATTATTGCCCGCACAAACTCCATAAAGGAATCTTCGAGAGCCGCGTTGTCACGTTTTTTCCGTTGTCTGATCTGATCGTCGAACCAACTCATAAAGATATCCCTCAGTCTGCCAGAACAAGCTCGGCGTACTTGCCGCCGAGAGCAACGAGCTCGTCGTGGGTCCCTCTTTCGGCTATGCGGCCTTCGTCGAGGACTATTATCTCATCGCAGCGGCGCACCGTCGAAAGCCTGTGGGCGACAACGACGCACGTCGCGCCTCTGCCGCGTATCGCGTTTACAACGTCGCGTTCGGTCTGGGCGTCGAGCGCGGAAGTCGCCTCGTCGAGGACTATGATGCTCGGGTCCTGCGCGAGAACCCTGGCGATCTCGATCCTCTGTCTCTCACCGCCGCTGAAATCCGTTCCGCCGTCGGACATCATGTATCTGAATCCGCCGTCGCGTTGCATTATCGCGTCATGGATCTGCGCGTCGCGCGCGGCGAGTATCATTTCAAAGTCTTCGATAGTCGGATCCCACAGCTTGATATTGTTCTCGATGGTATCCGCGAAAAGCACCACGTCCTGGTCCACCGAGGCCAGGGAACCCGTAAATTCGTCTCTGTCTATTTCACTGATCTTTTTGCCGTCATAAAGGATCTCGCCTTCCCACGGCGTGTACAGCCCGGATATCAGGCTGGCGACCGTCGATTTTCCGCTGCCGGAAGCGCCGATTATTGCCACGCTCTTTCCCGGTTCCACTGTCATGCTGAAGTCGATCAGCACCGGGTCGTCGAGCCGCGCGTATCCGAAGGTCACGTGCTTCATCTCGATCCTGCCGGCGAGCTTTCTGTACTCTCCCTTGCGTTCGCCTCCCTCTGACAGAAATACACCGTTCTTTTCGTCGAGAAGAGGGTCTATCGGATAATCAGTTATATCGTCTATTCTTTCCATCTCGCTGCGCATTTCGACTATCGTCTGGCCGGCTTCGATCATCATGGACGCCGGTTTTGTGAACGATACCATGTACGCCTGAAACGCGGTCAGCATACCGAGCGAGAAGTGGCCCTGCATCGTCATGTAGACTCCGACCGCCGTTATCGCGACAGTGGCCGCGGAGTTTATGAGAGATGGTACGAGCCCGAGCTTGTATTCCAGCTGCACGAACTCGTCCTCGGCGTTCGCCACGTTCGCGCGGGTTCCCGCCCAGGCGGCGAAGAAGCTGTTTTCGGAACCGCTCGCCTTGATCGATTCGATCGTATCTATACCGCTTACCGTAACGCCCTGGAGCGCGCCCTCATCCCTGAGCTTTACCCTTGTGATATTTACGCGCTTGTCAGACACTATCTTCGAAACGATCAGCGAAAGCGCTGTAGACACTACCGCGATGAGCGCCAGAACGCGGCTGTAGTTCATCATTACCGCGAAGTATACGATGAGCATCGCGCAGTTGAACAGCATCGGAGTCAGCGTATTCACGAGCGTGGTCGCTATCTGGAGGTTCGAATCCTCGCGCGACATTATGTCGCCCGTAAGACGCTGAGCGAAGAAGTCCATCGGCATCCTCAGTACCTTCCACATGAAGTCGGACGTGCCTACCGCGGCAAATTTTCCGGTTATTCTGTAGTTGTGGACGCACTGCATAATGCTGATGAGCACCTGAAGCGCGGAGAACGCCGTAAGTATCGCGATGAACGGAAGCAGCCAGTCCGGATCGCTGCCGGACAGCAGCCTGTCGTAGAACACTCTTGTAAATCCCGGCTGGAATACCGTGAGCACGGCTGCCGCGGCGGACAGTATCGTCAGAAATACGGCCGCGCTGCGCACGTTCGCCGTCCGTTCCATGGCGAATTTCAGCACGGATTTTCTGCTGCCGGAAGGCTCAAAGCCCTCGCCCGGCTCAAACATAAGGCATACGCCGGTGAACGCTTCTTCGAGTTCCTTCCACGGAAGCACTATCGATCCGCGGGCCGGATCGTTGATATATACCTTTCCGTTCTTTATGCCGCGAAGCACAACGAAATGGTTGAAATTCCAGTGCAGTATGCACGGGAACGTAGCTATCTTCCCGAGGTCTTCCGGCTCCATTGTATAGGCCTTGTGCTTAAGGCCGTAACTCTCCGCCGCGCGCACCAGAGTTGCCGCGTTGGAGCCGTCTCTTCCGATCCCGCAGTCCGACCGCAGTTCGTCCGCAGGGATCCATTTATCGTAATAGGCGAGGATCATCGCGAGGCACGTAGCTCCGCATTCCAGCGCCTGCATCTGCAATATGACCGGTACATCGGCAACGCGGTTTTTTTCAGGTCTTTTTACAGCCTTATTCGCCACTGCCGGCACCTCATTTTTTGAAGAAGAGATCCATCGGTCTTATCTTCTCTTTTACGATCCACGCGTCGTATACGCCGTTCGCGACGCGGGCTTCAGCCATTATCTCGTACTGGAGACCGCTCTCACCGGTAGTGAGCGCAACGTGGCCTATCGGGAACTCCTCGTCGGAGATCTCGATGAACATTTCCGACGTCACAACGTCGACGGCGGATTTCTGAACGATGCACGTGGCCACGCCGTCATTGACGGACACTACGGTGTTTATCCGCGACTCGAGCATGCCGAAATTGGCCCAGATCAGGCCGCCGACCATTACGATGATTATCGCGGCGGTCAGTATCAACGCCGACGGACGAATTACGCGCACGTATTCGTTCAGTTCCTCCGGAGAGGATACTCTTTCCAAACTCTTTTTTCTGAAAATCTGATTGCTCATTTGTCCTCTGTCCGGGGGCCGGCCGCCGCAGGCGGCCGACCCTTCGCATCAACAGTTATTAAGCAGTCTTTTAGATCTATTCCGCGGTATCCTTGATTTCTTCCGCGGCTTCCTTAACGACTTCGACAGCCTCCGCAGGAGCCTTTACGTTCGCGATCGATGCCTTGAGGCCTTCGATCTTTTCCATCAGACCCGAAACAGCCTCGACCTTGTCGCCGAAATACTGCTTCGCGACATCCGGGTATTTCTCCATGAGTGCCTTGCCGACCTCTGCAAAAATGCCGTTCATCTCTGTCTCGGACTTCGAGATCTGGCTCTTCAGCTTCTGGATCTCAACCGCGTCTTTCGACTTTTCGACAGCCGAAGAACCCGCGTCCTTCGCCTTTTCCGCTACGGTCTCGCCCACTTCCTTAAGTTTGTCAAAAAATGCCATAATAATTCTCCTTTCCGGCTCGCGCCGCTATCTTGACACCCGTCAGAAATTCTTGCGGATCCTGAGGATGTTTTTATCGTCCTTGTACTCGTACGACATCTCGTCCATGGATTTCTTGACCATGAATATTCCGAGACCGCCTATCTCGCGCTCCTCAGCGCTGAGCGTCGTGTCCGGATCCTCCTTCTTGAGAGGATTGTACGGAATGCCGTCGTCTATGAACGTTATTATCGCTCCGTCAGGCGACTCCGCGCGCTCCACGCGCACCGTGGCCGGGCCCTTGCCGGACTTGTACGCGTACTGCGCGATATTGCTGTAGAGCTCGTCTATCGCGATGCTTATCTGCGTCATCGCCTTCATCGGACAGTCCATCTTCTCGAGTTCCGCCTCGACGAACTCCGTAACGGCCGGTATGTCGTCTATTACAGCCTCGTCGAAATGTATCTCAGGTTTCGGAACAGCGCCGTTGTACTTCAGCGCCACCATCGTAATATCGTCGAACTGATCCGCCTCTCCGGTGAATTCCGCGACGTCCGCGCGGACCGATACGCAGAGGTCCTTCATGTCCGCGAACTCGTGCGTGTTCAGGAATTCGAGAAGCCTGTCCTCGCCGTAGAGCTCGTCGTTCGAATTAGTCGCTTCGGTTACGCCGTCCGTGTAGAGGAATATGATGTCGCCGCGTCCGAGCGTCAGCTCCATCTGCTTATACTTAACGCCGTCCATGCCCGCGAGCACGAATCCCGCGCGCGACTTAAGATACTCGAACTGACCGTCCGCGTGGCGTACGAGCGGAGGATTGTGTCCCGCGTTCGCGTATTTTACAAGGCCCGAATCGAGGTCGATGCCGCCCTGCCATGCGGTCACGAACATGCCCGCGTCGTTGCCCTCGCAGAGGTCCGCGTTGCCCGTGGTGAATACCTCGCTTACAGGGATGTCGGATTCGGTGAGGCTCTTAAGCTGCACCTTGGAGCGCATCATGAACAGCGCCGCCGGTATTCCCTTGCCCGAAACGTCGGCCACGAGGAAGTTCAGCACATTGTTGTGCGTCATGTAGAAGTCGTAGAAGTCGCCGCCTACCTCCTTGGCCGTATCCATCAGCGCGTAGATGTCGAATTCCTTGCGCTTCGGGAACGCCGGGAACACGCTCGGAAGAGCCGAATACTGGATGCTCTTCGCGAATTCGAGCTCCTTGTCGATCCTCGCGCCGGCTTCTTCGATATAGTGCTTCAGAGTGCCTACGGTCGAGTTTATGTCGTCCGAAAGCGAGGCGAATTCCTCGTTCGAGCGGACGTTGACCTTCTCCTCCAGATCGCCGCCCGTTATCCTTCCGAGCGAGCGGTTCACCTTTCTGATGTTGTTTACGACAAGCTTCTTGATGAAGAAGTATATGAGGGCGAACATCGCGGCGAATACGATTATCTCGATAAACGTGTTCAGATACATCGCGTTGTTGCGAGTCTTCATCGCCTCCGCCTCAGGCAGTATGGATATTACGTAATAGCCCTCAGACGTGTCGTACATGCCGTAATACGTTCTTCCGGAAGCCGCCGTAGCCTTGAACACCGTATTCGGCTTTGCGTCCTTTACGCCGCTCGCCAGTCCTATTACGTTAAGGTTTTTTCCGACCATGCTCGCCGGAGCGCTGACTATGAATCCGTCGCTCTCGGCTATCATTATGCTGCCGGTCTCGCCGACGTGACGGTTTCTGGCCGTCGTCAGCACCTCGGCGTCGATCTCCGACTGGAACTGCGTCGCGTCATATCCGACCTGAACGAATCCGTTGCCGGTCGATACGCCCGCGTATTTGCGCATTATCGAAGGGTCGTACGTTATCGGGCCGTAATCCTGGACCATCTCGGTCTCGCCGTACAGCAGAAGAATAAACTCGGCCGACTGCGATCCGGAGTTCATGTTGAATCCCACAAAGTTCGGGTTGGTGCTCGCCACGATGTCGCCGTGGTGGTTCACTACGTTTATCTCCGCGACGTTGTGCTCCGCGGCGAGAGTCTCCAGATACAGATTTGACACATTTACACTGTCGATATCTCCGCCCGCTTCCGTAAGGCCCGTATATTCGCTTATCTCAGCCGACACTTCGCGCGTCAGGCGCAGCAGATTCGTGTCGGAGGTGTCCTTTATATCGGCCTTAACGTCCTCGATGCTCAGCGCAAGCAGCGATCTTACGTTGTCGTCGGAAATATTGGACTGCAGGAAAAACATGAACTGCGTCGTCACGAGGAACGCGATAGCTACGCTTATGAGCAGCCATCTCTGGATCGTCTCGGCGATTCTTACGTTCTCCGCTCCATGCGCGTTTCTGTCCTTCGTAATGATCGTTATCAGAAGAACGGCGAGCAGAACGCTCGCTGCGTTGGCGATTATCATCGGTATCGCGCACGACTGAACGACCTCCATGGCGCGCGCCGCGTCGTCCATATTCGTCAGGAACACCATCGTCAGATGGAATACTTCCATAACGACCGCGGCAGCCGCGGCAACAAGCCAGCCCGGCTTCTTGTCGTCGAACATGAACTTTCTGAGCCCCGCCGCGAAGAATCCGGCGAGTATCGTCGCGATCGTGCAGGCCGCCCGGGTATAAGTACCGACGCCCCACGCCACTGCTATCCAGCGCTCTATGCCTCCTATGAGTCCGGCGGTTATTCCCGCGGGGCCTCCGAACAGAAAGCCGGCGACAAGAACCGCGGCGTCGCGCGCGTTGACCATGGCGCCGTTCATCGGGATCCCGTATTCGGTGCCGATCACGGCTATCGCGCCGAAGATGACGCCGATTACCAGCTGACGGATCACCCTGAACTTTCTGTATGAGGCGAAATCACCTTTTCCCGAATCGAACAGAATGTTTTCAGGTCTGCCCGCCCCCGATTTTTTCGCGTAGAGGGACAGCGCGTTCCGGTCGATCAGATAGATGATCACCGCCGCGATCACAGGTAAAAGAGCAACTATACTTAGTTTGATTACACTGTCAGACATAACAAGCCCCCATTATTATGTAGTATTATACTCTTTTCCGCTGTTTTTCGCAATATTCCGCTTAATATAAAAGCCGGACGGCGCGCTGCCGCGCCGTCCGGTTTCCCGTGCCGTTCATCGTTTCCGGACGCTTCCCCGGGGCGCCCGTCCTCGTCACTCATTATTCACCTTTTGCTGCCCTGCGGCGTCTGATCAGTCTCGATACCGGGCGGAACTTTATAAGCAGGATTACGATCACCACGATCACTATTATCGCGATGAGGTTGTACATTATCCATACGATGAGATCGCCGATGCCGTCAACGAACGCCGCCGCGCCGTCCTTGAGCCCGTTCACTATGCGCGAGCCGAGCGTCTTGTTCTGGTCGATGCCGTTCTGGAGGCGCTCAACCTCGTTCAGCGAGATCCATACCGTCGAGTAATCGATGAGGCTGTCGTATCTGTCGAGCTGCGACGTGTACTGCTGCATCATATACTCGTTGTCCGAAAGCGCGGTCTCGAGTTCGATGATGTCGCTCATCTCGGTCGCTCTCGAGAGGAGATCCTGCAGACGGTCTTCCTTGATCTTCAGCGTCTCGAGCCTGCTCTCAGCGTCGTAATAAGCCTGACCGACGTCCTCGATGTACTCGTTCATGCTTGAAACGAAGCATGCGTTCGTTATTCCGTCAAGGAACGGCTTGTAATTGCTCTTCGGCAGTCTTACCGTGTAGTAGCCGTTTCTGTAGTTCTTCTGGTTATAAAAGCTGCCGTTGTATACTTCGCTGCTTTCGAAGTATCCGCCGTACTGCGATACGAGCGCCTTGATTTGTTCGAGCGTCGCGTCGAAATCGGTGGACTGGAGATCCACGTTCGCGCGGTAGATCAGCTTGACGTTCTCCTGGCCCTCGAACAGTCCCTGAGGATTGCCCGAGATGCCCGCTCCGCCGTCTCTCTGCTTCGCGTCGAAGTCCGACGCGTACTCGGCTTCTTCATCCGCGGGCATGTCGTACGCTTCGGACGCGGAAGGCGCCGGCGCCGGTGCCGCGGCTCCGTTATACGAATCTTCGGTGTAATAGTATTCCGCGTCGTCTTCAACGGCTATGAACGAGGAATCCGCCGCTCCCGCGCCCTTTATGAAGCCGTTGTGGCCGGTCAGGTTCGCTCCGGCCGCGCCGATGCATACGCAGATCGCCAGCGCGGCGACCATTCCGACGATTCTGAACGCCTTGTTCTTCTTCTTTTTCGGCGTTACCGCGACGCGCTCTTCAGCCGCTTCTTTCGCGGCCTCACCCGCCCCGGTATTTGCCTGTTCCGGCGCCGCTTCGATGCCGTTCATCTCGGCTTCGGCAGCCGCCTCCTCGACGAACCTGTCGTCGACCGCGCCGCCGAATTCCTTCAGCGCCTTTATCTTTTCAGATCTCGTCAACTCGCTCATATTTCATACCCCTCTTCCGAAAGTTTTTCTCCGAATTCCTTCCGCATGCGGAACAGAGCCGTCTTGACTCTGCTTTCGCCGCAGGAAAACTCCTCGGCCAGCTCCGCGATGCTGTCGAAATACCAATACCTCCTGATGAACATTCTGCGGTTCTCCTCCGAAAGCCCGCCGAGGAACGAATTCAGTATCTCGGCAAACTCCACGGAACCGTAGTCCCCTTCCGACGACAGGCATTCCGCCAGCTCGTCATAGCACAGCTCCGGCTCGCCCGCGCCGCGCTTTTCTGCCGTGACGGCATCGTAGCGGTCCAGCGCCGTGTTCCGCGTTATCCGCGCGATGAACGCCCTGAAAACGGGCGGATCGGCCGGCGGGATGGCGTTCCATATCTTCAGGTATGAATCGGAGACGCATTCCTCGGCATCCTCCGGGCTGCGGAGGATCCTGTTCGCGATGGCCGTCAGATACCTTCCGTACTTCTCGGACGTCGCCTTTACGGCATCCTCGGATCTGTCCATATAGAGTTTTACAATGCTCCTGTCATCCATCTTTTCCCCTCGTGATATATCATATTCTCAAGAGCTCTTCACACATATATACGGCCCGCGCGCGCCGCGGGTTACACGTTTCCGAAAAAAGTATACCACAAATCCGTCGGCAAATGTGAAACGGGTGCGCGATACGTCCCGCACGCGGCTCAGAAAGACTTTTTGTCCTGAATTCAGCGCATGTTCTCCACCGCCGGGCTTTTTTATGATATACTGTAAGCAGGAGGGAGGCGATAGGATGAAGATCATCACGATAAGCCGCGAATACGGCGCCTGCGGCAGAACGATAGCGAAAGGCGTCGCCGAAAAGCTCGGCATCGAAGTCTACGACAAGGACATAAGCCGCGAGACGGCCGCTCAGAGCGGACTCGACTACGATTACATCGAGGCGGAAGCCGAAAGGATCTCGCGCACCGAGACCATTCTCCGCCGGATCACTCCGATCTCGTACGACGAGAAGGACGCTCTTTTCGAGATGCAGCGCGACATAATCCTGAACTTCGCGTCCAAGGGGCCTTGCGTAATCGTCGGAAGATGCGCCGACGCGATTCTTGAGGAAGCCGGCTACGATCCTTTCAAAGTGTTCCTGCACGGCGACATAATCTTCAGGGCGATCCGCGTTTCGGAGCTTCTGAGCACAAAGGATCCCGCGCTGATCAGCAAGGCGATCCAGAAGACAGACCACGAGCGCGCGACGTACACGCGCCGTTACACCGGCAAAAGCTGGGGCGATTACCGCAACTACGACCTGATGCTGAACGTCGGCACTCTCGGCAAGGAGAAGTGCGTCGACCTGATAGTAAGCTCTGTCGAAGGCAAATAGTCCGTACCTCCGCGGCGCTTACGGCCGCTGTCCGAAGCGCCGCGAAAGTCTTGCAAAAACAAATAAAGAACGCCGTTCCCTCGCGGGAACGGCGTTCTTTTATCCGGTTTTCCGGCAGTATGTTTCTTTACGCTCCGCCTGCGCTTATCTCCTCAGGGATCCGAGGATTCCGCGCGCTATCGACTTTCCGATCTCGCGGCCGATGGTGTTCGCCGCGCTCGAAGTCGCCTTGCCCACTACCGAGGTGGAGCTCCTGCGCGACGAGGAAGTGCGCGAATACGAAGATCTTCTGTTCGAGAGCTTCTCCCTTTCTCTTTCGAGCTTTTCTCTTTCCTTCTCGAGCTTCTCGCGCTCCTTGGCCAGAGCGGCTTCTTCCTTCGCCTTGGCCTTCGCCGCGGCCTCTTCCTCTTTGGCCTTTTCCGCGGCTGCCTCAGCCTCCTCCTGCTCCTTCGCCAGCTGGAGACGTTCCTCGTTGATCACCTCGTACGCGGATTCGTTGTCCACGGCCGTCTCGTACTTGCCGTACATCTCGTCCGCCTCGATCTCAGCCCTGCGGCGCTCGTCGTCGATGGTGCCCATGGACGACTGCGGCGGCAGTATCGTCGCGTACTCTACTACCGAAGGGCTGCCCTTCTCGTCGAGGAAGCTTACGAGCGCTTCGCCGGTGCCGAGATTCGTTATCGCCTCTTCAGTGTCGAAGTTCGGGTTGGCCCTGAACGTCTGAGCCGCCGTCTTGATCGCCTTCTGCTCAGCCGGCGTGAACGCTCTCAGCGCGTGCTGAACGCGGTTTCCGAGCTGCGAGAGGATCACGTTCGGTATGTCGGACGGCTGCTGCGTTATGAAGTATACGCCGATACCCTTTGAACGGATCAGCTTGACTACCTGCTCGGTCTTCTGGATGAGCGCTTTCGGCGCGTCGTTGAAGAGGAGATGCGCCTCGTCGAAGAAGAATACGAGCTTCGGCTTCTCCGCGTCTCCCACCTCAGGCATCGCCTCGAACAGCTCGGAGAGGAGCCAGAGCATGAACGTCGAATAGAGCAGCGGTTCCCTGAACAGATGCTCGCAGTGGAGTATGTTTATGTATCCGCGGCCGTCGGGCGACGTGCGCATCCAGTCAGTTATCTGTATGTCCGGTTCGCCGAAGAAAAGGTCCGCGCCGGCGTCCTGCAGCTGCAGCAGCTCGCGCTGTATCGAGCCCGCCGACTGCCTCGGAACGTTGCCGTACTCCTGCTGGAATTCCGCGGCGTGGTCCGCGACGTACGCCACCATGGCGCGCAGGTCCTTGAGATCTATGAGCTTCCAGCCCCTGTCGTCAGCTACGCGGAATACGATGGCGAGCACGCCTTCCTGCGCGTCGGTCAGATTCAGAAGACGCGCCAGGAGCGTAGGCCCCATCTCGCTCACGGTCGTGCGGACCGGGTGTCCGCCTTCGCCGAATACGTCCCAGAATCTTACCGGATAGCTCTTGTACTCGAACGTCTCCGGATCGATCCCCATCTTGTTCAGGCGCTTGTCGATGTTTTCGTTGCGCTGTCCCTTAACGACGCAGCCCCCGAGGTCGCCCTTTATGTCGGCGAGAAATACCGGCACGCCGAGGTCGGAGAACGACTCCGCCATGACCTTGAGCGTAATGGTCTTTCCGGTACCGGTGGCGCCGCAGATCAGGCCGTGCCTGTTGGCCATCCTTGGGATAATATTGGCTTCGTTTTCGCCCTTTCCAATGAGCAGTTTACCGTCCTTAAGCATCCGGTGTTCCTCCTTTTACTATCTGAAATCGTCGTATTTCCAAACGGAATCTGTCGAATTCTTTTTCCTCTCCGTCTCGTCGCGCTGTTCGTCGTTTATGACCTTTATGCAGCACGATTCCATAACGTGCAGCGCTTCGTAGTGCTTCTCAGGAGTCGATCCCGCGCAGCACTGCGCGTCCACGATCATCTCGACGTTCGGGAAGTACGTCCTCAGGAGCAGCGCGTTCGCGATAACACAGATGTCGGTGCAGAGGCCGACCACCGTTATCGAGCGTATCGGGTCGTCAGCGTCCACCCTCTTCAGAAGCTCGCACAGCTCGAGCGAGCCGAACGTGTTCTTGTCGACCGCGAAGATCTCGACGGCGTCGTCGAGGAACAAAAGCTCCGAGTGCACTTCCTGTCCGTACGTATCGCGGATGCAGTGCTCCGGATACCACTTGCCTTCCAGCGTATCGGCGTAGTTCTCGTCGTGCGTGTCCCGCGTGAAGAACACGCGCCCCTCGAAGTTGACTATCTTGTCCTCCACAAAGCTCACGATCCACTGAGCGTCCGGCGATCCGAGTTCACCGTCGATGAAATCGTTCTGCATGTCGACTACAACGAGTATGTCCTGCATGATGTCTTCTCCTTAAAGTCCGCGGCGTCCGCTTTCGGCGCGCCGTTGTTATTCTTGTCAGATCACCGGTGATCTCCGGTGCCGCCGCGCTGTTCAGCCGCGGCCGCCTTCGCTTCCGCCTCCCTGAGCTTGCTTATATCCGCCCAGGACGGTTTGTTCTTTATGATATCCGCGAGTTCCGCCATCTTATCCGGGATCGCGATTCCCTGCGGGCAGACCTCGGCGCACGCTCCGCACGCGACGCATCTGTCCGGACGGTTCTCCTCAGGGAGAGCGTCCAGCCTCATGATCGAATTGATGCTGTACGACACCTTGATATCGTTCAGGGTGCTCATGAAGCGCGGTATATCGAGTCCGGCCGGGCATCCGGCGCGGCAGTATCCGCACGCCGTGCACGGAATCTCGCTCATCATTTCGTCGGCCGCCGCCTCGAGCGTAATCCTCTCGTCCTCCGACAGAGGCTCGTCCTTTTCGAACGTCGAAACGTTGTCAACGACCTGCTCCATCGTGGTCATGCCGCTCAGTATCACTTTGACCTCAGGGAGCGCCTGAAGCCATCTGAAGCACCAGGAAGCGATGCTCGCGTCAGGCCTGAAGCCCTTCAGAAGCGACTCGGTAAGCCCGTCGACCTTTGCCAGCCTCCCGCCGCGCACCGGCTCCATGACCCAAACCGGGATGCCGCGCTCGGCCAGCACTTCGCACTTGCGCTTCGCGTCCTGCAGCTTCCAGTCGAGGTAGTTCAGCTGGATCTGGCAGAATTCGAACACGCCGGGATGCGCGTCCAGGAACTCCGCGAGCATGTCCGCCCCGCCGTGCGACGAAAAGCCGATATGGCGGATCCTGCCCAGCTCCTTCTGCTTTATGACGTAGTCGATTATGCCCCACTTCGGGTCGTGATACCTTCCGACCGACGTTTCGTTTACGTTGTGCAGAAGGTAAAAGTCGAAGTAATCGACGTTGAGGTTCTTAAGCTGTCTTTCGAATATCGGTCCCGGCTCGTACGTCGAAGTGATCTGATGGCCCGGGAACTTCGTCGCGACGTAGTAGCTGTCTCGAGGGTATTTCGCGAGCGCTCTGCCCGTGAACAGCTCGCCCTTGCTGCTGTGGTAAGGCTGAGCGGTGTCGAAATAGTTCACGCCGTGCCCGATCGCGTAGTCGACCATGCGTCCGACGAGTTCTTCGTCGACGTCGCCCGGGCCGCCGCCCGGAACTATCGGCAGACGCATCATGCCGAATCCGAGACGCGACAGTTTTTCGCCCTTGAAATCAGTATAAAGCATTGCCGCCCCTCCGTTCTAATCGCTCAGATCCGATTCCGCCAGATACTCGATCGCCTCGAGATATCCCTTGGTTCCGTGGCCGATTATCGTCTGCTCGCACGCGGCGCGCAGGTAGCTGATCTGCCTGAAATCCTCCCTGGTCGAAGTGTCGGAAATATGCACCTCCACCGTCGGGATGCCGACAGCCTTCAGCGCGTCGAGCAGCGCCACGCTCGTATGCGTGTACGCTCCCGGATTTATGACGATGCCGTCCGCCGCGCCCTCGTACGTCAGTCCGCCGTTTTCATCGACGACTGCTTTTCCGTAGGCCGACTGGATCTTGTCGACGAGATCGCCCTCGTGGTTCGACTGGTATATCTCGACCTCCACGTTCAGCTCCTCGGCGAACGCGCGGATCTTTTCGCACAGCGTCTCATAAGTTTCGCGGCCGTATATCGCCGGCTCGCGGATGCCGAGCATATTAAGGTTCGGCCCGTTTATTACAAGTATCTTCATTCGGGGATATTCCTCCGTATTATCTGATGATGGTGAATTCGATCGTCTCTTCCGGCTCGTCCGTAACGGAAAGCATCGAGGAATCGTGCTCTGTCACAAGCAGCGTCTCAGGTCCGTCGCGGTAGAATTCGATAAGTCCTTCGTACGGCATCATGCCTCCGCCGAGCCTCTCGCCGCAGATAAACACCGCAAGGCCCTCGACTCCGTCGTTCGTATACATGCCTCTGAAAACGGCGTCGGGACTATCCTGACAGCGCTTTACGCACAGGAACGAGCCGTCCTCCCGGAACTCCATATACACGTATCTTGCCGACTCTCCTTCGCCGATCGCGGCGTGCCATTTGCCGATCAGTCCGCCGTTGAGCGCGAAATCCGCGTTTGGTTTGAGTTCCCTCGCCGCGAACATCTCCGCCGCGCTCATGTGGAACGGCGTGTAAGAGCTTCTTTCAAGTCTTGCGCCCGTTTCCGCGTTCAGCAGCTGCAGGCCCTTACCCGAAATCTCAAATCCGGCTTCGGTTTTTTTGATCCAGCAATCCGTCGCGTCATACCAGTACGCGCCTGCCATTGCGTAAGGCGACGACTCCCGCGCCTCCGCCGAGAACGTTTCGACACCCGGTTCGTAGAGCGAATCCTCCACCTGAGGCACTATCTCCGCGATCCAGCTGGCGTAAACGGAATTCTCGTAGAATTCCTCGAAGTCAATGTAGATCGTTCCGTTTATCACCGACACTTCGGCGTACGTCTGATAGTCCGGATCGTAGTTGTCCATTTCGTCGGCGTTCGCCCAGCGGTACGTCCCCGGGATCCATTCGGTCACGGATTCGGCAGTGAAATATCCCGCGTCATCGTTTACGTCCGTTTCGTCCGCGCCGCTGCCGCTCTCCGGATCTTCCGCCTCGTCTTCCGCCGCGTCCGCGCTCTGCTGAGCGCCGGCATCGTCAGCGTCCGGCGCGGCGGCCGGCGTTCCCGCCCCGCATGCCGCAAGCGACAGTACCAGTATCACCGCCAAGACTGTTATAAGTATCTTTTTCATCGTCCCGCTCCGTTTTCAAGCCGATATCGATGTCCCCGTTTCAGGCGCGCTCTCCGCGAAAAAACGCCGCGAAGAAAACTCCCTTTAATAATTAATTTTAGCATACGCAAAGGCCTCGGGCAAGGCGGTTTTAGCGCGCCCCGCATTGCGCCGGACCGCGCGTTATGCTACAATCTCAGTCACAGAAAACCGCCGCTCCGAAGCGGCGCACTGCGATCGGAGAATAGCGTTGAAATACGATTTTGATGAAATAATCGACAGAAGGAACACCGCCGCGCTGAACACCGACGGCTTCCGCGAGTACATATTCCGCGCGGAGCCGGACAAGGCATTCCCGTTCGGGGACGACGAGTTTATAAGGATGTGGGTGGCCGACATGGAATTCGCGGCCGCGCCGGAGATTCTCGACGCCATGAGAGCGCGCGTGGACAGAAAGATATTCGGATATACTATGCCCGCCAAGAGCGGCTACTATAACGCGCTGAGCGGCTGGTGCCGCAGGCGCTACGGCTGGACGTTCCCGGAGGAGCAGCTCTGCTTTTCGCCGGGAGTAGTGCCGGCTATCTATCAGCTCGTCGAAGATCTCGTAGGAAAAGACGAGTCGTACGTTATAGCCACGCCTTCCTACGGTCCGTTCGGCTTCGCCGCGAAATACGCCGGAGTCGGCCTTCTTGAGTCGCCGCTCAAGGTTTCCGGAGGAAGCGCGGAGCCGGACTTCGACGATCTTGAGAAAAAATGCGCGGACCCGCGCGCGAAGCTCCTGATATGGTGCAATCCTCACAACCCGACCGGCCGCGTCTGGACAGAAGCCGAGCTGCGCCGTGTCGCCGATATCGCAGCGAAAAACGATCTGTGGCTGATCTCCGACGAGATTCACTGCGACCTGCTCCGCACAGGCGTGACCCACACTCCTCTGGCAAAGGCCGCGCCGGAATACGAAAAGCTCATAACGTGCATGTCCGCGAGCAAGACGTTCAACCTCGCCGGGCTCATGTTGTCGGCGGTCATCATACGCGACGAGACCGAGCGCAGACGCTTCCGCAGGCGCGACAAGCTTTCCGGCGAAGTGAACCCGATCTCGCTCGAGGCGCACATCGCGGCGTACGAGCGCGGCGAGGAATGGCTCGATCAGCTCAGGGAATATCTCGACGGAAACTTCCGCCTGCTCGATTCTTTCCTGGCGGAGAGTATCCCCGGCGCCCGCTTCTCGATACCGGACGCGACGTATCTAGCGTGGATCGACATGCGCGGATGCCTGCCGGACGTCGAAGATATACCGCTGTTCATCGCCGAAAAAGCCGGGGTTCTCCTCGAAGGCGGAAACTCCAACTTCGTAGGAAACGCCGAAGGATACGTGCGGATGAACCTCGCCATGCCGCGCGCGCTGGTAAAAGAGGGGCTCGGGCGGATCGCCGGAGCGATCGGCCGCCGCGGGTAAAAACGTCTCGCTGTCGTTACGCGGCGGACGTTAAGCGGTCAGCCGGCGCGGTCGGCTGCCGCGCGGAAAACGCCGAATACAAAAACCCGGGCGGAATTCTTCCCGCCCGGGTTCGTTATTCAATAATATCCGCTTCTGTTACCGCCGGATCAGACGGTTCCCTTCAGAAGATCGACTATGTCGGTCACCTCGGCGTTCCCGTTCAGATCCGCGTAGATGTATACGAGCGAATACGTCTGCTCCGCTCCCGGATATACGCCCTTGGATTCACAGAGAACGCACCAGTTCATGCCGGAAACCACCTGCGAGCTGAGGCAAGCGACCGGATGATACTCTACTCCCACCATGCCGTCCATGGCCTTATCGAACGCCGTCATAACTTCCTCGCTGATCACAGGAGGCGTTACGTACGACCATCCTCCCGGCAGCGGTTCGGCCGGAACGTCGGTGCCTCTGCCGAAGTCATAAACGTCCGTTACCGTAGCGTTGCCCTGAAGATCCTCGTAGATATAAACTATCGCGTAGTACTCCTGAGCGTCAGGCACAACGGCCTTCGCCGCGCATACGAACACGTGGTTCGTGCCCGCCACTATCTGGCTCGCGACGCGCGCCAGAGGTCTGTACTCGACTCCCACGAAGCTCGACATCGCCTTTTCAAAGACTTCCGCCTGCTCATCCGTAACTATTATAGATTCATCCGCTTCCCACGCGCCGACCATGGCGCCGTCGTCCGTTTCATCTTCGACCTCGTCTTCAACAACGACCGGCTCGTCCTCCGGTTCCGCCGGCGCCTGAGTGTTTCCGCCGCACGCCGACAGCGAGAATACCAATGCCAGAACCATCACTATCAGAAAGATCTTTTTCATATCCTTTCGCCTTCCTTCATTATCACTGCCGCGCTGTCCGGGCGGCATATCCGCTATACCCTTATCCTAATATAAAGGACGATTTTTGTAAAGTTCCGGGCGGATATGCTCGCCGGTCTGACCGAGGAATGGACGGCAAATAAAAAAGCCGATCTTCCGATCGGCCGTTTCGGTACTCCCGAAGAGATCGCTCCTTCAATTGTAATGCTTGCAAACGAGCCTGACGGCAATCTGTACTGCGGTCAGATCCTCGGCCCGAACTGCGGAGACGTCATCTGACGTACTCCTCGAGCGTGATGCCGCGGTCAGCGATCTCGCGCGCGGCTTCCTTGCCCACGTATCTGATGTGCCACGGCTCGTAGCCGTGTCCGGTAACGCTTTCCGCCCCTTCCGGATACCGTACGATAAATCCGTACTCCGGAAGCAGCGCGTGAATCGTTTCGAACGCGTCGGTCTCAGCTAGGAGCTCATCCGGCTCGTCGAGCCACTTTCCGTCCTTGCTTATGACCAGGTCGATGGCGAGGCCGGTGCCGTGGTCATCCTTCGGCTCGTCGAGGAAGCAGTCGCTGACATTCACGACAATGCCCTGCTTCTCCAGCGCCTTGACAAGAGCGTAGCAGGCTTTGAACGCGCGCTTCTCGATATTCACCATAGTTCCCGCGTAGTTGCTGGCCGTCGAAAACTCCAGAGCGGACGCGTATTCCTCGCTTACCGGATGATCGTCGTCCGCTATTATGAGATAGTCCGGGGTGTATGTGTTGTCTGAGATCACGACGAATACGAGGAACACGACCACAACCATCGCGATCAGCAATACGAGTTTTTTCTTAGAAATAGCCATCTGGCAATTCTCCTGTCTTACGCCGCGGGAAACGCCGAAAAGCGCCCCGCCTTATGTTAAAAGCCTTGCAACGTTGAAATTGCAAGGCTTTTCGTTTTGATTGGTCGGGATGACTGGATTCGAACCAGCGGCCTTTGCGTCCCGAACGCAACGCTCTACCAAGCT
>JAEEGL011731164.1_pt1 | contig 33795 bp, 29 predicted proteins | sample 9134231 | NCBI WGS metagenome assembly JAEEGL01 (sample SAMN16246548, study PRJNA631951) | gut metagenome | biome: gut microbiome; feature: rumen; material: fiber-attached | host: Bos | place: Iran: Karaj | collected 2018-10 | reverse complement strand
GGTCCAGGTACTGATATAAGTTTTAGTATTAAAGGACTACCTGCTATTATATGTGCTGGTAAATGTAATATTCCTGATGGGGAATGTTTTACGGCGCCTGTTAAAGAAAGTGTCAATGGTGTAATAACATATAATACTCCAAGCCCTTATCGTGGTAATGCCTATGAAAACATTAGATTAGTATTTCAAAATGGCAAAATAGTTGAAGCAACAAGTAATCATACTGATTTAATGAACGACATTTTTAATAGTGATGAAGGCGCAAGATATGTAGGTGAATTTTCTCTTGGCTTAAATCCTAATATAAAAGAGCCAATGGGTGACATTCTTTACGATGAAAAAATATGTGGAAGTATTCACTTTACTCCAGGTACATGCTATAATGAATGTGATAATGGTAACTATTCACAAGTACATTGGGATTTGGTCCTAATTCAAAGAAAAGATTATGGTGGTGGAGAGATTTACTTCGATAATAGATTGATTAGAAAAGACGGTTTATTTGTAATTGATGAGTTAAAACCATTAAACTATGAAAGAGAGGAATAAGATGAAAAAACTATTTTTAGGATTTTTAGCAGTTGTTATGCTATGGGGTTTTAATGTAAGAGCAGATGAGGCAAGTGGTACTATTGACATTGAAGTAAAAGACAAGAATTTAAGTGAAATTGTTGCTATTGTTAGTGACATCAATGTTAAAGAAAATGTTCAAGGTGTTACTTATCAAATAACTAATGAAAAGGCAGTTCTTTCTATTACTTTAGTAGATAGTACAAGATATGATGAAACAATTACAGATGTTTTCGCTATTGATGGAGTAGAAGCTCTTGATGAAAACGCTAATAATGAGGTAACAGATAACGTTCCAACTACTACTAGTGATACATCATCTAAATGTGATGGTATTTCTGATAAAGATTTGGATAGTATCATAACTGCAAATTATATTTTGTATGCAACATTAGTAATTTTATTAATATTAATTGTTGTAATAATTGCTTTATTATTTAAGAACAAAGATAAAGATACTAAAAAGAAGAAATAAAAGTTAAAAAGAATATTTTAAATATTCTTTTTTTTGTAGTGTTTACCTACCTTGTAAATAGTAATTCAATTTGATAAAATTAGATAGAGGTGTCTTATGCAAAAAATGGTCTTTGGTAAAAAAAATAAAGATAAGTTAGAAGATAATTATATTAAAGCTTTAAAGAACAAAGAGTTTGTTAAAATCGTTAATAAGTTAGATGTTTCTGATGAAGTTAAATCTCACTATACGACATCTCTATTAGAACTAGCTGATAATATAGAGACATGTACAAAATGTAAAGGACTAGATAATTGTCCATATGATATTAAGGGTTTAATTAAATATGCTTATGTAGAAAATGATGTTATTAAATTTGCTTATAAAAAATGTCCTTTTAAAGAAAAAAATGATAATGATAATGAATATCAAAAAAATGTTTATGCTAATAAAATCCCACTAGAGATTAGAGAAGCTAGTTTTAAAAACATTTATAAAGATGATTCAAATCGTTTAGAAACAATTAAAGAATTAAAAAGTTTTTATGATAATTATCAAAAAGATAAAAATATCAAAGGATTATATTTAAATGGATCATTTGGATGTGGTAAAACATATCTAGTTGCGGCTTTATTTAATGAACTAGCAAAATTAGGATATCAAAGTGTTATAACATATTTCCCTGAATTTTTACGTAGTTTAAAAGCCAATTTTGATAATAGTGATGTTTATAATTACCAATTTGATCGTGTTAAATATGCAGAACTATTATTAATTGATGATATTGGAGCTGAAAGTTTATCAGAATGGGCTCGAGATGAAGTTTTACAAACAATTCTTCAATATCGTATGGAAGAAAAGTTACCAACATTTTTTACATCTAATTTAACTCTTGATGAACTTGAAAATCACTTAATGATTACTAAGAGTTCAGATAATAAAGTAAAAGCTGGTCGAATTATTCAAAGAATTAAATTCTTAACAAAAGAAATTACAATGATAAGTGTTAATCGAAGAGAATTTTAAAAAGAACTAATTTTTAGTTCTTTTTTATATGATATAATGAAAAAGGAGATATTTATGAAGAAGATTATTATAGTATTAACATTTGTTTTATTATTAGTAGGTTGTGGGCTAAGAACTGAAGAAGATAAAACATTGTATTCAGAAGAAGACATGTTAGAGTATGTTAACAATTTAGAATCGATAAGGGGAGAAAGAGTAAATCTAAAAGGACATTATGATATAGTTAGTCGTTTTGAAGATAAACTTGTATTAAGAATTAAAAATACCAATCTTGAATTTGAAGTATGGCAAACTTTTGAATGTGTACAAGGAAATTATAGTAAAATGGGTCTTTGTGATAAAAAAGCTTATCGAATGACAACAAATTATTTAGCAAAAGCTGAAGAATATTTCATAAGTGAATATCAAAAACAAATTAATTATGATAATAAATATTGTTATAAACAATTTGAAGATAAAGAATGTAATAAACGTTATTATAATATTGATAATAAAGAAGATATAAATAATCTTGTTAATTATTTTGATAACTTCTTAATATATTTAAATAACCAAGTTAAAAGAAATATTATTTCAGATTATATAGTTGATTTTAATATAAATATTGTTTTCCATGGTGATAGTTATCAAATATTATTTTTAGATATTATAAAAGATAATGGTTTATATCATTATTCTTTTGCAAGTAAAGATTATGATACTGGTAATAATCACTTACTAGACTATATTAATAATTATATTAATACTAACCATACTTTTAACTATTAAGAGGGTTCTAAATGAATTATGATGGTTATTTAAAAGAGGATAAAAAGAAAAAGAAAAAAATAAAGAAAAGAATGAAAAAGTTTTAGAAGAAGAAGCTATTTTAAAAAGTGATGATTTTTATAAAGATTATAAAGGTAAAGTAGAAGAAAAAGAATATATTGATGATCGCTTAGTTGAAAAAAAAGTTAAAAAGAAGAAAAAACATTCTTTAGTATTCGTTAATATTTTAATGGCTATTTTTACAATATTGATTATTTTTGTAATTATTCTTTTATTTTTTCCAGGAATTATAAATTAACAATAAATCTTTTGATTTATTGTTTTTATATGTTATAATAATTCAACTTGGAGGGGACTATGAGAAAGTTATTAGTTAGTGATTATGATAAAACATTAAAAGTTAATTATGATTTTAAAAATGATTTATTAATGAAAATTAATGTAAAAGCTATAAAAAAGTTTCTTAGTGAAGGTAATGTTTTTATGCTTAATACAGGACGTGCTTTTGATAGTATTAAAGATGAGATTATCAAAAATAATATTCCTTATAGTTATTTAGCATGTAATGATGGAACACTACTTCTTGATAATAAAGATCGTTTACTAAAAATGTATGATATTACTAATCCTCTTTATAATTATGAATATTTAATTACAACGTTTAATACAAAGAAAATAGATTATACGATAGAAGGAGGCAATATTATTTTATCTCAAGAGACATTTGCAAGTAATCCTAATATTGCAGATAAATATTATTTAAATTATAATATTGTTGATGGTAAAGTATATCTTGCTCCTATGACATTACAAGAAGCTATTCAAAGATTTATTTCAAAATTTGATAGTTATAAATTAACTGAATGGAAACATGATGATTATTTACTTGAATATGAAATATATCGTAAAGATCCTAAAATAGTATTTAGTGTTTATAATGACAAGAGTAAAATTGTTGATGAGTTAAATTTATTTGCAAGATTATTTGGTCTTCAATTAGCAGTCTTTATGGAACGTTTTATGTTCTTAAGACATGATAAAATTACAAAATCAACAATGATAGAAGATTTAAGAGATATTCTAGATATTGATAAAGATAATGTCTTTACCATTGGTGATAATTATAATGATTTTCAAATGATTAAAGATTATCATGGGTATACAATGCCATGGGGTAAAGAGGCATTAAAGACGGTTTGTGAAGGAATAACGCCTTCCGTAAGTCGTTTAATTAAAAAAATAAAGAGGTGGTAAAATGTTTATTGATGAAGTAAAAATTAAAGTTATCGCTGGAAATGGTGGAGATGGTTGTACTGCCTTTCGTCGTGAAAAATTTGTTCCAATGGGAGGACCATTCGGTGGAAATGGTGGACATGGCTCAAACATCGTTTTTAGTGTTGATACAGGACTTCATACATTAGTAGACCTTCATTATATGAAAACTGTTAAAGGTAAAAAAGGTGAAAATGGTCTTGGAAAAAATCAAACTGGTAAAAGTAGTGAAGATGTTGTTATAAAAGTACCACAAGGAACAGTTATAACGGATTTGGATACAGGACTAATCATCGCTGATTTAAAAGAAAAAGATGATAGTGTTATTGTTGCTCAAGGTGGCCGTGGTGGCCGTGGTAATACAGCTTTTAAAACACTTTCTAATCCTTGTCCAACATTCTCCGAAAATGGTGAACCAGGTGAAGAAAAATTATTAAAAGTAGAATTAAAAATGTTAGCAGATGCAGGTTTAGTTGGATTACCTAGTGTTGGTAAAAGTACCTTCTTATCAAAAGTAACAGCAGCTAAGCCAAAGATTGCGGATTATCACTTTACAACCTTAAGTCCTAATTTAGGAGTATGTAAAACAAGTGATAATCGAAGTTTTGTTATTGCGGATTTACCAGGCCTTATTGAAGGCGCTAGTGAAGGACTTGGACTTGGTGATAAGTTCTTAAAACATATTGAAAGATGTAAAGTAATTGTTCATATTATTGATATGGGAGCAACTGAAGGAAGAGATCCTTATGAAGATTATGTTTTAATTAATAAAGAATTAGAAAATTATAGTAAAAAATTAATTAAAAAACCAATGATAGTTTTAGCTAATAAAATGGATATGCCAGACTTTGAAGAAAATCTAAAAGCCTTCAAGAAGAAAGTTAAATGTGATATTTATCCTATAAGTGCTATTAATGGAGAAAATCTTAATCAAGCTCTTATTAAAATCGCTGATTTAATTGATCAAAGTATCGATGATGAATTATATGAAGAAGATAAATACTTATCTCATGTATTATATAAATTTGAAAAAGAACAACCATATACTATTGAGAAAGTTAATGATTACTTTGTTATTCATGGTGAAGAAATTGAAAAATTATTTAGAATGACAAAGTTTGAATCTGAAGAGAGTATCCTTCGTTTTGCGAGACATTTACGTAAAATGGGAATTGATGATGAACTTGAAAAAATGGGTGCAAAAGAAGGAGATTTAGTTAAAATCTTAGATTATAATTTCGAATATAGAAAATAACTTATATTTTAAGTTATTTTTTTTGTTACATATCTTGATTTTTTGATATAATTATATTAGGTGTTGGTAGTGTATGAGTTTTGAAATAAAAATGATTATAATTTATACCGTTATATTTTCACTGCTAGGTTTATTTATCTGGCTTTTTGTCGTCCATAAAAATAAAAAAGATCGTGAAAATGTTGATAAGGAATATGATTATGCTACTGATAATGAATTTGATGAAGAAGATGAAACTCTTTCCGATTATGATGATTATGATGATTATATAACAATTCCTGAAAGATATGGAACATCTACAGAATTTGATTCAATTGATGACTTTTTATCAAACTTCTCTTATCGAGAAGATGATTATGATGTTGTTAAAGAAAAAGCAACACCTAAGAAAGTTGATTATACTGTTTCTATTAATCCTATTAAAGCTGCAAGTAAGCATGAAGAAGTTATAAATGTTTTAATTGGTAAAAAATCTTATATCTTCCTTGCTAATGGAAATAAATTAGATATTGGAACGAAAATAATTTTAAGAATCGATGATAAAGATTATAACGGTGTTGTTGTTAAAACAAACTATGAAAGAGATTTATCAACATTAGATTCTCTACCAAAGAATTTAAATGTTGTTAAAGTTATTAACAATTAAGTACGGTAACGTACTTTTTTTGGAGGGTTTATGAAAATAAATAATGTTAATATTAGTTTATGGTTTAAAGAATTAGACTTTATGCCACAAGAAAAAGTAAATGAATTAGAAAATAGTTTAAAAAGTATTCTTGATACAAGTTTTTTATATAATGATATTCCTATTAGAAAGAATATTGATATTCCACGTATTCAAGCTAAAAGTAAAGATAATAAATATTTCTTTACGTTATCATTAATTAATTGTAATTTATCAATTGATGTATCTAATGTTGATAATGATGAATTATTATTAATGATTAATGAAAATATACAATTATTATTTGATGTTTTAAATGAAGTATATGATTTAAAAGTTATTTATACTTCTATAAAAATAAATGCTATTGATAAAAAGAATAGTCAAGTATTATTTGATAAATTATCATTATCAAGTGACTATGAAGATATATCTCTTAAAAGAGTAAAAAAGATTGATGATAGTTATTATGAATGTATTATTGTTACTTCAACTAAAGAGGTTAATTACAATATTCAAGTAATGGGTGATGAACAACCAATTGAAAGTGATTTATATAATAGATCAATGTTAATATCTTCAAGTGAAGCAGATATTGGTAAAGAATATTTAGATATTTTTTATGAAATTAATGATCGACTATCTTATAATTTAGATAAAGATTATTTAACAACAAAAGAGAATATAAGAGGTTTAGTTATGGAAACAAAGAACTTCTTAAATAAAAAAATTGATGATTTAATATAAAAAAGTAAAGAATTTAATTCTTTACTTTTTATTAAACTTACTTAATATATTTCCTACAAAGAAAATAATCTCATCACTTCTTTTTACAGCGATATTTTTACCAATAGCTTTTCCACCAACCATGATACTTGAGATGATTGATGAAATAAGAAGAGTTGTAAGAGTATTATTTACGGTTAATCTAGTTGCTGTATAAATAGCAATCATGGTTCCCATACTACCAGATACAATACCACATATATCACCAATAATATCATTACAGAAGTTAGCAATATTACTAGAATTTTTTATTAATTTAATACTTTCTTTGGAACCACTTATTTTATTAGAAGCTTTAGCATGAAAAGTTGCTTCATTAGCGGTTAAGACAGCTGTTCCTATAATATCAGCAATGATACCAACAAATATAATAACAATTGTTATTAGTAATAATACGATAAAACCAGCTTTTTCAACAATAATATTTGATATACCACTAATAATTAAAGCTAGAAAAAAAGTTAGTATAAAAGCTTTAATAACCCAATTTTTATTGTTCATTCTTTCTCCTTGATTTATTAATTATATAAAAGAATAACTTTTTCGTCAAATCATGTTATAATCGTATTGGAGTAAGATATGAAAGATAAATTTAATATTATTATAGGAATTCTTATAGTACTATGTATTGTTATAATAGTATTTTTATTTATGGGTAATGATAATCCAATTGTTAATAATCCCCCTACAATTAGTTTTAATGGTGGAGCGGTTGTTTTAAAAGTTGGAGAGAGTAAAGAATTAAAACCAGTGGTTACAAATCTTGATAATTATACAGTTACCTGGACTAGTTCTAATAATAATGTTGCAACCGTTAATAACGGAATGGTTAATGCTATATCAAAGGGAAATTCTAGTATAACTGCGAAACTTGATGGCTATGATTTATCAGCAACGATGGTGGTTATTGTTAATGATATTGAACCAACAAGTATAACTTTAAGTAGTAATAAATTGGAATTAATCGAAGGAGAAGAAGCAAGACTAACTTATACAATTATGCCTGATAATGCAACTAATAAAGAAATAAAATGGGAAGTTAGTAATCAAGAAGTTATTAGTATTACAAATGATGTAGTACGTGCTTTAGCACCAGGAGAAGCAAGAATAACAATTAGAACAAGTAATGGTTATGTTGATACATGTGATGTTATAGTAAAAAGTAAAGAAGTTTTTGTTCAAGAAATAAAATTTGATAAAAATTCTTATAGTTTATATGTTGGTGATACCTTAAAGATTAATGCAACAGTAATCCCTGATAATGCAACAGATAAAACATTAACATGGACAAGTAGTGATAAAAGTGTAGTAACAGTAGATAATGGTCTTCTAAAAGGTATTAAAAAAGGAAATGCAACGATTAAAGCAACCGATAGTAAAGGTGTTGTAAGTCGTGAAGTAAATGTAACCGTTAATAAACATATTGTTAATATTAATCCTAAAGAAATAACAATTATTGGTGACTCTAGAATGGTTGGATTATGTAAATATAAATGGTATAAAAATGAAGGGGGAACATGTGTATCTAAAGGCGCTATGGGATTTAAATGGTTACGTGATACCGCTATTCCTGAAGTTAATCGATTAAGTTCATCTAAAAAGAAAAATATAGTTACTAATTTAGGTGTTAATGATTTAGATAATATTGATAAATATATCGATAAATATCGTGAAATGGTAACAGGTGATTGGAAGAACTATCATGTTTTTATTCTTTCAGTTAATCCAACAAGTGGAGGAAGAGCAAATATGAATACGAGAATTGAATCATTTAATAGCAAACTAAAGAGTAGTTTACAAAACTATTCTAATGTAACATATTGTGATAGTTATTCATATTTAAAGAAGAATGGCTTTGGATCTGGAGATGGTGTTCATTATTATGAAAGTACTTCAAAAACGATCTATCAATTTATAAAAGATTGTGTATATAAATATTATAACGAGTAGAAATACTCGTTTTTTTATAAAATATGATATACTTTTTATAGTAGGTGATTTATGAAAAAAATCGAATTACTTAGTCCCGCTGGTAATATGGAAAGTTTAATTGCTGCCGTAGAAGCAGGATGTGATGCAGTATACCTTGGAGGAACTCTTTTTGGAGCTCGTGCTTTTGCAGGTAATTTTAATAATGATGAACTAGTTGAAGCTATTAATTATTGTCACTCATATGGTGTTAAAGTATATGTAACGACTAATATTTTAATATATGAACATGAAGTAGATCATTTTATGGAATATATTGATTTCTTACATAAAAATAATGTTGATGCCGTTCTTATTCAAGATCTTGGAATGTTAGATTTAGTTCATAAAACATATCCTAATTTAGAGTGTCATGCATCAACTCAAATGCATATTCATAATCTAGATGGTGTTATAATGGCAAATAAACTAGGATGTAAAAGAGTAGTACTCGCTCGTGAAACACCAATTGAAGTTGTAAAAGAAATAATTGAAAAGACTAATGTTGATATAGAAATATTCGCTCATGGAGCATTATGTGTTAGTTATTCAGGACAATGCTTATTCTCTAGTTTAATAGGTAATAGAAGTGGTAATAGAGGAAGTTGTGTTGGAAGTTGTAGATTACCATATAAAATAGTTAATAAAGATAACCAAAAATTAAATGATGGTGATTATCCATTAAGTATGAAAGATTTAAATACCTTAGAGTATGTAGGGGAACTAATCGAAGCTGGTGTAACTAGTTTAAAGATTGAAGGAAGAATGAAAAGTCCCGAATATGTTTATACTGTAACAAAGTTATATCGAGAAGCTATTGATAGTTATTATGAAAAAAAAGAAGTCTTTATTGATAAAAAGGAACTAAATAACTTACAAAAACTATTTAGTAGAGGTTTTACTAAAGGATATTTATTTAATGAAAAAATAGATAATATTTTAAATACCCAAAGACCTAATCATCAAGGTATATATATTGGTAAAATAGTTAATTATAATAATAATTTCGTTAGTTTAAAACTTGTAAGTGACGTATCAATTAATGATGGATTAAGAATTGTTCTTGATGATGAAGACTACGGTTTAGTATTAAATGAATTTTACATCAATAAAAAATTAGTTAAAGAAGCTCATTCTTCTGATACGATATCATTTAAAGTAAATAAAAAGATTCCTATTAATAGTAAAGTACTACTAACTAAAGATTCTAAATTAGTAAAGACAATTGATGATATAATCAAAAAACATGAAAGAAAAGTACCAGTAACATGTATTGTTAATATCAAAAAGAATGAACCCTTAACAATGTTTATTACAGATTATAATAATTGTCTTTATGTATATGGAAAGACTATTGAAGAATCTAAAAATAGACCTATATTATATGAAGATGTATTAAGTAAAATGAATAAGATTAATGACACGATATATTGTTATGATAGTTTAAAAATTAATCTTGATGAAAATGTTTTTTTATCATATAAAGATTTAAATGATTTAAGACATCAATTATTTATGGAATTAGATAAATGTCGTTTATATAAATCTAATTATCAAAAAAATGAATATAGTATTTCTCTAGTAGATTATCCACATGAAGAATTAAGAAGTGTTTTGGTAAGTAAGAATGATAATTATAAATATGATATTATCTATTCTGAAAGTGATGATAGTGGTATTAGAAAACTACCAAAAGTTATTAATAATTATCAAGAATATGATAATAATAAAGAATACTTAGTAGGTGAATTAGGAGCAATAAATTATATTAAGAATTTCTCTTGTGATTATTCTTTTAATGTAACTAATTCATATACTTTGGCGTTACTTCATTCCTTAAGCGCTAAAAGAGTAACGTTATCAGTAGAACTTTCAAGTAAACAAATTGAAAATATTATTAATGGTTATACAAAACGTTATAATAAGAAACCAAATGTTGAAGTAATCGTTTCTAGTTATCGAGAAGTTATGTGCCTAAAAACAAATTTAAATAAAATATATAATGAAGATGAATTATATTTAGTAGATCGTTTTAATAATAAATATCGAATTAGAGATTATAATGGACTATCATATATTTATGAATATAAGAAGTTTAATGATAATTATAATTATTATGATATTGGTGTTAATGTTTTAAGAGATGAAAAAGTGATAGGTGATTATTATGGATAATAATAATTCAAATAGATTATCAAGTATTATACCAATAGCATTAATAGTCATAATAATTATTGTTAGCTTATTTGCTTTTAATGTTATACCAAGTCCATTTAGTAAAAATAATATAAGTAATGATATTACTTTTAAAGAAAAATCTATTAGATTAAAAAAGGATTCTAGTTATCAATTAGTTTTAACAAGTAATGATGGTAGAGTTAAATATCGAAGTAGTAACTCTAATATTGTAAAAGTAAATGAAAATACTGGTTATATAACAGGAGTTAGTGATGGAACTGCTGTTATTACAGCTTATCTTGATGATAAAGAATTAGATAGATGTACCATTGAAGTATATTCACAAAATAATGTTATTAATGTTAAAAGTGTTTCCGTAAGTCCAACAAAATTAAGTTTATATGTTGGCGAGTCAGAAAGATTAAAAGTAGCAATATCACCAAGTAATGCTACAGATAAAAAACTATATTGGTCAACAAGTGATGAAAAAGTAGCAACTGTTGATAATAATGGTAATGTTAAAGCAATTGGTACGGGAACCGCATATATAACTGTTAGATCAGCAAGTAATGTTAGTGCTAATTGTATGGTAACAGTATCTAAAAAAACATCAAGTTCCACAACTACAAAATATAAGTTATCTTATAATGCTAATGGTGGTAGTGTAAATCCTTCTAGTAAAACATTAAATAAAGGAGATAAGTATGGAACCCTTCCAACACCAGTAAGAAGTGGTTATACTTTTAATGGATGGTATACAGAGAAGAATGGTGGAACAAAAGTAAGTTCAAATACCATAATTAATAGTAATGTAATAATTTACGCTCATTGGAAAAAAGCATCATCTCCAACTATTAAATATATATTAACTTATAATGCTAATGGTGGTAAGGTAAGTCCCGCTAGTAAAACGCTAAATAAGGGTAGTAAATATGGAACATTACCAACACCAACAAGAAGTGGCTATACTTTTAATGGATGGTATACAGAGAAGAATGGTGGAACAAAAGTAAGTTCAAATACCATAATTAATAGTAATGTAACCATTTATGCTCATTGGAAGAAAAATAATACATCTATTACCAAAAATAAAACAGCTCTATTTGTAGGTGACTCTATCACTTATGGAAAAGATGGCCATTATTCATGGGCTAATTATATAGGTGAACATTACGATTTAAAGAAAACCGTAAATGCAGGATTATCTGGTGGTGTTTTCTCAACCTTTAGAGGTGAATTATGGCTTGTAAATGTTGTTAAAAAATATAAAGGAACAAGTTATGATTATGTTATTATGCATGGTGGTATTAATGATATTGCATTAGTTGCTAAAAGAGGAGAACCAAAAGGTAGTTATAAAGATAATGATTTTAGTGGTAATTATAATACCAATACTTTTATAGGTGGTCTTGAAACATATATTTATACTGTTAAGAAACAATGGCCTAATGCTAAAATTGGTTATATCATTAATTATCGTACACCAGCAGATAAAGCTGTTGATCCTATTTCATCAGAGTATTATTCAATAATTAAAAAAGTATGTAAAAAATGGAATATTAAATATATTGATCTATATTCAGGTAAAACTTCTAATGGTGTAAAATATAGTGATTTATTAAAAGTAAGTACAAATACATATATATCAGATGGAATTCATTTAAATAGAGCAGGTTATAATGTTATTTCACCATATATTTATTCATGGATGAAAACTTTATAAAAAGGAGGAAGATATGAAGAATAAATTAAATGTCATAATTGCAATTCTTGCAACATTATGTGTCGGTTTATCTTTATATTTACTCTTAGGCAAAGATAGTATTATAAAGCCTAATCCTACTATTACTCTTAATAGAGGAACAATTATTTTAAAAATAGGGGAAGAAGAAACTTTAAAACCTATTGTAGAGAATCTTGATAATTATACTTTAGAGTGGACAAGTAGTAATAATAATGTAGCAACTGTTATAGATGGAACTATTAGAGCCGCTAATAAAGGAAGTTCTTTAATAACCGTTAAAATAAAAGATTATGATGTATCTACAAGTGTTAATGTTATTGTTAATGAAATAGAACCAGAAAGTATCAAGTTAGATACTAATATATTAGAATTAACCGTTGATGATACGTATGAATTTAGTTATACGTTGCTTCCTGAAAACGTAACCAATAAAGAAGTAAGATGGGAAGTTAGTGATAATAGTTTAGTTGAATTTGATAATGGAAGATTAACAGCAATTAAAAGTGGTGTCTTAAGTATTCGTGTTATCGCTAGTAATGGTATTAAAGATACCTGTAATATTTTAATAAAAGATAAAGTTATTCCTGTAGAAGAAATAACTATTGAAAAAGATAGTTACGAATTAAAAATTGGTGATAGTATTACTATTAAACCAACGATTAGTCCAGATAATGCCACAGATAAAACTCTTATATGGGAAAGTAGTGACCCAAGTATTGCAACAGTATCTAAAGGAGTTATTAAAGCTATTAAACAAGGTAGTGTTACAATAACAGTAAGTGATAGTACTAAACAAGTTACTAAAAGTATCAATGTTACAGTAACACCAAAGAGTCAAAAGATTCACTTCATTAAACAAAGTGTTGTAAAAGCTGATGCTGGAGATGCTATTCTAATTGAATCAGATGGCAAATTTGCAATGGTTGATACAGGTCTCAATACAACAGGAGATAATACTTTTGTATATAACTATTTAAAAAGTGTTGGTGTTAAAGAATTAGAATTTATTCTAATAACCCATTGTCATGATGATCATATAGGTGGTGTTGTATCACTAGTTAATAGTGGTATTAAAATAAATAGATTTTATATAAAGACATATATTGGTAAAGATGGTAATAGTGGAACTAATTCTAAATTGTATAAAAATGCTATTAATGCTATGAAAAGTAAAAATGTTCCTATAACTTATATTGATCAATCATTTAGAGATGGTAGTGTAATTCAATTTGGAAGTATGAATATAAAGTTATATAACACTGTTCAAAGAATGAATGAAAAAAGATTTTTACATGGCAATGAAAATAATAATTCAGTAATGGAATTAATAACAGTTAATAATTATAAAGTATTCTTAACAGGAGATTCATATAATGGTTCAATTATGGGAGATATAATTAGTAAAACAGGATCTGTTGACGTCTTAAAAATACCTCATCATGGTTATGCAACATGTTCTCTTAATTCTGAAAAAGCTGCAAGATTAAATCCTAAATATATCATTGTTACTAATTCTAAGATAAATGCTTGTCGCAGTAACTTTAATAGTAGCATTCCAACATATTACACAAGAGCATCTAGTAAGAATGCAATTGTTGTAGATTTGACTAATAAAATAAGAATAGAAAGTTAATTTTGAAAGAAGACTGTACAGTTTACAGTCTTTTTTATTGCTTTTTTATAGCTATCCAATTATAATAATTAACCTGTATCTAATTATATTATATTTTGGTTGACATTTTTGGACATATATAGTATAATATGCAAACTGATGGGGGAATGATTTTTATGATGGATGAATTTAACATTATTAAACGCAAGAAAAAGAAAAATGCGTTTGCATCAACAGCGCTATTAGCAAGTATAGGAATTGCTGTCTTAGCTATATTGTTAATAGTACTTGTGATGGGAAGAAGTAGAACAACAAAAACTAGTACCGTTCAAACATATAGTGGTAATGGTTCTGATACTACTTGTGCTAATTCTTCTAAAGAAGAAAAGTTTACAAACAATCTTCGTACAATTAAAGAAGCAGCAGTAAGTTATTTCACAGTTGAAAGAATGCCAAAGAATGTTGGTGATTCAATTAAACTTACATTAAAAGAAATGCAAAGTAAAAAATTAGTATTAGATATCTATGATAGTACTGGTAAAAAATGTAGTACAGAAAATTCTTACGTAGAAGTTACTAAAGAAGAAGACGAATACGTAATGAAGGTTCACTTATCATGTGATGATATGGAAGACTACATTGTTATTCATATTGGATGCTATGATTTCTGTAATGGAAAAATCTGTGAAGACAAAGTAAGATATGAATACGAATACAAGAAAGAAGTTTCATGTACAATGTCTGATTGGTCTGATTGGGGCGAATGGAAGACAAAACGTGAAGCTACAAACAGCAATAAGAAAGAAGAAACTAAGACAGAAACTAAGACTCAAGAAGTTGTAGAAACAAAGGATGCTACACCAAGCCCAACAACATATAACTGTGATAAATATCCTGGTTATAAGTTAGAAGGTAAAGAATGTGTTAAGAGAACAACTACTGTTGACACTAAACCAGCAACACCAAGTGAATACTCTTATACATGTGAAGATTATCCTGGTTATACATTAGTTGGTAAAGTATGTGAAAAGAAGATTGTAACAGAAAATCGTTATGATGCAACACCAAACCCAACAACATATAATTGTGATAAATATCCTGGATACACATTAAGTGGTAAAAAATGTGTTAAGACTGTTTCAACAACAGATACAATTGATGCAACTAAAGTTTATAGTTGTCCAAGCGGATATACATTAAAAGGTACAAAATGTACAAAAACAGTTACAACAACAGATACAATTGATGCTTCATTATCTTATAAATGTCCAAGTGGATATACACTAAGTGGAACAAAATGTAAGAAGACAACGACAGATACAATTGACGCTACAGTGTCTTATACATGTCCAAGTGGATATACACTAAGTGGAACAAAATGTAAGAAGACAACAACATCAAGTGTAGATGCTACTCCAACATATGGAAGTAGACAAGTATCATATACATGTTATAAACAAGAATGTACTACAGAAACAGTATTCTCTTGTGATAGCACTGGTTGTGGAAATAAACCAGTAACAAGTTGTAAGAATGTTCCTAAAACATGTTATAAAACTGAACAATATGTTACAGGATATACATGTCCAAGTGGATATACATTAGATGGTACAAGATGTAAAAAGTCAACAACAAGTTCAATTGATGCAACTAAGAATTATAGTTGTCCAAGTGGATATACATTAGATGGTACAAGATGTAAAAAATCAACAACAAGTTCAATTGATGCAACAAAAGTATATAGTTGCCCAAGTGGATATACATTAGATGGAACTAAGTGTAAGAAAACAACTTCTTATACAGAAACTATTGATGCTTCATATAAATATAGTTGTCCAAGTGGATACACATTAAGTGGATCTAAATGTTCTAAGACAACTACTACAACATATACTGAAGATGCAACAGCTAATCCAACAACATATAACTGTAATAAATATCCTGGATCAAGACTTGAAGGTAAAAAATGTGTAGTTACAACAACTACTATTGATCGTAAAGATGCTAAGAAAGTACCAGGTGGATATGTTTGTCCAGACGGATATGTAAAAGAAGGATTAACTTGTACAAAGACAACAACAACAGTTGATAGAAAACCTGCTAGTCATGGAACAATTACTTATAGTTGTCCAGAAGGATATACATTAATTGGTAAAAAATGTACTAGAAAAGTAATGAAAGAAGTTAAAGTAACATATTATCGTTATGCTACTAGAACTTGTGATGGCGGAGAAGTATTAATTGAATGGAGTACTGATAATCATGATGAATCATTATTAAATGATGGTTATCAATTAACAGGAAACAAGAGAGCCATTAATGAAGAATCAGGAAAATAATTAGGGGGGAATAAAAATGAAGAATTTAACTATTAAAGAAATAACTAAAAAAGGTATGGCTATTGCTTTAGCAGTAGTAATGGAATTAACAGGAGCAGCATTAAATACAAAAGGTGCTTCTGCTGAAACTTATACTTATGGTGGTCATACACTTGTTCAACAAGAAGTAGAAGCAAATCCAATGACAATTGAAGAATATGCTCTTGAATGTGATGAAGATGCTGCATATTTAGGCGGAGTTGCTGAAAAAAATGCACAAAATGCTAATCCAGATGGTGGTTTTATTCCATATGATCATTTATATTCAGATAATCAATGCTTAGAATTTTTAATTAACATTACTTTAATTCCACAAGAAGTTAAAGATGAATTAGTTGCAAAAGGAATTGTATTTAAAGTTGATTTTGAAACATATCAAGGTATGGAATTATTTGGATATGCATATAACTTAATTAACTTAATTAGTAAATATAATCAAGCTGCAATTAAAGAAGGTCATTCACGTGAATTAATTGATGCATCAAAACTTTGCTATGACGAGCATGATGCAAACTTATTAAAAACAATTCATGATACATACTTTAATGCTTATGTAACAGGTATGGAAGGTGAAAAAGGAACACTAATTTTAAATGAACATTATAATAATTTATTCCAAATGTTATTAGATTTAAATTATGGTGTTGAAAATGGTAACCTTCGTGGAGCTACAGTTGGTGGAAGATGGTTTGGATTAAATATCTATGGTAATGGAATTAGACAATTAATTTATGATTACATTCAATCTCATTACACACCAAATGAAATATATCAATACTTTGTTCAAGAAAAATGGAACGCAGGTCAAATGGAAGTTAGAAAAGACATTGTATTAGACACTAATTGCTTAAAGAACGAACTTGAAGTATTAGCATTCCAAGTTGGACAAATCGATGTATGGATTTACGATACAATTAATAACGATATCTTTAAAGAAGTAGAAAACTTCGGAAGAGGATGCGCTACAAAATAATAAAAAAGACTCGAGTTTAACTCGAGTTTTTTATTGACTAAATATTATTATTTGTGCTAAAATACCTAGGTACAAAAAAAGGGAAGTGTAATTATGGAAAATATAAGAAATATTGCTATTATTGCCCATGTCGATCACGGTAAAACAACACTTGTTGATAAAATGTTACAAATGAGTGGAACGTTCCGTGATAATGAAGAAGTAGGTAGTATGGACTCTAATGCGATAGAACATGAAAGAGGAATTACTATCTTAGCTAAACCAACAGCGATTAATTATAAAGGATATCGTATTAATATACTTGATACTCCAGGACACGCTGATTTTGGTGGTGAAGTAGAACGTATTATGAATATGGTAGATGGAGTACTTTTAGTTGTTGATGCATACGAAGGAACAATGCCTCAAACAAGATTTGTTCTTAAAAAAGCCCTAGCAGCAGGAGTTACGCCAATAGTAGTAGTTAATAAAATAGATAAACCAAGTGCTAGACCAAGCCAAGTAGTAGATGAAGTAATGGATTTATTTATTGAATTAGGCGCTGATATTGAACAATTAGATTTCCCAGTAATATATTCAAGTGCCATTAATGGAACAAGTAGTTTAAGTCCAGATATTAGTACGCAAGAAGCAACAATGGATTATATTTTAGATTCCATTATTGAAAATATCCCAGCTCCAAAGGTTAGTGAAGGAAGTTTCCAATTTCAACCTGCCTTACTTGATTATAATGACTATGTAGGAAGAATTGGTATTGGTGTTATTAAACGTGGTAGTGTTAAAGTAGGACAAATGGTATCTTGTGTAAGACTTGATGGTTCTATTAAACAATTTAGATTACAAAAGATGTTTGGATATCTTGGACTTAAACATATTGAACTAGAAGAAGCCCATCAAGGTGATATTGTAGCTATCGCAGGATTATCTGATATTAACGTTGGTGAAACTCTTTGTGAAGTAGGAAAAGAAGAAGCACTACCTCATCTTAGAATTGATGAACCAACTCTACAAATGACTTTTGGTGTTAATACAAGTCCATTCGCAGGTCGTGAAGGTAAATTATTAACTGTAAGAAAAATAGAAGAACGTTTATATAAAGAAACAGAACGTGATGTATCTTTAAAAGTAGAACCATTTGATCAAGAAAGTTTTGTTGTATCAGGTCGTGGTGAATTACATTTGTCTATTTTAATAGAAAATATGCGAAGAGAAGGATTTGAACTTCAAGTATCAAAACCAACCGTTATTGTTAAAGAAATAGATGGTGTTAAATGTGAACCATATGAAGAATTACAAATGGATGTTCCACAAGACAGTGTTGGTGGTGTTATTGAAGCCCTTGGTTCTCGTGAAGCCGAAATGGTTAGTATGAATAATCATATTGATCAAACAAGATTAAGTTATGTAATACCTTCTCGTGGCTTAATTGGATTTATGACTGAGTTCATGACCTTAACTAAAGGTTATGGTATTATGAACCATGCATTTCTTGAATATCGTAAGATGGCAGGAGATACTGTTGGAGAAAGAAAAGTTGGTGTTCTTGTTTCAATGGAAAATGGTAAATCAACAGCATATGCCCTAGGACAACTTGAAGAACGTGGAACGATGTTTATTGAACCAGGTGAAGATGTATATGAAGGTATGATTGTTGGTGAACATAATCATGAAAATGACTTAGCAGTTAATGTTGTTAAAGGAAAGCAATTAACAAATACCCGTGCAGCTGGTTCTGATCATACTGTTGTCTTAAAAAGACCAAGATATATGAGTCTAGAAGTATGTCTTGAATATATCAATAATGATGAACTAGTTGAAGTTACACCACATAGTTTTAGATTAAGAAAAAAGATTCTAAATGCTGATGAAAGAAAAAGAATCGCTGCAAGACAAGGTAAAATAATATAATAAATATCCACTTTATTGTGGATATTTTTTTATGTCTTTATGGTATACTTATAAGGTAGGAGTGAGTATGAAAAGGGTATTAATAGGAACGAGTATTTTTCTTTTTATAGTAATTATTTCTTTATCTTTTGTTTTATATCGAAGATATCAAGATAATAAAATAATTAATCAAGAAATAAAAGAAGATCGAGAAGAGAAAAATAAAAAAAGAGAAGAAAAACAAAGAGAATTAGATAATCTTATTGAACAAAATAAGGATAAAATTGAAAGGTATCAAAAAATAGAGAAATGGAACGAAGAAATTACCTCTTACTTAGAATAATTGTTTCTATTGAATTATCTATCCTTTTCTATATTATATTGTTTATATCTAAAACTCCTATAAAGAAATTAGATATTCAAGAAGAAAATTATAAAGATATTGAAGAAAAAATAAATTTCTATAAAGATATTGATAATCAAATCAATTTAAAATATGAAGAATATACAGATAATATTGCAAAGTTAGAACAAAAAGTTAAGAATAAAGAAACCAAAGTTAAAATCGCTTATTTAACTTTTGATGATGGACCATATGATTTAACTGATAAGTTTCTTGATGTTTTAAAAAAGAATGATGTTCGAGCAACATTTTTTACATTAGGAAAAAGAGATTATATTAAAACCTATAAAAGAATTCTAAATGAAGATCATGTACTTGCAAATCATACATATTATCATAATATATGGAAAGGATTATATAAAAGTACTAATAACTTTATATCTCAAGTAAAGCAATTAGAAAAATTGATATATGATAATACAGGTTATAAAACAACCTTAGTAAGATTCCCTGGTGGAGTAAATACAGCAGGAAAATTAAAAAATAGTATTATTAATGAGTTACATAAAAATGGATATAAATATGTTGAATGGACATGTATAACAGGTGATGGTTCTGATGAACAATTAAGACAACATGACACATGGTATTGGTATAATAAAACCTGCAAAGGGGATATTATGGTAATATTGATGCATGATTATAATTATTCAACGTATACAATTCTTGATAAAGTAATAAAAGATTTAAGAAGTAAAGGATATATTCTTTTACCGTTAACAAATAAAAGTATAATGGCAAAATAAAAGATCTACGTTTGTAGATCTTTTTTAATTCCATTTTTTTACAATATAACGACATAATGTTTTAGGATTATTTGATGTATATTTTGATATTGGGCAATAATCTTGTTCAGGAACGGGATTAATGTATACATCGCATCCTTCTTTGATTTCAAATATATTTTGTTCATCTATTTCACTTGCAATTGGAATATTCGTTCCATATATACCATTTTGTCTTAAGAATACTAACCAAGCTCGATTATTCTCTGGATGCATGCAATACCATCTTGTATCATCTTTTATACCAAGTGATGGGTAAATAACGGGACAACTAATATGGTCTTTAGGAAATTGTTTATAAATATTGTCTAATTGAAGATGAACATTTTTAATTTCTTCTTCTGTTAAATGTTGATGTGTTGGAAGACATCCTTTTTCAACAGATCCAATATGAAAACTAAAATCTTGGATATTCATTTGTGAAAAATACTTAACAATAGAATATGCTTCAAGATAATTACATGACCATAATGTTGGTTGTATTTTTATTTTGTAACCAGAATCTTGTGCCCATTTAATACCATCGATAGCTTTATCAAAAGGGTAGTTAACACCTTTTAATAAATTCATTTTCATTTTATCAACGGAATCAATACTAAATGATACATAATCAACATTTTCTGGTTTAATATCTTTAAGTAGAGTCTTTAATGTTTTAATACCACCAATACCACTTGTTGAATAACATACATTACTACCACTTTCAATAGCTTTTAGAGATAATTTATTACAATATTTAGTATCAACTGCGGGATCAGGGTTCCCTAAAATATATGTTTGCTTAAGGTTAGGGAATATTCTAAATAACTCATCTATTTGGTCATTTGTTCCTTGATACTTTGACATACTTCCTTTTTGTGAACATATAGGACATTTGCATAGACAAGACTCACTACCTTTTTCACCGGTATAGACAGTTATACTATTTATTTCATCTGTTTTAAATAAACCCATAACATCCCCCATAAACAAGGCATATTATATCATTTATATATATAATTAACAATACATTATTTTACATTTAATAATCGAATAGTTTACATTTATATTCACTTAATAAATCATTGATTGAAATAACATCATAAATCTTATTAATAAAACAAAATCTTATTATTAAATCATAGTAGTTATTCTTAGGAAGAGAATATGATGCACTTCTAAGTAAACTATCTATTTCATCCTCATTTAGTTCAAGTGATAATCCTAAAAGAATAACGGTTTCTTTACTTGGATGATAGTTTTTATCACTTCTTATTTTTGAAAACAAACGTCTATCAATATGAACTTTATTATATACATCACTATCAATAAGATTTCTTTCATCGATATACTTAAATAACAACGTTTGAAAATCATTTAAATCTTTATTTTCATTTATATAATTATCGATATTAGGAGCAGCTGATTCACACATCATATCTTCATTAAATGAAGCTTTACTTTTTAATGAAAAATTACCAAATAATCTTTTCTCGACTTCTAAATTTTCTTTTATATATTTTCTTAATTCATCTTTCATAATAACCTCAAACTAATTATATCAAATGTCGCTTTAAAAGAGACCAATTAATCATTATAAAGTAATAAAATGTAGTCATGAAAGGAAGAGATGAAAAATGATGAAAAAAAGAAATTTAATGCATGTTGTATTTCTACTTGATAGAAGTGGAAGTATGTCAGGATCTGAATCTGATACGATAGGAGGTTTTAATAGTTACATTAAAAAGAATAAAAAGAAAGATTATTTAGTAACAACCATTCTTTTTGATGATAAGTATGAAAAACTATATACTGCAAAACATATTAGTGATGTAGCTGAATTAACTAACAAAGAATATTATGTTAGAGGTTGTACAGCTTTATTAGATGCTCTAGGTAAAACAATTAATTTTATGGATCATGAAACTAAAGATAAAGTATTATTTGTAATAACAACTGATGGTTATGAAAATGCATCACATGAGTTTACTAAAGAAAAGATTAAAGAAATGATAAAAGGACATAAAAATTATGAATTTATGTATATTGGAGCTGATATTGATTCTTATAGTGAAGCAAGTAATATTGGTATTAGTCGAAGTAATGTCGCAAACTATAGAAAGAGCAAAAAAGGCATAAATAGAATGTTTGATGCTGTTGGTATGGCTTGTGAAGAATATGCATGTAGTTCATCAATAGGTTCTAAATGGAAAGAATCTCTTGATGAATATGTTTTAAATAACGAAGAATAGATACGTCAACGTATCTTTTTTTCATATCCATTAGATTGAAATTGCAATAGTGAGATGATATAGTATAAGTATAATAGTAATAATAGGTGGTGTTTTTTATGAGAGAAAAAGAATTAATAAAGACTATTAGAGATGATCCTTTTATTTCGGATGACGAATTAATAGATATTATTAATGATCCAGGTGTAACTCCAAATGTTTTAAGATTAATTATCGATGAGAATGATGCTGCTATGGTTCGTTATGCTATTTTGAATTGTAATGTTCTTGATGAAGATACCCTTATATATTTGATTAAAAAAACGCGTGGTGATGCAAGTGATAGAATGAACCGAGCTATTTTTGAATGCGAAAAAATGACACCACTTGCTTTAAAATATATGTGCAATAAAGTAAGTTATACTATTTGGGCTTGGAGTGACGTTATAATGGGATTACCTGCCTTTGATGAATCAGTTGCTCTTGAATTAATTAACTTATATGTCAAATACGAAGAAACATCACGATGTTCTGAATTATTTATGCAATTAGTAGATAGTCCAGTTTGTACTAAAAATCTTTTATTAGAAATTATTAATAAAACGAATTCTTCTAGAGTAATAAATAAAATCTTAGAAAGTCCTTTAGCTGATTTAAGTATTAAAGTTGAATTAGTTCTAAAGAAAAAACTTTTATCATCTGAGGATATTGATAATATTTTTAGTACACCTGGTATTACCTCAGAAATTATATGTAGATTAGTTAGAAAACACAATACAGAAGAAGTTATTAGAAGAGCTTTAAACTTTCCAGGTATAGATAATGAATTATATAATACAATTGTTAATGCTATTTTCTTTAAAGATGATCCTAGTGATGAAGCAATAATTGATGAATTGCTTACTAGAGATATATCTGATGATGTTCTTTCGACAATTATTAAAGGAGCAAAAAAAGTCGATATAATTCGTAAAGTAGCAGGACATCCAAATGCTTCTCTTCGAAATGTTCAAGTAATTTTGTTTGATGTTGAACAATGGAAGGAACCTTATCGCAAACAATTAATAGAAATTGCCAAAAAATTGAAAAATACGATAATTGCTAAAACATATAAAGTAGAAAAAGAAGAAAATGTTACCGAGATGCTTCGAGCTAATGTTGAAGATGGATTAACAACAATGTTATGGGGACCATCTGGTGTAGGTAAAAGTAGTCGTGTCTTTGAAGTAGACCCAACAGCAACCTTATTAATTTTGAAAAATGGTATGTTATCTGAAGAAGTAATTGGAGGTAGAGAACCAAATGGTCAACCAGGGCAAGTATATCCACCACATTGGTATCAAGTTTTATGTGAAAAATGTCGAAAAGAGCCTGATAGACAACATATTTTATTCATTGATGAATTTACAAATGTTACAGATACTATTAAAAATCTAGTCTGGGAAATAATTGGTAATAGAATGGTAAATGGAAATGAAGAATGGCCATTACCAGAAAATTGTTCAATTGTTGTTGCTGGTAATAGACCAGAAGAATCATCTGCTGTTAAAATGGATAGTACAGGTGGTGTTATGCCAGCACCTCTTCATAATAGAATGGATTCTATGATTGAAATTCAATTTGATATTGATGAGTGGCAAAAATGGGCTTTAGAAACTGATTATCGAACAGGACATTTACATATTCATCCTATTGTATATTCATTCTGTGTTGCTAATGCGGATAAAGTTATGTTTACACAGTATGATTCAGAAGATGTAACAGCGCCATTCTTAACACCAAGAAAATGGGAAACTTTGTCAAGAGCTATTTATAAAGCTCAAGATAGAAGTGGTGAAAATACATTAATAAGTGAAGCCAGAATAAAGAGTATCATTGGTGATAATGATATTAGTAATGCTTTCATTGAACATTATTATCGAATTCCAATTGATATGAAAAAAATTGAAAATGGTGAATATAAAGAATATGATTTCCCAACTGTTGAAGATAAGCTTTATGCCTTGGGAATTGTAATTGCTAATTATAATGGTGATGAAATCACTATTGAAGACTTTATAAGAGAATGCTTAGGTGATGAATATTATGCAATATACGTTAATATGAAAAGAAATAGGCGTTCAGTTTTGGAAACTAGCCAAAATACATCAACAACGGGTAAAACAATATAGGAGGAGATGATAATATGGAAAAAGATGACAAAATGAATTCAATAAAAGAAGCGTTAACTGATTATTCTGATCCTATTTATATTGTTGGTGATATGAAAAAAAGTACATCACAATCAGTTGTTACAATTTCTGCAACAATGCCTAAAGAAGAATTAATAATTAAAAATAATGAATATCCTATTTGGTATTTAAAAGTATTAAGAAATTCATATAAAGGTAATAGTATTTTATGTATAAGAGATTTTGACAAGATATCTATTGAGGAACAAAAATTATTTTTAGATATTATTAGTAAGCAATATTTCTCTAGTGAAAAATTGCCACCTAATTTAAAAATAATTATTCAATCAGAAACTCCATGTCAATTATTACCAGAAATCGAAGAAGTAATTCAATACTATAAGGTTTAGAGGTATTATTATGACTGTTGAAGATTTAGAAAGAGTAAAACGATCAGTTATAAGGCGTTATCCTATTTCAGCAGGCTTAGCTCTACAAGGTGTAAATATTGAACTATCAAAAACGATTGATACAGCAGCTGTTGTTGGTAAAAAAAATGATCAAGGAGTAATTGAAGTTGATAAACTTTTAGTAAACCCTGATTTTATGGATCGATTATCCTTTAGTGAAAGAGTATTTGTACTGGCTCATGAAGCCTTACATATTGCTTTAAAACACTTTGCAAGATCTAAAGAAAAACCAGAAGCGGACGCTGAAAGAGAATATGAAAAGTATTGTGAAAGAGAACAAGATGAAGCAAAGAGACAAGCTAAAAAAGCATATCTTCATAGTCATTATCAAAGATTATGGAATATTGCCACTGATGCCTGTATTAATGCTTTCTTAAAAAGAGATGGTTTTACTTTTCCAGAGAATGTTCCTAATCCTAAAACAGGAAAGCCAATGCAATTTATTGATATGAAAGATGGTCTTGTTCGAAGTGCTGAAAAAATATATGATGCCCTAGTTAAAAAAGAACAAAAAGAAAAAGAAGAAAAAGAAAAGGAAAAACAGAAACAAAAAGATTTAGATAAAAATCAAGAACAAGATAATAATCAACAACCTGGTGATCCAGAACAAAATAATCAAGAACAACAAAATAATAATGAAAATCAACAACAAAATCATGAATCTGATGAAGATGATGCATCATTAGGTGAATTACCAGATCCAGATGATTATGATGGATTTGATTCTCATGAACATTGGACTAATGATGATGCTAAAAGTGATTCTAAAGATAGTGGAGAGACGAAAAAACAAGATGCATCCCAAGAAAAATCACAATCTAAAGCTAAACCAGAACCTGTTGATGAAGAAGATATCTTAGAGAAAGAACTAGAAAAAAGAGAAAAGAAGGATACTTCTGAAGAAGAAAAGAAAAATCCCTTTTCTAGTCTTCGTTCAAAATTAGGTATTCCTGATGTTAAAGGTTTTAAACCTGTTTTATCTTGGAAAAGAGTTCTTGCTGGTACCCAAGAAAGAATTGTTGAAAAATGGAGTACCAGAAGATCATCAAGATTTAATCCTAATCCAAGAATTGAAGAAATGACTGAAGAAACAGGTGTTTCAGTTGAAGTAATACTAGATGTTTCTGGTTCCATATCGGTTGAATTATTAAGAGGATTTTTATTACAACTATATCCAATATTTGAAACATTATATGGAACAGGAAATGTTAGTTTAAAAGTTGGTACCTTCTCTACAAAATTCTCTGGATTTCAAGTTATAAAAAATAGAGAAGATATTGCTAGTTATGATCCAGAAATTGGTGGTTGGACAAATTATGAAGTTGCAGCAACATCATTTTCACAAAATAGAGGGGATAGAGCTGTAAAGATTGTCTTCACTGATGGAGTTCTTGATGGAAAGCCAGAACATAAACAACGAACAAGAGTATCTGATATTATTTGGATTGTTTTTGGTGATAGAATGAATTTTACTCCACTTGGAGGAAGAATTATTCGTGTTAGTGAAAAAGAATATAATGACATGATTGCTAGTGGACTAGTATATCAAAGTGATGATGGATATCATACTAGTCGCATATAATATAATGAAAGGTGATATAAATGAAAAAAATAGATGAGTCACATTGTCCCAATTGTGGAGCTCCTGTTACTACAGAAATATGCCCATATTGCAAAGTAAGAACTGGTCTTGATACCAAAGATGCAGATATGGAATATCCTGTAATTGATTGTAAAGAAGCCATTCTAAATTTTTGGAATACAATATTTCCAGGTATTTTTGCTTTTGGATTTAGTTTATCAGGAATAACAAGCTATTTCATGTTAAATAGTTTTGAAAAAAACTTTGATAGTTTTATGTCAGGTTTTAAATTTTTTCCAATTCCTTTTATAACAATTGGTTTAATAGCTCTTATCATTGTTATTGTTCATTTAAGACGTTACTTCTTGGTAAAATCTTTTGGTAAAGAAATTAAAGCTACGGTCTACGGATATATGGATGATAATTTGTATATTAATGGAAACCCTGCCCAAATTGTAAAATTACTTGTTGATACTAATGAAGGTAAAAGATTCATTTTATATCAATTAAAAGATATTAAGAAACCTTATAAAGTTAATAGTACAATTGATTTAGTTGTATATAAGAACTATTTCTTGATTTCTAAAAAAAATAAGAATTATTTTAATTAGATTGAGTTTATCTCAATCTTTTTTATGATACAATATGTTTGGTGATTTTGATGGGAATATTATATGTAATAGGAACCCCTATTGGAAATTTAGATGATTTATCAAAAAGAGTTATTGATACTTTTAATAGTGTTGATTATATTGCTTGTGAAGATACAAGAAATTCTATAAATTTATTAAGATATCTTGGTATTAATAAAAAGTTAGTAGCTTATCATAAATTTAATGAAAAAGGTAAAAGTAATACGATTATTGAAGATCTTAAAGCTGGTATGAATATTGGTCTTATTAGTGATGCAGGATGCCCTTGTATATCAGATCCAGGTAGTATTTTAGTTCATGAAGCAATTGAAAATAATATTGAAGTGATAAGTATACCAGGACCAAGTGCTGTTATTACATCACTTATGAGTAGTGGTATGAATACTGATTCATTTACGTTTTATGGATTCTTCCCAAGAGAAAATAAAGAGATAATTAATCTATGTAAAAGAATTAAGACAGATTATAGTACATTAGGTATTATTTATGAGTCACCTAAAAGAATAATGAAGACTCTTGAATCTTTATTAAATAATATTGGTGATATTAATATTTGTTTATCAAATGATTTAACTAAAAAATTTGAAAAGAAATATTATGGAACAATTACTAATGTAATTTCTGAGTTAAAAAATAATCCTAATTATGAAAAAGGAGAATATGTTCTTATCATTGAAAGTATTAAAGAAGAAGTTAATAGTTGTAAAGTAGGTATAGAATCAATGATAGTTGACGAAATGATAAATAATAATTGTAGTATTAAAGAAGCTATTAAATTTGTTTGTGATAAATATAATTTACCAAAGAATGATGTTTATAATGCATCACTTAAGTTAAAAGAGATATTTGTCAATCAAAAATAAAGTTTACAAAAAAGACTACATTTTAAAATAAAAGTGTGTTATATTAAAGGTGTCTAGAAGATATGAAAGTCTCTATGTTATAAAACCGACTGAATTTTATAAGGGAGTCAGGAACGATTAATCTGTGTTGAATACTTAGTGTGAGTTCCTAAGGATCCTAAGGATTAAGTATGGACACCCACCTGCGTAGCGCGGGTTTTAGTAAACTGGCTTTCGATTTTCTGGATTTTTTTTATAATTTGGAGGTAGTGTATGAAAAAGAGAATAATTATCTTTATCTTAATTATTATCGTTTTAATACCTATCTTTTTCTTTGGCTATAAAATGTATCAAAATTATCAAGAAGAAATGAAAATTAAGAATGCTAAAATTGTCGTTGATTTAAAAGGCAATTTAAAAATACGTTATGATGAAGAAGTTAAAATAAGTGATTTAATTGAAAATATAAATGGAAAAATAATCGATGATAAAGTTTTAGATACTAAAGATCTTGGTAAAAAAACGATTGAATTTAAGTATATTAATGAAGAAGAAATAACAATTCCTTATACAATCGAATATGAAGTTGTTGATAATGTTCCACCAATTATATGGCTTAATGATACGTATTCTTTAAAAGTAGGTACAAAAGGTGATTTAGAAACAATGATTATGTCAGGAGATTATTATGATGATAATCCTAAAAGAGAAATTATTGGTGAATATGATTTAAATAAAATTGGTAATTATAAATTAACATATCGTATTGTTGATAAAAGTGGCAATGAAACGAAAAAAGATTTTACTTTAAAAGTACATAATAATCCTAGTAACTATAAAGTAAATAAAAAGAATTTTTTTGATTTAAAGAAAAAATATAAAGATGATAAAACATTAATAGGACTTGATGTATCTAAGTGGCAAGGTAATATCGATTATTCTAAGGTAGCCAATAGTGGTATTGATTTTGTTATGATTAAATTAGGAGGAACAAGTGGTATTGGTGGAGAATACTATGTTGATCCAAAGTTTAAAGATAATATTGAAGGATTTCAAGAACAAGGAATAGAAGTAGGAGTATATTTCTATTCATATGCAAAAAGTATCGAAGAAGCGAAAAGAGAAGCTGGTTTTGTTCTTTCACAAATAAAAGATTATAATATTTCTTTCCCTATTGCCTTCGATTGGGAAAATTGGAGTAGTTTCAATAAATTTAATATTAGTTTTAAAACTTTGTCTGAAACCGCAAATGCTTTTATTGAAACAGTAGAAGAATCTGGATACATTGGTCTTCTTTATAGTAGTAAAAATTATTTAGAGAAAATATGGGATACCATGGATAATCCTATTTGGCTTGCCCATTACACTGATAAAACAGACTATAAAGGAGATTATGTAATGTGGCAATTAACTAGCGGAGGAGTAATCCCAGGCATTACCGAAAATACAGTTGATGTTGATATTATGTATTTAAAATAGTATGATATAATTATATTAAGGAGAGTTATATATGTCGATGATTCGTAGGTTTAATACAAGAGGATTTTATACTATAGAAGAATTTTGTAATATTTTAAAAAACTATAAATTTTCAGCAGGAGTACCTTACTTAGATAAAGAAGGAGTTAATTTATGTATTGCATTTCCCCCATTAGATAATTTCAATCAAGTTCGTATAATATCAAGGGGTGGAACAAATAACGAAAGAGTAAATAGCTGGATGATTTTTAAATCAGATCATAAAACTGGTCTTGGTCAAATGGTTAAAAATAATTTTTTATATGATATTACTGATGGCTGGACAATATTATTTAGTGCTTTTAGTTCGAATGCTCGTAAAGGCCATAAGTATGTCGATACAGTTCTTGCAGAAATACAATCTTTGAATTTATAAATAATAAAAATTAGTTTTATAACTAATTTTTTTAATTGTTTATAATTTATAGATAAGTTATAATTGTTTATAGTAGGTGATGATATATGAGATTATTAACTAAATTACTTATTGTATTTAATCTTTTAATAATTTCATTTTTATTTTTCATTTATTCACCATTATTTGATAAGACGCATAAGAAATTTGTTAATGAATATGCTATTGATAATAAGTTAAGTTATTTATCATATACCTTTTATAATCAAGACAGAATTGATTCTTTGACTGACGTTAAAATAGATGTTATCAAACTTGATGAAGAATCATCTAAAGATTATTTGGTTGAACCTAAAGAAAAGATATCTTATGATTCAAAATATGATGAAATTGTTTTATCAAAAGATGTTGGAAATGATGATTATAAAGTATATAAAACAAAGATTGGTAAAAATGAAGCTATTATGGTCTTTATTTATGATCCAAGTAAAGTACATATATTAACATCAAAGAAGTTCGCATCAAGAGACCATTATTCAGGCCTTGAAACAGTTAAACAAATGACTAAAAGATTAAATGCTAGTGTTGGTATTAATGGTGGAGGTTTTAGACAAGATGCTAGAACCCTTAGTATTGATACGCCAATTGGCTATGTTATTAAAGATGGAAAAGTTGTATGGTCTAAAAAAGGGTCTGGTAACCTTATTTGTATGACTAATGATAATAAATTAAAATTAATAAAAACAACGGGTAATGATGCTATTACTAATCATAATGTTCGTGATGCCTTAGAGTTTGGTCCATTCTTAATTGTTGATGGAATAGAACAAAAGTTACCTGAAACCGCAGGAGGTTATGCCCGTTCAGCAAGAAGTGTTATTGCCCAAAGAAAAGATGGCATCATAATATTTTTGGTAACAGAAGTGAAAAATGGGTATACTAATGGAACAACCTTACAAGAAATAGTTAATGAATTAAAAAAATATGATGTCTATAATGCTGCTAATTTAGATGGTGGTGCAAGTACACAATTAGTTGTTGATGGAAAAGTTGTTAATAAACCATTAAACATTTATAACCGTATTATAAATGGAGGTAATGGAAGATCTTTAGTAACAGGTTGGGGCTTAATGAATAATTAAAGAAAATGATTAATCATAAATTGATTAATTATTTTTTATAATGTATAATATCTATGTATATAGTTTTTTAACTATTGGAGGATGTATGAAAGAATATATAAAAGGACATAAAAAAACGTTAATATTATTATTTATATATGCGCTACTTATTGTTTTAGCGTTTAAAGTTAAGGATATTTTAATCCCTGATGAAGGAGCCGAAGTATACGGTACAAGATTAAATGAAATCGATAAATATCCTATTGAAGAAAGTGTTTACAAAAAGATTGAAGAAACTTTAAAAAAGAATGAAAATGTAGAAAAAGTATCATACCGTGTTCAAGGTAAAATTATTAATTATTATGTAACAGTTGGCGAAAAAGTATCTATTGCTGATGCTAAGAAAATAGGGGAGTCAATACCTCCACTATTTGAAGAAAAAGCATTAAGTTATTATTCAATTCAAATATGGATGATTAAAGAGAATAAAGAGATGAATAATTTCCCAATTGTTGGTATGAAAAATCCGGCTTCATCTAAAGTTGTATGGACTCTTGATAGAGAGATAACAGTTCCTGAAACAGAAGGTGAATCAGATGAAGAATAAGAAGAAATTATTATTCCTTCTTCCAGTATTAGCAATAATTATTTTTGTTGTTTTATACATTGTTTTTAAATATAGTGAACCAAATGTATTAGATTCAAAAGATAAAGAATGGATATCACAAAATGGTGGTAAGATTGTTGATATTGCTGTTGTAAATAATATTCCTTTATACGGTAGCGATGGTAAAGGATTAGTCTTTGATTATTTAGATTATGTTACCCAAGAATCAACAATTGAGTTTAATAAAATACCTTATTTAATTGGTGGTGAACCAGGTAATGCTGAATATCAAATTGAAATAATTGATGGTGATGTTAATTTAACTAAAAATCAATTATTAATATATGAAGATAATTATGTAGCAATCGGTAAGAAGAATGAAATATTAGATTTATTTAGTGATTTAAAAGGACAAACAATTGGTGTATTAACTACAGATTCATCAATGATTAATTATTATTTAAAAGGATTAAGTACAGTAGTAATAAAGAATTACGATACAATTGAAAATTTATTTACAGCTCTTGATGAAAGTGAAATTAATTTAGTAGTTGTTCCTAATGTAATGAATTTAGATAAAACGATTAATAATAAATATTATGTTAATTATTTCTTTAATGAAATATCTAAAAAGGTTGTTTTAACATTAAGTGATAAAAATAATGAAATGAATACAATCTTCAAGAAAACATATAATAGATGGTTAGAAGAAGAATATACTGATGATTATAATGAATTATTATTAAATTATTATTTAAAAGAAAATAATATTAATGATAAAACAAGAGCAGACTTATTAAGTAAGACATATGTTTATGGTTATGTAGATACACCACCATATGAATTTTCAAAATCTAGTAAGATGTATGGTATTGCAATTGAATACATGAACCGTATTGTAAGACTTACAGATATTGATATTACATATCGTGAATATAAAGATTATAAAGAGTTGAAACAAGCTATTGAAAAAGGTGATGTTGATATTTATTTTGATTATGTAAATATCAAAGATTCTGGTTATTTACAAACTAAATCAGTATTTTCTGAAGAGTATGTTGTTTTAGGAAATAATGAAGTTGCCATTAATTCATTAGAAAGTCTAAAAAATAAAAATGTTAATATGTTCTCTGGTAATTATTTACTATCATTTGTTAAAGATAATTCGATGGCCAATATTCATGAATATACTAAAGTATCAGATTTATTAAAAGATGATAATTTAATAATTGTTGATAAAGAAATATATAATTATTATAAAAATAGTACATTTAAAGATTTAACCGTTTTATATGATGACTATATGACTAATGAATATAGTTTCATGATAAAAAGTACGAATGATTCATTCTATAAATTATTTGATTTTATTATTAATACAAATTCTTATTTTAATTATCGTAGAGAAGCTTACAAATCATTTGATGATAGTATATTCAGTAATGTTTCATTCGAAGAATTATATCTAATAATATTAGGAATTATCTTGGTTCCAATTATTATTGTTGTAGGTATTCTATTATTAATTAAGAATAAACATCGT
>JAEEGL014338915.1_pt1 | contig 33802 bp, 21 predicted proteins | sample 9134231 | NCBI WGS metagenome assembly JAEEGL01 (sample SAMN16246548, study PRJNA631951) | gut metagenome | biome: gut microbiome; feature: rumen; material: fiber-attached | host: Bos | place: Iran: Karaj | collected 2018-10 | reverse complement strand
AGAGCTTAGAGTTTAGAGCTTAGAGCTTAGAGATTAGAGCTTAGAGCTTAGAGCTTAGAGCTTAGAGCTTAGAGCTTAGAGCTTAGAGCTTAGAGCTAATGGCTAATGGCTAATGGCTAATGGCTAATGGCTAATGGCTAATGGCTAATGGCTAATGGCTAATGGCTTATTGTTTGATGCGGGGATCGATCCTGGTGACAGGATAAACTCGGCACTGCACAAAAAATTGTTTGCGAGGATAAGATCTTGCATGTAGGTGCTTTTTGTGAAAAGGATTTTGAAGATCCATATCAGGAATCAAGGAATCAAGATGAATAAGGGTGATACCATGAAAGACAAACAAACCGCATGCATGACATCATTAACCGCACTTCACGATGCATTGAATAACCTGTCTTCTGCGTCCCAGGATGAGGCGCATATCATTGGGTTGCGGCAGGCATTTGATCGTCTGATGATGGGCTATCAGAATGGTGAATACGATGAGTCGACGGTGGAATCTGGTATATCCGAGATTCGTGCGTCGATGTCAGGTGCAGTACAGTCTTCACCGCTGATGCCTGGTCATCATGGGCAACTTCGGGAACAGGTGATTGCGCGTAACAGCCGTATGCTGGCCGAACGCCTTCTTGGCGAAGAGCGCGGAACCTGGGATAGCCGTCATGTCGAGATCGTTCAGGGCGCGATCCAGCAGTTGGCGCAGTTTGGTGGCGCAGATGCAGTAACAGTCGCATCGGCATTGCAGTCGCGTATGTCCGACAGCATCTGGATGGGCAATCTGGAGCTTGCCGAAACGCGAGCCGAAGTCGAGGCAGAATCGCGAACGCTGAAGAACGATTTGCTCGAAATGCTGAATGCTCGCCAGTCTGCGTTTGAATCCACGCCATACGAAGCACCCGAGACTGAACGCGTGCTGGCCGCCGATTCAGAAAAAGCCATAGATACTGCGGTTTCCCGCGCGAACCTCGATACCATTCGCACCCAGATGCAGCGCGATGCCAGCGATCTCAAGCTTTCGAAAGAATATATCGAGTCAATGGCGCATCAGGTCGATACCGGCAATACCGATGTTCTGGCGCGCGCTTCCGAAAGCCTCCGCGAAGCAAGCAATCGCCTGATCGAAAGCGAATATGCCAAACTCGGAAAGATTTATAAGGGCGTGATTACATCGCTTCAAAATGCCATGCAGCCCGAAGCTGCCAATCAGCTCCTGCAGGGCCTCGAATCCGCACTTGCCGCCAATACCTCGGATCCTTCCGATATTCAGCAGCACATGAGCCATGTTCGCGACATCCTCCGTCCGGTTGCCGCAAGCCATCCCGAACTGAGCAATGCGCTTCGGGATATCGACCGCATCCAATGGCGAACCGATATGCTGCGCAATATCGCATCCGAATCCGCACAGCCAAAATCCGAGACACCGAAAGTGAATGCATCACAGCTTTTGGATGCCCGCATGCTGTTTGAACAAAAACGCATGCAGTTCGAGCGCAATCCCGAATACCATCTGGCCGCTCCGGAGCTGATGAAAGCCCTCGATCTCGAAATCGAGCCGGTATCCTACGCATCACATCCGGCATCAGCCAGCGCGGTTGTCGATAACAGTATCAAGCGCATTCGCGAAATCGCACAAAGCGCTGCTTCCGGCGATATCGGTATGTATGCGCCCGTTGCTGGCGCCGAATTCGCCAAAAATACAAGACCTGCACTGATGCTGGCCGATCAGAAAACACCAGTGTCTTCCTATCTGCCAACGATTCAGTCTGCGCTTGCCCGCCGTTCCAACCGGGTGATGCGCGATGTGCGCCAGGTCGCTTATCAGCCGTCAGTCCGCGCCGATATGGGATTTGCTGTGCCCCGATATAAAATGGATGCCACAGCACAGCAGCCACTCTTCAAGCGCGTTCGCTTTACACAGGATAATTCTACGGCCAATTCCCTGCTGCCTGCGCTCTATAAGGTCTCCGGCATTAAGGTCAAATCCGATCAAAAAACGGATAAACCGCTGCGAAAATCGCTCTTTGGCCTAAACCTCAGCGCTGCAAATTTCGAAGTGGTCAAAATTATCGAAAATCAGTTCAAAGCTGGTGTTGATGGGTTCGCGTCCTCGACCCTTGGCGGCGCGAATCTCGATGCCGCTCAGGCCATTCCGGCTGTTAAAAGTGCGCGTGATCGCGTCGGCGGCCAGATCTCCGATTGGGTCGAAAAACGCCATAATGCGAAAGAATTCTCTGCAGATTCCGTCGATATGATCAAAACCGGTCGTATGCATCAGCAGTCGATCGAATCCAGAATTAACGCCGAAGGCATGCCGCTGCCCAAAAACGTTCAGGACAGACTCTCTCCGTTCCTTGGATTTGATCTGTCTCATGTCCGCATCTTTACTGGACCTGTCGCGAATATGGCTGCCGAGGCAATGGGTGCACACGCATTCACTCTCGGAAGAAATATCTTTATGGGCCGCAATAAACTGGACTTTGAGACGCCCGAAGGCCTCGGATTGCTCGCACACGAAATCCTGCATACTTCCCACTTCTCCTCCGGCGAATCTGTTGACGCCAAGGAAAATGCCGCAGAATCCCTCGAAGCCCGCGTCAAAAAGGCTTTCGGTACGACGCCCGAAAAAGCGCTCGCCCTCGAAGAAAAATTCAATAAAACTGCCGCAGCGCCTAACCTTGCAAAGGACGCTTTGGATCAGATTCAGCCGGGTACCGTTGGTGCACGCCATAAATATGATCCGGAAGAGGTTTATGAGTCTGTCTGCAACAAAGTGCTTGAACTCATGCAGGATTCTTTCAAGACCGAAAGAAATAGAACCGGTAGAGATTAGTTCCTTTTTTTCGGCGCGCTATAAAGGCCTGCGGCCTTTATACGCTTGCCTGGCGCAGCCTATGTGAGCCTTGCGGCTCCATACGGCTGCGCACTTTTTTATGCCTGCTCATGTACAGACGCATCCTCATTGCCAATCGGGCCGATTGCGCACTCAGGCTCATTCATACTTGCCGCAAGATGGGCATACAGCCCTATATCATTGCGGCCCGTGATGATGCTTGTGAGCGTGTTGTCCAGTCTGCCGATGGCGTTGTTTATACCGGCCAAAGCCGCGATGCTTATACCAGCATTGAGAATATTCTCGAAGCCGCACACCATCTGAATTGCGAAGCGCTTTTGCCTGGATGGGGATTTTTGTCGGAGGATACTTGCTTTGCTCAGGCCTGTCGCCTGGCCGGATGCCATTTTATCGGCCCGTCAACCCGTCAGCTGCAGTGCTTCGGAGACAAACTTCAGACCATCCATGCGCTTGAACATGCATTTTCCCATAAACATCCGGCAATAGCCTGTTGTTCGACACAGCTGCACCAATGGATCAACGATAATTCCGGCCCGTGGATGCTGAAAAATCGATTCGGCGGTGGCGGTAAGGATATCCATTTTATCAAAGACAGAACGACGCTTGAAACCAAACTCCAGAGTTTACGCATATCGGAGACAATTGGCAGGTATTATTTGGAAAAGGCTTGTGTTGGACCCGGCGTTCGGCACATCGAGTTCCAATTTTTTGGCGATGGTAAAGGCGCTGTTGCACTGCTTGGGGCCAGGGATTGTACGCCTCAGATTCATCACCAGAAATGGCTCGAAACATCGATTCGCCTTAGTCAGCATCCCGATTTGCTGTGTCTTGGTGCCCGGATTCAGTCGATTCTTCAGGAATATCGCTATCAGAGCTGGGGAACAGTCGAGTGCCTTCGCAATGCAAACGGCGATTTTCAGTTGCTGGAGCTCAATCCACGTCTTCAGGTCGAACACGGGGTGACTGAAATGGCTTCCGATCTGGATCTCGTAAAGGCTGCGATAGAATTGTCCTGCTATGGGCAGACAATTTCATTCCCGCGCGATTTGGATCGGTATGAATCTGTTGAATTTCGACTGATTGCATCAGACACAGGCGTGATAAGCCGGATGGGATTTGATGGTCATCCATGGCCACACCATCCATTCGATAATCATCCGGATTACCGCATAGAATCTGCGTTTGGGCCGGGTACAAATATCACCGGTGTTTATGATGGGGTTTGTGCGAGATTTATCGTTCGTGCGGAAAACGCACGCAGTGCGCTTTCAAAAATCAAAGACTGGCTTGGCACATTCCGTATCGAAGGGGTTTCAACCAATCTGGCCTGTTTGCAGGCATACGATCTCGCTAGCTGCTGAGCAATGTTGGTGAATGGCGCAAACAGAAAATGGCGCGTATTTGCTTGCAAATAGCGCCATGGGGGTAGGCGCGTATTTGCTTGCAAATAGCGCCGCAGGGGGCTTTGCCCCCACAACATTGCTTTATCCCTTGCATCATGGCCCTTTGGTAAAAAAATAGGCTATGTTTAACCGTTTGGATATAGCGTTAGCCCGATGCGTGTGAGTTACTGGCAAAGAGCGCCGAGCGTTGAGTGCCGAGCCAGCCCATTGATCACTCATCGCTCATCGCTCGCGGCTCAAGGCCATAAAGCAAGCAACTGTGCATTTCATATCCACGATTGTTAAACAGAGCCAAAAAATATGACCAGGATGCAGAAAAATCCTTATTTTATGCCTTTTTCTGCGACGAGGATGATTTTGGGGCTGCTGGCACCAAAGAAAGCGCCTGGCAGCGAGTAATCCCCGCTCAGTTCAACGACATCAAACCCTGCGCGCATCAGGAGGGCACGGAGTTCGTTTGATGTGTACAGACGGATCTGGATTTTCTGTTCCCATGGTGCTCTGCTTGCGCCATCGAACACGAATGAGCGCTGAACCTTGAGCACGCCTGAAACCGCATCCATATCGATTTCTTCCAGGAGCATGCATTCCACGCCTTTCCACCACAGGCGCAGCGGAAGGTCATTCATCAGGAAATCGCGGTTTACGGTTTCGATTAGGAAGACACCGCCTGGTTTGAGTGCGCGATAGACGCCTTGCAGTACTTTGAAATTGCTGTAATCATCGAAGTACCCGAAACTCGTCTGAACATTGTATACGGCATCGAAGATGGATTTGAAGTTGAGTTTGCGCATGTCGCCGTGCACAAATTTGATGGCCTGGTTGTTGGCCTGTGCGTCGGCGAGTGCTTTTTTGAGCATGACCATGGAAAGGTCGAGGCCGACCATATCATAACCGCGTTTGGCGAGTTCCAGGGTGTGACGGCCGTAGCCACAGCACAAATCCAGGACGCGGGCGCCACTTTGGATGCCGAGTCTGTCGATGATAAACTTGGCTTCGCGTACGGTCTGGCGCGGGGAGCTCTTGGGGATTGTCCTGAAATAGTCTTCGTTAAATACCTGCGTATACCAGTTGTTGTCATTGTATTTGATGGAGGCGAGATCCGGGGCATCATCATTTTTGCCGCCAGCCATCAAGTCTTTAATGGCATCCTGGGTATAGGCGGATTCACCATCCTTGAGCAGTCGGACGTTTGAGGGAACCGTCGAAGGCATGGATGGAATCGACGCTCTTGGGGGAACAGGCGGACGTTTATTGTTGGGATGAGAGGCGCGTGGATCCTGCTTTGCCGGTGCGGGTTCTTCCGAAACTGCTTCTGCGCCGACGCGTTCATCCGCATTTTTGATGGGCTCAAAAGCTGATTTTGCAGGTTCGGCATCTGTTTTTAATTCCGGGACACGCACCGATTTGATCGTGGCAGACCGGTCAGGCGGTTTGATTTCTCCCATCGGCTTCAGATCTTGCGTGGTATCCCGTACATCTTCATCTTCACCAGAATCTGGTTCGTCTGCCGCTTCTTCCTTGGCTGAACTCTGCATAAAATCAGAAGACGAGGAGAGTTTTGGCACGGCGTCCATCGCTGGTGGCAGAGATGGAAATGTCTTCAGAGACTCAAGATTTGCAGACGAGGTCAATATGTTGACGAGGGAATTCCTCGGCTCTGCACCACTGTTGATAGCGCTGCCAAAGGCCTCCTCTTCATCATCATCTTCGTCAAGATCGTTAAGAAGCTCGGCTGCATCCGGATCATACAGACTGTCCGATGTGTCGACGTTAATTTCCTTATCCATTCCCAGCTCTCTTTAGCATTCTGCCTGTTTCGACACGCCAAATCGCGTATCCATATCATTATAATCTAAACCAAAATTGAAATCATTAAAACCTTTCTTGTAAAAAAGATAAAAAACAAGTTTTTATAACCCTAATGTGGTTGTGATGAATACATGTGTGTATAATGTCTGCGATATGGCGGAAAGATATGTATTTCCTGGATTTGAGGCGTTATCTGTCGTTTGATATATGTTGCTAAATGATATTTAATAGCTCTGTTTAATCAGTGTGGATATAGCGTTACCCTGATACGTGTGAGATACAGGCAAAGAGCGCCGAGCATCGAACGTCGAGTTGGCCAATGAGCACTTGTAGCTCATTGATCATCGCTCGTGGCCGCAAAGCAGACAACCTTACTTTTTCATATCCACGATCGTTAAACAGAGCCTATTTAATTGCGTGTTTTGTCACAATAAATTGCATGTTGGGGGTTAGGTGTTTCATCATCCTGGTGGGGGCGTTTTTTAGAAAAACATGCTGTGGCGCTGAAATCGTATGGTTTTAGTGTGGTGCAGAGATCAATGCCAGTTACCAAGCATGGTGCCCATTTGTACTGTATCGCCGGTTTCCAGATTGGGATTGGGTTCGAATCCATTCGATTCGAGCAGCAATACAACTGTGCTTCCCAGTTCAAAGCATCCCAGTGGTGCGCCCGTCTGGATTTCATAATGCGGCGTGATTTCCATGAATTCCGGTTTTCGCTGGTGTCCGTGATTGGTGACACAATCAGAGTAAACCACCGAGATTCTGCCGACGCAGGTCGCGCCAACCTTTACGAGTGCTGCATGATGTCCGGAAGCATCTTCCATAATCGATGTTAGGCGTTCGTTGGCAGGTAACAGATCGTCCGAAAGCCTGTATCCAAGGCGGTTTACCGGCAACAGACGGCCGGGCGCGTAGCTCATGTGCGTGACGCATCCGTTAATTGGCGCATGGATTCTGTGATAGTTTGAGGGCGAAAGATAAATGGTAAAGACAAAGGCATCCTGAACCCAGTTATCACAAGATGTCGAACCTATCAGTTTGTCGACCTGATAGGTATGGCCTTTGGCCTGGAGCAACATGCCTTTTTCAATTTTGCCAATAAAACTGATGGTGCCATCCACGGGTGAAACGACATCTGCATCGGCAATTGCTCTGGCACCTGGCTTGAGCTCTCTCGTAAAAAGCGCTTCGAGGGATGGATAGTCTTCGATATCCAGAGCCGCTTCATTCCTGTTGATGCGTGCCAGTGAAACGAAACCGCGGTTTACCAGACGCTGAACTGTTGCGGGCAACTGAATCGATGATACTGCGCCGAAAATTCGGCTCACCACTGCTGTTGGCAAAATATCGAGAACTTTTCTGTAATGACTCATTTTTTATCTCCCGGGCAAAGATGCATCGAAAAAAAAGCAACCGCAGTCTACACGAAAAATCCGATCTGAAAAAGAATAAGGTAATGATTCAAGGCGGTGTTTATCATTGTTCAGCCGATAGACGTGCGTATTTTCCAATTTTTTGCCAGCCCATTAGGCTGGCAAAAAAATGGGAAAGGAAGAAAAGAAATTGCCACATCCCCCGGCGTTGCCGGGGGCTATTGATATTGAACGCCTAGCGGCGTTCTTGGTACGGGGGGCAGAATCGTAACTATTCTGATGTTTAAAACAACATTGGTCGCTTTACAAAGGTATAAGTCTTTGGTAAACTGCTTTCGCTTGGGATTGTATTGTGGCCATAGCCACATGGCAATTGTGATCCCCCACTATGACGAAGGTCATCAGGAGTTCTGATATGCGTTTAAAGAATAAATTGCTGACAGCGGGTTGTATGGCGGCTGCGGCAGCGATGTTGCTCTCAAATGTTTCGTGCAATGATCATGAATTGGAACCATTTTCACAGTCATTGAGTGCCGGTCAAAAACAGACGCTTAGCTCTGGAAGCACGCGTCCCGTTGATATTCTGTTCGTCGTTGATAACTCCAATTCAATGACCGAAGAGCAGCTCGGCCTCGATCAGAACTTCAGGACTTTCCTCGCACAGCTTGCAACTGCTGGTGCTGATTACCGGCTTGCAGCAGTGACAACGCAGGATGTGAAATCTGCAAATCCATTTAAGATTTCAGCACCATGGGATGGTCAGGGCAAAGCGCGAAGCGGTGTTGCAGATGCTTTGCCCGGCGTCGATATGGCTAACCTAAAAACAATCTGCAGTAACTATTTCGGGTCGACCAGAGCATGGATCTCCAGCTCCGATCTCGTCGATGCACAAGGAAATGTCGGTACGGGTACGTCGCTGGGCAGCTCTGCAAATATGGATTTGCTCGTTAACTTGTTCCGTTGCGAAGCCATTGGTGGTACCGATGGTGACGCGATTGAGCGAGGGTTGGCCAATATGAGCCATGCATTTCAATACAGCGACTTTGGCTCCTTTAAGCGCGATGGCTCCATCCTTGCCATCGTGTTCGTCACGGACGAAAATGACTGTACCGAAACAAACGCAGGATCTATCGATCAAGACCATCCAACGCAATGTGAATTGCAGCGAAATATCGAAGACAGCTGCATTATCTCGAAATACGATCGGGTCGTTTCTTCCAAGATTAAAGTGAGCAGTGGCGAAGAAAATGTCAGCTCTTTGCAGACCGCCGAAGGTCAGCTCGTTTCAATCACTGATGAAAATGGCAACGAGCTGAAAGAAGTTACCGATGATAATGGAAATCGCTATGCCGTCGGAAATCATACATTGCGCGAATTATGCGTTAAAGGCGATGATGCCGCACGTGCAATCCTTTCGGCATGCGTAAAAGATGCAGAGCATTGTTCGGTAAGCCAGTATATCGATTGCCCGGATGGCGTATGCACGAATGGTCTCAAGAGTCGTTATGATTTTTATCAGGAAGTCATTAACGTCGTCGTTCGCACCAATCGTTCCATGTATGAACAGAATAAATCCATCTACGATAATGCGACATCCGATGCCGAAAAACAAGAAATCCTCAATCAGTTGGCCAAACAGGATGTCATCGTCGCAAATATTATCAATCGTGACGAAGGCAAACGCTATACGACAAACTTCAATGATCGTTGGTGCGCTGGTTTCGGTAGCCAGGGATATCGCTATCAGTGGTTCGCCGAAATGTTCGAAAATGATCCCATCTTTGCCCCCATTTGCTGCCAGAAGAATCGTCAGGCATTTATGACGAGCTATAAAGAGGCTGATGCGGGTGGCCGGTTAGAGACGAAGGTTGGCCCGGTTTGTGATCAGGTTGATGTGGAAATCAATAGCCAGTTCGGTCCCGTTCTCGGCGCCATCGGACAGAGAATCGGTGAGGCCGTCAATACCGTTTGCACCGAGAGTGCTCCTGTGACATGCATTCCTGATGATTGCAATGGTGATAAACCGAATGCCAATTGCCCCTGCAATCATGGCTGCAGCGAAACGAGTTACCTCAAACAGTCCGATCATGAGTACCATTTGTGCAACGAATTTGATCTCAAAGTGGGTGTCGTCGACCGCAATATCACCGATCCCGAAAAAATTGCCGAGAATTATAAGGCCTATAAACTAGGCGATGAGTATTCGGCAAACTACGAATCTGAATATTGCCTGACCAGAACTGGTTCCCCCATTCAGATCAATTTGAATAAGAATGAGCCCAATACCTCACTGGTTATCGAATATCCCAAGAAGGTTTCGTCGCTCTAAAATTTGCATAAACGCTTGATTTCAAAGCCGCATATTCCAGAATATGCGGCTTTTTTTTGCGTTACGATTCAGAAAAAACTTGCAAACCTCTGATAAAATCTATAAAGACTGCCTCGGAGGTGTGGCTGAGTGGTCGATAGCGGCGGTCTTGAAAACCGTTGTACTCGTGAGGGTACCGGGGGTTCGAATCCCTCTGCCTCCGTTTTAAAGCCGGTATCTGTGGATGCCGGCTTTTTTTGTATCACTGAATTTAAAGGCTGTGTACCTCCATCGTGGATGCTTGCAATTACTGGAGAATGGCGTACAGATTATGGTTTATCGCCGGATACCGGTGTATGCGCATTTCCTGATAAGCAGCCTGGATCCACAGTGAAACAGCCCAATTCAAACTCTGGAGCATTCATGGATACGAATATAAATGATATGATTGACACTTTGCATGCGTACTCGAACAGCACTTCGCTTGAAAAACGGCGTGAAGCATTTGAGCTTTTCCTGAAGGCAGATGGTGATGCTCAAAAACAGCTCGTTTGGGATTTGCTGGATGCACCCTATCGCGATATTCGCGAAGCCGTGATTGACTTCTGCAATCCTGAGCGATTAAATGATGAAGCCTGGAAATCTTGTTTGCTGAACAAAATCTCCAGCGCTGACGATACGCTTTCGGCGAACATTCGCCAGGCTTTGCTCATTTTTATTCAACGGCTCGAAGGCGCGCTGGATGATGCATTCGTACAGTTCTATGCCAAAGCAATGGATGATGCGGATAATGATGTCAGGTATCAGGCTTTTGTGCTTGCTGAATTGCGGGAGGATAGCTCCGAATCTTATCTGACGCATCTCAAAACATGGATAGATAGTAAAGATGCCGATTTCCGTATCATTGCCATTCAGGCTGTGGCACGACTGAATCCACCGTGGGCATTCGAAAAACTCTCGAAAAAATATAAGCAGACAAGCGGTGAAGAAGCATTTCATATCCTGCTGACCCTTCTAAAAATATGTCCGGATTCGGCGCGCATACCAGAGTTTGCGCATCAGCTGGCGGATTATGCCATTGATGACAGGTTTGCATTTCCGGCCATTCAGGCGCTATCACGCTATGGGACTGATGAAGAAATCCCCAAGCTGCTTGAAATTGCTAAAAGCCTGTTAGCTGAACCAACCATTCGTGTCGCTGCGGCTGGTGCTGCTGCTGCTTTGGGATCAGATGCTGGAAAGGAACTGCTTGAAAAATTCTCGAAATCTCGGCACGGAAATCCCAAATATGCGGAAGAGCTGCTCGAAGAGCTGGCTCACAAATCGCAGCCTGCTCACTGAGCCTCGTTAATTTCACCACTTGCATTTGCGAGTCGGGATATTTTCATGTAGTATACATTCTGTATGTCGATTTCGCAGCCTGTTCGCAGGCGGGAAACTTTTGGAGGTGTTCAAATGAAAAAGCTTATTTCTGCTATTATTGCGACATCACTTGTGGCATGTGCGGGCGCATTCACCATTTCTGTGAATGAGGCAATGGCAAAACCCGCCAAGGAAAAGAAAACAACCGCAGATCTTTCGGCATCACTTGGTTCACTCACGTGGGGCATGTCGGCTGAAAAAGCTAAGACCGTTATTGGCGATAAGATTATGGAAGACTTCAGAACCAAATCTTATGGCAACACGGATCTGGGGTATGTCGATAATTTGAGGAAGACGCATACCGATCGCGTTGAAAGTATGCAGAAATCCTTTGTCGTGCTTAAATCTGACAATACATCGATGCTGTCTGCTTCGATCGTTGGCGAAGAGTTTATGCCGGATGCAAACGAATCCATGCTCACTTCGCGTGAAGATATTGCAACCAAATATTACTTCTTCAAGGATGACAAGCTCTATAAGATGGCTGTCGTCTACGATTCGAATTATCTCGGCCCCATCGCATTTGATACGTTCGTCGCCACAACTGCGGAAAAATATGGGCCTGCAACTTCCGAAGACTGGGATGATGAGGGCAATTTCAATGCTTCTGTCTGGAAAGATAAAAGCAATGTGACGTTGACTGTGAAGAATAAGTATCAGTCCTATAACACGTTCCTGATGGTGTTTGCCGATGCTTCGGTCGAAAATGCGTTGCATCCCCAGCACTTGGCTTATTATCAGAAAATGAACAGTGCGCCGGAAATCAGCTCCGCTATCGATGCGCTTACCGAAGACGATCCAAATGCCGGCGCGAACAGCGTTGATGCAATCCTTGGCAAGAAAACCGAAGTCAATCTGTTGGCTGGTCTGTCTCAGGAAGATATCGACATCATCAATGGTGTGACCACCAAAGAAGAAATCGAAAAGAAAAAAGCCAAGGCCAAGAAAAAAGCCGCAAAGAACAAGAAAACCGATGCTAAGGCAAAAGCCGGCTTGAAGATTTTCTAAACCTGCCCTCAATCTTTATTTAACGCGAAAGCACAGCATTTATGCTGTGCTTTTTTTGTAACGATTCTGTCGTCTATTGACTTTCCTGGCATAACATGCATGACAGGTAGGGTTTTAGCGGAATGGGGTAGGGGCCCCATTTCGTCTTTTTGCGGCCATGTTATCTGGCAAGATATGGCAGCATGTAAAAAATATTGCGGATTCCAAAGGGCTTAGCCCTTTGGCGGGGTTCGGGGCAGAGCCCCAGCTGAATTGTTACCCCTACGGCGCTATTCGCGACACGTTTCTGTCGCGAATACGCGCCTACCCCCATTGCGGGGTTCCCCCGCAACGCCCCGGTCTGCGGCATCCTTAGTCCGGAGAACATCACCTTTCATTCCTTCAAAATTTGTCATTCCCGCTCACTGTGAGACAATCCCTGAACAAGTTGGCGCCCCAGATATCAAGGCGTATTATTTCTTCTATTTCGTTGGGGATTTAACATGGTGGCAGCAAAACATCTTGATGAGCATGATCCTGCAGCAGATTTCATGACTGGGCATGTATTTGGCGATCGTTTTCGTGTTGAAAGGCTGATTGCCGCAGGTGGTATGGGATTTGTCTATCTCGCCACAGATCTTGAGCAGCAGCAGCTTGTTGCGCTTAAAATCATGCGTTCGACGCTGCAAAGGGATCCTGTTGCGATTGAAAGATTCAAGCGTGAAGTCAGAACGATTAAAAGATTGATGCATCCCAATACCATTGAGCTGATCGATTATGGTGTTACCGAAGATGGGTTCATGTTTTTGGTGATGGAGTGGTTGCATGGAAAAGATTTGCGCGAAATTATGCGTATCAAGCGCAGACTTTCCCCCATTACTGCAACGCGAGTGGCATTACAGGTCGCATGGAGCCTTTCGGAAGCCCATCAGAAGGGGATTATTCACAGAGATCTGAAGCCGGAAAACATCTTTATTATGCACAATCCCGGTCCGCATTTGCGCATTAAAGTTGTGGATTTTGGATTGGCCAAGGTCGTGAGCGGTCCGGAAAGTGCCGAACAGATTACACGAGGTGGCGTTGTCTGCGGTACACCGGAATATATGAGCCCCGAGCAGGCAAAAGGCGAAAAACTGGATGGCCGAAGCGATGTTTATGCGCTTGGGTGTGTGATGTATGCGATGCTCGAAGGCGATGCGCCGTACAGAGGTAAAAAAGCGCTGGATGTTGCCATGATGCATATCAACAATCCGTTCCCGCCGCTGAACGACAAAGTGCCATCGGCATTGCGCCATATCATCATGAAATGCGTAGAGAAAAAGGCTTCGGCGAGGTATCAGGATGTGAATGAACTCGCAGCAGCGCTGGAGGCATTTCTCGATCCGATCGAGTGCCGTAAACGGGAGAGTGGCGATACATGGACTGTCAGGCGATCGACACCCCCCGGAGCGTATCAGTCGCCTTTGATCAAACAGCCCGTGATTGCGGCTGCTGCAGGGACAAAGCCCACAGAGATACAGCGGACAAACAGTTCTCAGCATACGATTCGGCGAGTGCGATCCAGCCAGATCAATACATCCGGGCGGATTCCGAGAAAACCGCTCAGCAGCCAGTGTGTGCGCCTGAAAACTGCGCCATCACTGCATAGTCATTCGCGTTTATCGAAGTCTGCGGCAGATACCAGTTTGCCGAAAAAAGAAGGTTTCCTCAAAAGATGTTTGGACCGCATCCTGTAATGGGGTGAATACGGCGTATCGTGCAGCGCACGATAGCCGTATGCGACGGGCGTATCGTGCTGTGCACGATAGCCCGCGCCAAGACATATAAAATGAACCACTGGAACGAAGATCAGATTATCCAAATGATTGCGCGGCATTTTGCGTCGCGACCGGATGTTGTGCCGCTTGGCATTGGGGATGATTGCGCTTGCATTTGTGATAACCAGCGTCTGATCACGACGGATGCATCGGTAGAGGGCGTGCATTTTGACCTTGCGTGGATGTCACTTGCGGATGCAGCTTACCGTTGTCTCGCCTCAAATGTGAGTGATATTGCGGCGATGGGCGCTTATGCCGGGCCTTTTACGCTGGCTTTGGGATTACCGCCAACGCTGGCATTTGCTGATATCGAGGCCGCCATTGGGGCATTCAGACAGTGTATTGATGCGCACGGATTGGACAAATGCTGGCTGATCGGCGGTGATGTCGTTCGAAGTCCGGCTGTTTTCTTTTCGATAACGGTTCTGGGGTGCTTGCCGGATTGGCCGATTGTGACCAGGAGCGGGGCGCATCCCGATGACCGCATCTATATCGCCGGAAATGTCGGCTATGCAGCGGCTGGCCTTGAAATCTGCCGGCGACAGCTGTTTGCGCATTCGGCCTTCGGCGTATTTCTGGATGCTTTCAGGCGACCGCACGCGCTGACTCAGTTCGGACCGAAAATCGCCAAACATCGGCTGGCTACGGCAATGATGGACCTTTCGGATGGGTTGTACTGTGATTTGCCGAAATTACTGAAACAGAGCCAGCTGGGCGCTGTGATACAGATGGATCAGCTGCATCCAACAAATGAACTCGCAAAAGCCGCAGAAATGCTCGGAATGAAACCGATCGACTGGATGGTGTGCGGCGGCGAGGATTTCGGGTTGCTCATTACCGTACCCCCGCAAAATCAGAACGATTTCGAGAATCTTGCAAAAGACTGCCACGTGCCCTATCAAAACATTGGCATCTGTACCAAACAACCTGATATACAATGGATAGACGGGAACCAGAGCATCCAAATCCGTGATCACAGCTTTTCCCATTTTTAAATTGCATCGCAAGGAGATCTGTTTATGTCTACCAGCAATCAGACTGCCGAACGCATCGCCAGGCAAAATCGAATCGACGAAACATGCGTCGATACGCTTTGGACGAATCACGTCGATGGCCCCTTGTGTGCTTTGCTGCCGAAAGATTTCGGAATCCGTGCACCGCAGATTTTATTGCCGGAACTCAGATTTAAGTCGCTGCTGCGTACGTTGATGAATACGCTGCCCGAAAAAACAAGGCTGATGATTATCGATGACAACAGCACGCGGTTTGATGGTCTGCGGGAATGTGCGCAATCGGCCACTCAAAGCATGTATTTTTCGACCCAGCGCATCGAAATGCTCAACTATGCTGACAACAGTTTTCATGCGATTCTCTCCGAACTCAGCCTCGCCGCGGTGTGCAGAGCCGAGCGCGTTTTTACATCGTTTTATCGGGTTCTCAAACCGAATGGCTGCCTGATGTGCGCGTCGCCTTCCGCAGGCACTTTCCCCGCATTCTTTGATATCTTTGAAGAATGTCTGGTGACCATTGCACCGCAAAAATGCCAGGAACTGATGCAGATTATTCAAACTGCGCTCGATGATGACTCGATCTCCGAGTTGTTTACAAGCCTTGGGTATGATATCGAGTCGTCCCAGAAATTGCAGTTCACGCTTGAATTTCAGACAACCGAACAGCTGCTTTTCTCGACCCTCGTCGAGACGCATTATCTCGGATTCTGCCTCAGTCTTGGGTATCCCGATATCGATGGCCGCAAATTGCTCACACAGCTCGTTCGCTCGTTCCATCACTACTTCCAGGATTCCCAGATCACGGTTCCCATCCGGCGAACGCTGTATCACCTCGCGAAGAAGTAGGGGACGCGTGCAACCTGGTGCGCACAGAACAGACTTGTGGTGGGGGCAAAGCCCCCTACGGCGCTATTTGCAAGCAAATACGCGCCTACCCCCTATGCGGGGCAAGCCCCGCAACGCCCCGGTCTATGGTACGACGATTTTTCCTCCGCAGTGATGGATTGTTGCACCATACCGGCTTTTGGCTTTGAACCCGTAGAAATCCAATCACTATCATAAGCCATGCACATTCGTGCCCAAACCCCGCCATGATTTGGATTTACCCTATATCAAACGCAAAACCCATGCACACATACGACATTCAGAAACTTCACATCGATGAGCGCACAGAATATCGCCTGCGGCGTCAGGTGCCCTGGCTTTTCAGGAAAAATACCGCATTTGACAAAAACACCCCGCAAAATGGCGATCTCGTTGCAATTTATGGGCGTCGCAATCAGTGCATAAAACTGGGGCTGTACGATGCTTATGGCGATATTGCGGTGCATATTCTGGGCGATCCCGGATATCGTTTCGACGAAGCCTACATCGCACAGCGTATTGCGGATGCCCTGGAACGTCGGGCGAATATGCATATCGCCGATGATTCGACGAATGGACTGCGCCTTATCAGTGGTGAATCCGAGGGCCTTCCCGGCATCGTGCTGGATGCTTACCACACGACCTGGGTGCTCAAGATTTATGCCGCTTGCTGGATGCCCTATCTCGATACGCTAATTGATGCGCTTGGCCGATATCAGAACTCAGAAATGCCGAATGCGGCGATTTTACAACCCCATCGCATGATTTTACGGTTTGGTCGCAACTGCCTGCGCTATTACGAGGCTGCAGGATATCGCGAAGGTACGCTGGCTTTCGGTTCTGATACGACGCCATACGCAGAATTTCTCGAATGCGGTGCGCGATTTCGTGCGCAGGTATTTAAAGGACAGAAAACCGGATTTTTTCTCGACCAGCGCAATAACCGGCAGCTGATAAGACAACTCGCGGCGGGGCGGAAAGTGCTCGATATCTGTTGCTATTCGGGGGGATTCTCGATCAACGCCGCGATGGGCGGCGCTTCTCAGGTCTGGAGTCTGGACGGCGATCGCAATGCACTCGATCTCGTCCAAAAACACTATGAAATCAATGCCGATAATCCAAAACTCGCCAGCGCTGAACACATCCTTGAAAAATGCGATATGTTCGAATGGCTGGATCAGCCCAAACGCCACCGCGCATTCGATCTCGTCATCGCCGATCCCCCTAGTTTTGCATCCTCGCAGGCACAGATTCCCAGCGCAGAAAAAGCATATATGCGATTATTTGCGATGGCAGCCGATTGCCTGCGTCCTGGCGGTCAGATTCTGTGCTGTTCCTGCTCCTCACATATCGGTGCCGAAAAATTTGAGCAAATCGTCGATCGCACGCTCAGACACCGCACGCGAACCGCTACGGATTATACCGGGCTTCCGCCCGATCACATCGCTGCATTTGCCGAAGCCCGTTATCTCAAAGCCTGGTTGATCACTGTGAAATAGATCGCCGTTTATCTACCATTTGCTCTCAATTCGTCTGTCGTCACGTACAACGACAAGGCGATGGTCATCACATGATTCTATATAATCACCGCGCAGTATTTGCATCTTTTCGATCGGCATATCGATGCGTACAGATGCACTGTCTGTGATGTATTGTATATGATGGCGTTCAAGACATGATGTAATTTCGGGATCTATTTTGTCGGGCAGATGGATTTCATATTCGCTGGTGCCTGCTTCAAATAATACTTTGGTTCGGCCGTGATGATAATGATAGATTTCTATTTCATGTCCTGGAATGCCGCGTAAATTCTCATAGCGGCCTTGTTCGTCGGCTTCGTATGTTTTCGAATCCATTTCGAATCTGGCGTATGGTACCGGAGATCCGAATGCATCCAGAATGATGATATTTCTGCTGTTTTTTTGTGGAAATGATATGCGTAAATGATTTGAATCCTGATATACCGCATGACTGTTTGTATGGCCCGGCGCTGCATCCGTCATCAGCATCGCCGAAACGGTATCTTCGCCATTTGTGCATTCGATGTATTGATTCGAACCCATGTTCATTAGCTTTAAATGGCCGTTTTGGGAATGATGGTATTCCGTCCACTTGTAATCTTCTGCATTGTCAGCTTTTAGATCTTTTACGAGTGTACATCTGGCATCGACAGGTTGGTTCCCGGAGCTGAATTCTATGTGATAAGTTTGACCGGAATTGAGAACCGCTTCATAATCTGGTTTATCAGCATTGATATATATATATTCATTGCCGTAATCTGTGTGCGCAATCACAGCCCAGAATGCACTCGGACAAAAATCGATCTTTGTACTGCCGTATTGATCTGTTTCAGATAGACAATCCGGATATTTCTTTTGCAGATTCGGATCCAGAATGTGTATGGAAGCTTTATTGACATCTGTCTGTCCATTGCTGTCTTTCGCGACGATATGAAATGTATAGTTGTTGTATGTATCCTCGGCTGTTAATACAATTTCATCGTTATCAGATATGGTTCTGGAATATTCTGTAGATGGTCCGTCTTCCGAAGTGATGACGAATCTTGCATGATCCGGGAGTGCGGAGATCTGGATGGCGCCGGATTCCGGGGTTTCGATCTCATCGATCAGGATGTTTGTATTCGAATCATAGATTCTCAATATCATCGATAGGGCCCGGCCAACTTTGTCTTCGACGCGTACCCATGCCTGATGGCCTTTTGTCATTTGGATGGTGACTGGCGCCAGATCGTCCGAATCCCGGGCATCGACAGATAGCCAATCGGAAGGCGGATAATCGTCGTGCGTCGCATATAACCGCACCATGCCTCGCGGTAATGTACATAATTCGAATCGCCCATGATAATCCGTCGATTCGTTGTTGTATGCGGGCATCCAGACGGTATCGAATGTGGCAAGGGCTGACATCGGCATGGGTTGGTCGATGTCTGAATCGTAGATTTTGCCGTCGGATTGCGTCACTTCTGCGTGTATTTCGGCATCCAGAAGCGGCTGATCGTCTGGTGTTTTCACTTGTCCGGATATGCAAATGCCGGGATCCATTTCGACGACGTACTCCACAATCGGCAGTGTATCTGTATCTGCTTGCGGATTCGTGTCTTCGTCTGTATCGGTATCGGCGGCAGCAAGGCCTTCGAGGGTTTGCAGATCTGGTTTGGACGATGGCTTGTGCCTGGGCACATCCAGGGATACTTCGAATGGTTCGGCATTCAGATAATGCGAGGCCCGAACGGTGATCACATACGTTTCGCCAGGAATCATGGGCATCACGGCATAGCCATCGCTATCCGTCCATTTGGCATACGACAACAAATGAATCGCATCATCCGCCATCGTCACGCGCGCATCGGTGATGGGTTCATCCGTCATACTGTCTGTGGCAATGATATCGACGAGTACTGCCGGATAGATTTCGAATTTCAGCAGCCGTGAATCCGGGTGCGCATTTGCTATCACTTCCCCTGGATAGGTCGCAGGATCGATAGTCATCAGGTGGCTCATCGTGTTCTGGCCGATAGCCCAGAACAGACCTGACGACAGTGGCTCTCTAAAACAGCAGCGACCATCCGCAAGTGTCGCTTTTGCTGGAGGATACTGGCCGGGATGCGTCCACATGCATTCGATGATATCGTCTGGTACGGCATTGCGATCCAGCACCTCAAAGCAGGTTTTGGGGTGACGCTGATCAAAATAATGCTGTATGTCTGCGCTAATCTGCAGCACAGCAAACTGCCAGCCATAGATTATCAGTATGTGCAATAATGTTTGTAGCCACATATCGGATTACGAATCAGCTTCGAAAGAGGGGATGGCATCAAATCCCACTTGGTGCCTGCGGTAGCTTGTAAATGCATTATGACGGATTCCTTTTGAATGGCATTGCCAAAATCAGCGCAAGCACCAGCCAGGCCATCAATATGGCAATGAAAAATAATCGCCAGTTAATCCGCTGCATCAGCGCTTCGTCGTGCCAGACGGACTGGATTCGCGAGATGTATTCATTGGATAACACTGAGGTTTTGAAGCTCTGGAACCAGGATTCTTCGGCAGTTTCTTCGGGTTGCTGGATATAGATAAATCCGGGCTCATACAAATGTATGCGGCATGATGTCGAGCTGCGGCACAGATCATGTATCAGCGCATGCAATAGCTTTCGGTTATCAAGGGTGTTCAGCATCAATTGAATGAGCAGGCTTTCGTCACGAACAACAACCAGCTGGCCGCCGCTTTGGCCGTTGGATGATGCCGTGTGATGGGGCAGGGAATAGTGGTAGATGCCGCGAGTGCCTTCATGGATATCTGTTTCGACGATCGGCGTGGGGTGATTCATCGAAATCAGCCAGGTCGAGGTATCCTCTGGTGTTTCCAGACCAAATTGATTTCGCGTTTCACCATCGACGTAAAAAACGGGTAAATCCGGATTGTTGTTGATATGGGATGCAAACGCATTCGGATATGTCCCGTCCATTGCTGACATGGCATTGACATACGACTGATACCAGCCAAGCGTGACATGGCTTTCGTCCATCACAAGTATGCGTGCACCTGATTCGATAAGCTTCAGAATCTCGTGGTCATCAATTTCGGAAGGCGGTGAGATCCAGATATGGACATCCGCTTCGTGGGGCAGCGCGGACTCGGCATGCATTGAACTGGCGTGATATATCGGCTGATAACCCCATTCCTCCAGCTGATGATAGAACGAACGGCCACCGCGCCATGAATCATCACAGAAAAACGACGCCTCATCATGTGCACAGTCCAGCGGCGTCTGGGAAAAGGCACATACGGGCACCAGACTCATCAGCACAGCACAAATCGTCGCGATTTTCACTCTCATAGGCTTTCAGACTTGGTGATACGTAACTGTTCAGCCCTATGCTTGACTTTATGCATGATATGTGTTTCTGCGCAGAACCTAAGCATTACGGCCGCAGGCCGTCGTGATAAGCTAAGAGCTTTTTAAGAGCGCCGACACGACGTCGGCGCGACGCCTGTGTCCCGCCTGGATGGCGGCTACACAGGCGGTTGCAAAGTTGAATAGAACTTAAGCCCCAAAAAGGGGGGACCGGGGGAACTCCCCCGGACGTGCGGGGGTTGTTAGGGGGCGTTCACGTTTCAACGCCCCCTAACCGTCTGCGGCGCGTAGCCGCACTACCGTTTGTGCTTACGGCGAAAGCCGTCAAAAAAATAGGCTGAATCGTAACAGTGATACCGCTTTCTTTACCCCCTGGTGTGGCTGGGATCCGGAAAAATCGTAAAGCCCAGTTACGCAATTCGCTGAAATGCGATGATAATGGCTGCCAGTATCAGGATGAGAACGACGAGTGTGAGCGTGCACAGGACAAATTTCTGTTGTTTCGAAAAACCGTGTGTTCGCTTGCGGGCCTCAGAAGGCGTGCGACTGTGTTTATCGGATGAGTGAGAGGATTTGTGCGCATTTTCGGCTTCGATGGCTTCAAGCTCTGCATTTTCACGTGCCTCAAGTTCTGGATCCAGTGCAAATGCAAGCATATCATTGGGATCATAGATGACGTTGGGCGACAGTTCGAGATCGCTCACGATCACTTCAGCTTCCTGAATTCGCTTGACCATCAGCGTTTGGGGATCTGCAGGTTCATTAGAATCTGACGATGAAATGACTTCACGAATGGCCGAATCTGCGCCCGGCGCTTCTTCCTGCGTCAGACGTATGGACAGATAATTCGGACGTTTCATGATGCGAGTGGGCGCGTCATCCTCGTCCGCGTTTTCATCCTCGTCCTCAGCATTGTCGAATTCGGAAATGTCGATGCGCAAAGACGCTTCTTGTTGCAGTACTTCTGGTGCGCTTTTAGCCTCAGCTGATTCTGCTGGCTGTGCATCGGAAACTGCATCGACGACATTCGTCGTGACGCTGCTGCTGTCCTCTGTTGCATCTTTGGCGTCTGCAGCTGGTGCAGCGTTCTCTTTTTCTGCATCTTTGGGCGATTCTGTATCTTTTGGCGATTCGTCAGATGCAGGCAAATTCTCCGAAGACGATGGCTGGCTGGAAGTCACAACTGTGCCTTCCTCTCGCTCGGGAACTGGCTCAACGGCTGTTTCTTCATTGGGATGAGCCGCATGAATCCGGCGCATATTCAGCACCGATTCGGGCATCGATGTGACATGTGTCACATCGTCATCGGCTTCTTCTTCGCCGACCGCGCGAATGGCCGTCAATGAGGTCAACGAACAAAGCAGACTTGAGCGTGCTTCCTGCTCGAGGTTGTCTACCAGCGACGACCATACGCCGGATGCTTCCGGCAGTGCCTGGCCGTCTTCAGAAATACTTGCCAGACTGCGAACTGCCGATTCAAAGCCGACCAAATCGCCGACATAGACTTCTCCGGCCCGCTCATCCAGCTCGAGCAGTGCAGCTTCCAAATCCTGCGAAAACGTCAGTGCATCGCTATAAGCATCAATGCGTAGGGCGAGTGCGCGTTCCATGGCCTGCTGCAAAAGGCCGTTGCGCAGTATGGATGGTAAAAGTCCGGTCGCTTCGAAGCTGCCAATGCCCTGTTCTCCGCTCACCAGCCCCATCAGCACAATCGCCATGCCGTAGATATCGACGGCTTCTGCGCTCATGCCCTTCAGGTTGATCGTAAAATCGAGCCAGTTGATATCCAGCCGATGCGCTTCGCTCAAATGCTGTGATACGCCAAGCCCCATCATGCGCAGATCAAAGGTTTCGCCCGTACGTTCCAACAAAACTGAATTCGGCGTAATTCGCCCATGATACAACCCGCGCTGATGCGCTTCACTCAGTATCTTCAACAGCGAGATCACACGTTTGATTGCATCTGCCAAAGGCACCCGTTCGCGGCGCTCCAGCCACTCAAACATGTATTCGCCAAACGGAAATGGCTCCGAAAAATAGACAAATTCCTCATATTCTCCCCATCGCACCTCGAGATGGAGAATATCGCGGTAAAAATTCGCTGTCTTCTCAAGTTCACCTGCTGCATCACCATCTGCAGCCAGATACATACTCACCAGCGTGTTGCCAACTTTCTCATCTGTTGCAAGGTATGTCGCTATCCCGTTATGCGCATCAAACGGCGCATCCAGGCGGATTTCCGGGCAAATATGAACGCCATTCTTAATTTTCCTCAATTTCACAAACGAAGACTCCATGTCAGGCCAGAACTTTCAGGATAAAGCGGCGAATTACAGTCAGAGCACGAATCGCTCACGATATAGCTGCCAAATTATACCTGATTTTCACGCATGTCGTAAAGGTGCGACTGCATTGTTTTTCAGGGGGCATGCCCCCTGCGCGGCTACCTGCGGTACGCCGCTTCCCCCGCGCGGCTACCTGCGGTACGCCGCTTCCCCCGCGCGGCTACCTGCGGTACGCCGCTTCCCCCGCGCGGCTACCTGCGGTACGCCGCGTTTTTTCTGCAGGTTATGGCCGCAACTTGAGTCGTCATGGTTCAACCCTATGCCCGGAATGCCGTATGTGTTCGATATCAATAGCCCCCGGTTGAAGCATTGCGATTACCGGGGGTAAACGTTTCCCCTATTTTCCCATTATTTTGCCAGTCCAAGGGGATGGCTAAAAAATTGGGAGAAAGAGAAAAGAAAAATGCCCCTCGGCCGTATCGTCACTGCGCTCCGCGCACTATTTCCTATTCACTATTCAAATTACCGGTAATTTGCTGTATTTAATGGCGTGGGGCCATGAGGGCGTTCGTTCATATTGAGGAGAAATCATGAGACATATCATGCGTAAATTTGGTCTTTTGGCGGCTATGGGCATAACATTTTGCGGTTGCTCAAAATCACAGTCCACACAGACTACGGCGGATGCTGTGGTTCAGACCGGGGCCGTGGAAAATGTTGCAGCTGCAACGGATACAACATGTAATCGGGTACACACTGCAAACGCAACCCGGGAATTGTGGTCTGCAGCCAATAACGCATTTGGTTTCGAAATGCTCAGAGCGACCAAACCCGGTGATTCCGTCGTCGTTTCGCCCTATTCCGTTGAGCGGGCCATGGGAATGCTGTTGGATGGCGCCTGTGGCGACACTGCGGCCGAAATTCAAAAAGCCCTCAAACTGCCGGATGCCGGCAATAACAGCCAGATCGGGGCCGAAATCGAAGCCGAAATGCTCAAAACTTTCGATGACAAACACACCATCGATATCGACAATCACCTTTGGATTCAGCAGTCTTATGCGCTCCAAAGCAACTATATCGACCAGATGAAGCTGCATTATGCGGCAACCCCTGAAAGCGTTGATTTTGCTGGCGCGACCGAAGATGCCCGAAAATATATCAACGATTTCATTGCCAAAGCGACGCACGATAAAATCAAAGAAATTCTGCCTGCAAACGCCGTCACGTCGCTGACCAGATTGATCCTCACCAATGCGGTCTATTTTAAGGGCCCCTGGCGAAATAACTTTAACGAATCTGCCACGACAAAAGCAGATTTCAGAACTGCCGCAGGCACACAGCAGGTCGATATGATGCATCATACGGCATCGCATGCTGTATACGAAGCAGACCAGTTTGTGGCTTTCGATATGGATTTTTCTGCCGCTAACTATGCCCTCATGATTGTTTTACCCAAAGCCGATGAAAATACCGATGTCGCTGCTGCACTTGCTGATCTCGAAAAGGGAATCTCCAGCATCGTTTTCAAACAGATCCGTGCAGAGATGAAATCGGAACAGGTCGCGTTGAATATGCCAAAATTTAGGGTCGAGTATGGCGCATCACTAAAAGAATTACTCATTCAGCTCGGTGTTCAGAGCGCTTTCTCTACCCCAGATTTCTCTGCCATTACCGGTAATCGCGAACTCTATTTGTCGGATGTTCTGCACAAAGCCTTTATCGATGTGAACGAAAATGGTGCCGAGGCTGCAGCTGCTACTGCCGTCGTGATGAAACTGCGTTCGGCAATGCCCATGCGAAAACCGATCAGCATTACCGTTGATCATCCATTTTTGTTCGCCATCGTCGAGAAATCGACACAGACAGCTTTGTTCCTTGGACGCGTGACGAAGATATAGATCGCTTTGTCATTTCATTGTGACTTCTGATTCCCCGGTTGTTGCTTCGCGCCAACCGGGGCTATTGATCGATCCAAGCTCTAAGCCACAAGCTCATCTATATCTTCCCCGGAGGAAAACTGTTCCCGGTTTAATTGGGTGTGAGATCTGCCTCATCGGCTTCGCATGCGGTTCGGCAGTGATAAACCGTTCTGTTTGTCGAGTCAATCTTCACGATTCTCATACATTTTCTGTTGCCGGAACAGCACTGCGCATTGCTGTATTCTCCATCAGTGGTTTCGATAATATCAACAGAATCTGTATTTAAACAGCATTGACCGCTGCTGCAGAGTGCCAGTTCTCCGCAGACATTGCCGCACGATCCGCAGTTTTCTTTGGTTGTGATATCTGTTTCGCAGCCATCCAAGATGTCTTTATTGCATTCGCCGAATCCTTCTGCGCAAGTCCAGCTCATGCCGTCTTCGCCGCATCCTGTGATGTGCTTTGCACTAAAGTCCTGGAGTGAATCTGTGTTGGGCTGATAATCATAATTTTCCATACATGTGCCATAACACAGTGTTTGTGAGGTTTTGCACGAAACGCAGCTGCCTGATTCACAGATTTCATGGTCTTTGCATGCGACGGCATTTTCCGAAGTCGTACCGCAGCTGTCGTGGTTGGCAACAAATGGCTGGCAAATATATGCATCGCCAACTTTCTGGGGATTGCTGCCTTCGGGACAAACACACTGCGGATTGCCATAGACGATGTCGCAGATAAAACCACTGCCACAAGTTAAACCGGCTTCTTCACAGGGGGTGTTGGCATGGTCACAGTAATGTCCGCCAAGGTTGGGTTTACATGCACAGACATGTCCAAAGTACGCGCTGGATGTTGGGGAACCATAAAACGTACACGAGATGATTCTGTTGGGATCGCCGCATACAAAGCTTTCATTCCGTGAATCAAGGTTAAGCTGTGGATAGCCTGCGGGGCATGATGTATCTGTGTTTCCGTTGGTATAATCCGGTAAACAGGTTGATACTAGAGTTAAATATGGATTGGATAGATCCAGCTCATAGTTTCCGTCCTTTGCGGTTACAGCCGAGGCGAATACTGTATAGCAATAGTAGTTGGCCGGGCATTCAAAGCCTTTGTAATTTTCATCGGTGGGATCGCTTGCGTTTGCCTCTCCTGTGGCACCGCACTGTGTATTGTCGTTTCGGGCACATCCATTGACGGTTTTGTGGAAATTACGTGGACATACGCATTTTCCGTCGGTGCAGGTTTGCGAACTGAAACATTCGGTATATCTGCCGCCGATATAACCATTGTCATCCGTAGCACCGCAATAAGACTGATCTGTGAGCGGATTGACGCATTTAGTATTATCACTCTTCAGTCGGAGATAGCCATCCCGGCAGGTACATGTGCCATCTTTGCAGAAAATACCATTTTCTACATGGCAAACTTCACCATTGCTCCGATCATCCGCACCGCAGTATTTGTTGTTGCGTTTGGGATCAATACAATGATCTTCTCGAAGGATTAAGCCATCTGAACATTTGCAGGTACCATTGTCACAATGCTGTCCTTCGGTCGTATTGCATGCAACCGTATGCGCACAGGATTTGCCGCAGGTATCATTCGCATTGAGATCGATACATTCTTCGCCGCATTCAGTTGTACCGGATTTGCAGGCACATTTTTGCGCCTTGCATTCACGGCTGCTGTCGCACTGTTCTCCTTTCGGATTTTCTCTTGTTGCACCGCACGTCTCGTTAGAATTGGGGTTAATACAAATGCCATTGTAGCATGTTCCATTGTCGCAGGGTTTGTTGCAGCCGCCGCAATGCTGATTATTGAACAGTACATCGATACATTTTTTACCACCGGATTCTGCATCGCATTGCAGCTGTCCCTGCTCGCAGAGGCTGCATACGACGCCGCGGGTTTCGTCGCGCTCTGCGCCGGTTTGCGGATATACACAAAATGGATACGATTCCGGGCAGACATGCCGTTTGGTATATTCACTCATTTGTCCGGCATCGGCATCGCGAATATCGGACAGGCTGTTATCACCAAGTATTCCGAGCAAATCTATGCCAGCGGCACCACAATAGTTCGTGTTGATATCGATATGTTCCGGCTCGTTCAGCGAGCATCCAGCCAGGGAAATGAAACACGATAACAGAATGATTGTATGATCGCTCTTCATGTCAAATGCGCCTCCAGTAGAAATATGGTTGCGTGATGTGATGCTTTTGCAGATATCATCACGCATGTTATGATGTTAGAAAAATTGATCTGGTTATCAACAGCGTCACCATGAACTCATGGCGAATGAACTGATGATTCATCGTGATGTTCTCCATAACCATAGATATATATTTTATCCGTATCGACGACAAACAGCATGTCGTCCTGGCAGAAGATACTGCCATCGTGCAGCTCTCCCCCATCGCGATAGCTGAATTGCCAGACGATTTCTCCTGTATATTTGTTGCGGGCTATTACCTCGGGTTTGCCATCTATGGCCGATATCAGCAAATCTCCGGCAACAAACAGATTTACATCAAGCCCGGATCCATCATTGGCTCCGGCAGACCACAGCTGCTCACCCGTTAGGTTGTCGTATGCGACGATATAGGGGCCGTCACAGTATTCATTTGTAAATACCAGACCATCCGAAATAGCTCTGATATAGACACATGGATGATGTTTAAGCACTTTCTTTCGCCCAATCAATTTGCCAGTGTCGATATCATACGTGTACAACAGATCAACGAGTAGACGATTTTTTACATCAACACCGCCATTACCCTGGGGAGGCATGCTATTATACCATAGTTCGTGGCCGTCCGATGCATCGTATGCAGCCAGGAATGTTGTATTATCTGTAAAATATAGTTTGTTGTCATATGCAGCAAACAGCTTCAATATTGAATGCGGCGTCTTTTGTATTGATATTAGATCTACATCCCATAAATGCTTGCCAGTAATAGAATATTTGAATAATCTAGCTGGTGAAATGCTTAATGGGTTATCGGCTTTTGACATTGTGCTGTCATCTGGAGAGACTATATAAAGATTGTTGCGATAATAAAGATATTTAAAGGTAGATTTCACAAATTCCTGTTGCCAACGACACTCACCAGATGGAATTTGATAACAGGATAATATAGGCGCTGATTGTTTGTTTGGACGATCAACCCTTATGACATGATTATTAAGTAAGAGACCTGATGAAATGGCAACATTATGTAGTTTTTGAAAGTTATTTTTGTCATGTATGCTAATGATGTTGCCAAGTATATATATAAAATCTGAAACGATGATATTATATACATTTTTTGCTGCCTTGTCTAATTTGACAATCAGTGAGGGGGGGGCGGCTTTGAAAAAACACGAATATTCAGATGAAAATGTTAGCTGATTGTCATATAGATTGCTTATTGCTGGTGATGCACTGATCTCTGAAGCGTTTGTAGAATCGAAATCGTTAGCAAAATTGTGCCCGCTTTGTACTGACATAACATTTAAATACTGTTGGGCTTGGATAGAAGACGCATCTTGCTCAATGACAGTTCGAGGCGTGGTTGAACATCCGTTTATGAGTATGAATAATGGGAGTAATAACGATAATAACTGCATCTTAGTTGTCCTCGAAAGTCGATTTCTTAAAATCTTTATTCGTTATTTCGCCCTTTGGTGTGTAAATTTTTCTTTCTCTTTTTGAACCGTCTGGATTTATAAGCTCATTTGAACGGCAGTGCGTATACAAACCATATTTTTGTTCGTTAGGAATTGGTGAATGTTCTACTATTCGATCGTTTTGATGCGTTTCATATAAAACGTCATCGTTGTGCCATGTTTCCTGCGAGTTATTTGGGTCGCCTTTTTTAATTCCATACATTAACATATTGCAATTAAATCCGGCTTTTGTACTTCCTTCATTCTCATTGCTTGTGTGTGCAATGACTTTTGCTTCTTGCATTTGATTGTTGGCAAAAATTGATGCCATGTCTTTGGCCAGCGATTTCTCTAATCTTGGTGCCTCGGGATGAATATCTGCCGAAATCGTAATATCACCGATAATGCCTTCGGGTAAACACGACAAGCCTCGCTGATCGTTTTTACTCTTTTTCCATAGTTTTTCATCTATGTGGATTGGGCTAAATGATTCATCAAGCTTTACGTCTTTTTGAATGTTGGATTTAATCTTAATGGTTTTGCCATCAACTGTTTCGAGCTCTCCGGAAATTTGGATTAAAATACTGGCAACATGGGGATCTTTATCATCTGTAAATTGAATGACACCTTCATAGTGTAGACTGTTCAGCGAGTCTTCGGTGATTTCCAGGCGTTGCTTTTCTGTTCTCGATTTGCTTTTGATTTCTCTATAAAGATCGCATTTGATGTTCGTTAGTTTTGAAGTGGGAATAATCTGGTTTTCATATCCTCCAGATGCGCGGTCCGAACTGCACGAATGCAGTGAAACAACTGCATCATTCCGCAAGGTATTGGGAATGATGGTATTTAGCGAGTCCATATAAAGACAGTTGGGATTTTTTTGAAAATCGGGAAGTTTCTTATTTGAAATGGCAACGTAATTTTCTGAAACGACATGACCAGGGAAACCATGGCTAAAAATATAGACATCATAAAGTTTTCCGTAATTTGCTCGAATGGACTCCAGTGCATGCTGAATGTCATTGCCTGTTTTAAAGGGAATTGCCATATCAACTGCAGGTGGGAGCGTGGCGATGTCTGCATTCGATTTCCATCCATAACATCTGTCGGGACGAGTTTTAACAAATCGTAAAGCGGGATCTCTGAATTCTTTGGTTCCGTCTTCCAAATAGAACACTGCACACAGTGGTTTGGAATTTGTGTCAGCGTTTTCATTTGTGGCATCCGTTTCGGAAACGTCCGCTGATTGGTACAGCACGCGTTCTTTGCACCTGTGTATTAGTGCCTGTTTTCCAAGTCTCAGCTGGCAAGAAGCGGTATTTGCCTCTATTTCGGCTTCACTTCTGTCCAGAATTCGATGTCCGGCACCTGCGATTCTGCTTCCCCCCCTTTGTTGCACGATGTGAACCAGTTCGTGTCCGAGCAGTGTCGGATGATTCGCCAGGCTCTGATGGCTCAGTATAACTTGTTTGCCTTCAACAGCCATAGCTTGCTTGGCATTTGCGCGATTGGCTACGTAAAATGGGAGTTGGCGTATGTCAACGCCTGTTTTGGTTGATACGTCGTGCTTTATGGATTTAGTTGTTTCTGTCTCTATCCGGGGAAAAGCATCTGGAGATGAATGATTATCTTGGTCGTTCTGGCTAAGCCCACCTGCACCAGGCTGCGTCATCTGCGCATTTTTAATGCATGATGTGGGCGCACTTGTTTGTGCTTGAATGGTGTCTTGGTTTCGAAATGTTTGGGCGTGCGGTTGTTTTGTAATGCATTTCGTATTCATTTTTCTACTCATTTGCTTTTATCTGACTAAAATTTGCTTCATTCATCACCTGTCTGAGATGTGCTTGAACCAATTATAACACATCAGTCTTTGTTTAGTTTAGGTGGTTATTGGATGATTGTCAATATAACTACTCAGGTTTCGCACCCCGAATGCTAAGCATTTGTTGATAACGTAACGGCAAACATCTCATAAATTGTGCGACAACGGATAATTCCGCAATTCTGTTTTAGGTTGCGCCCTTTCAGGACGCTGATATGTGAAAATACCTGCTGCCCGGGGTTACGCTGCGCTTCACCCCGGGCTGTGACATTGTGCCCTTTCAGGACACTGGCGAATTGTATTCATTATTGTTCCGGGCATGATTAATGAGAACAGAAATCGGAAATGCAACTGACAGTGGGACATGCCCCACTGTTAGAACGCGTGTTGTTGTTTCCTGTGTCCACATCAATAAATGCTAAATAAATACAATCAGTCGGCGCCCTGAATGCGCTCAAAATAAGCAGAATTGCATGGTTGTCTATATATTATTTCAGAAATACAGATGCGAAACTTGATGATCTATCTTTTGGATTTATACTTTGCGAGCAGCCTTCTAACCATATCTTTATTTTCCGGTGCATGATATCTCAGAATGGCTTTTTGTATTTCGCGATCACGGTGTGATTTGGCGCTTTCTATTGGTTTTTGCCCTTCGATTGGGAGATAGGGCGTATAGCCTGTATAATACATCGTTGTCGCGGCACTCATTGGCGTGGGCAAAAAACTCTGCACCTGATCTACAAACAGATGGTGATCCATCAGCCAGCGAGCGACGTCGAGCATTTCGCGTTCTCCACATCCGGGAAATGCTGAGATAAAGTAGGGAATAATGTATTGTTTTTTGCCACAGCTTTGCGATGTTTTTACAAATATATCAACAAAATCATCAAATATTTTGATGTTTGGTTTCAGCATTAAAGATAAAATGTAATTATTCGCATGTTCCGGTGCGATTTTTAAATATCCGCTTGTATGGTACTTTGCCAGTTCGCGGATGTAATCAGGGCTTTTTAATGCCAAATCATATCGAATACCCGAACCGATAAATACATTTTTGACTTCTTTCATTTCGCGAATGCGTTTGTATAGATCGATTACCGGGCCATGATCAGTATTTAAATTTTTGCATATTGATGGAACGAGACACGATGGCTTTGTACATTTGCTGCAGATGTCTCTATTTTTACCGCCCATTTCGTACATGTTGGCCGATGGACCGCCGATATCGCTGATCGACACGCGGCCTTTGGGAGACATCTGGGCAATCGTGCGCACCTCGCGTTCGATGCTTTCGGGGGACCGGCTTTGGATCACTTTGCCTTCGTGTGCTGCAATCGAACAAAATGCACAGCCCCCAAAACAGCCACGCATGATGGTGACCGAGTTTTTTATCATCTCGTAGGCAGGGATTTTCTGCTCGCCGTAGATGGGATGGGGTTTGCGAGAAAACGGCATATCGTAGACCGAATCGAGGTCTTTTGTCGACAGCGGCTCGGGGATTGGTCCCATCCAGATATCGATATCGCCATGTTTTTGAACCAGTCCATGGCCACCGGCATGGGTTTCGAGAATCTGCAGCCGTGATGCTTCGGCAAATGAACGTTTATCGCTGCGAACTGTCTCAAAATCGGGCAGCCTGCGCACGTCATATTCGCCGTGTCTGTCGAAATGCGTATCCTCGCGAACCCTCAGGGATTCCGGGAGCTTTGGGCATTTCATGGCGATGCCGGGCAAGCCCATAAACCGTTCCAGTTGCCAGCCATACGACAGGCCATGTGCGATGGTTTCGAGTGACCATTCGCCGCTGCCAAAGCTGAGAATATCGGCCGGCGCATCCATCAGCAGCGACGGCATCACGCAGTTCTGCCAGTAGTCGTAATGCGCGATGCGCCGCAAACTGGCTTCGATGCCGCCGATGACGATGGGAATATCGGGGGCAAGACGGCGACAGGCTTTGGCATAGACTGTAACGGCGCGATCGGGACGTCTTCCGGCTTTACCCCCGGGCGTATAGGCGTCGTCGTGCCGTCGCCGTTTTTCGGATGTATAATGGTTGACCATCGAGTCCATGTTGCCCGAATTGATCCCCCAAAAGAATTTTGGCACGCCAAGAGCCAGATAATCTGCGTCACACTGTGGCTGGGCAACGACGCCTACCCGGAAGCCTTCGCTGTGCAGATAACGTCCGACGATGCCCGTCGAAAATGCCGGATGATCGATATACGCATCACCGCCGACGATGATGATATCGCACTCATCCCAGCCAAGCATGTCCATTTCTTCGCGCGTCATCGGTAGGATTTCTGCAGTTCCCAGCCGGGATGCCCAGTATTTTTTATGTGTGTGAAGCATGAATGGCTACCTGTTGCTTCTGCGTTTTCGTCCTGCCAATAAACCGAATCCAAGCAGGCTTAGTAACCATGCTGAAATTGGTGTGTTCGACGGCATTGTGGGCGTTGATGAACAATCCGAATCACTGCCCGATTTCCCTTTTGAGTGTTCAGACTGAGGATCCTGTGTGTCTGATGGATCCGGATGACTTGGGCCTTCGGGGGTTCCGGCTAACGCGCACTGGCTAAAGTCGATGATGCAATTGCTGTTGCAACGCACGTTGCCCGAAGCATACCTGCTGTCCCATGCCGCACATGATGTCTTGTTGTCAACAAATACTGTGCCGTCACATTGCTCGTTGTTGTTGACGATGTTATCGCCGCAGAATCCCGCTGTTGGCATTTCGGCTAACACGCACTGGCTAAAGTCGATGATGCAGTTGCTGCTGCAGCGCACGTTGCCCGAAGCATATTTGCTGTCCCATGCCGCACATGAAGTCTTGTTGTCGACGAATTCCGTGCCATCACACAGTTCGTCGCCGTTGACGATGTTATCGCCGCAGAATGCCTCTGTTGGCGCTCCGGCTGATTTGCACTGGCTAAAGTCGAGGCCGCAGATGTTGTTGCAAATAACGTTGCCCGAAGCATATTTGCTGTCCCATGCCGCACATGAAGTCTTGTTGTCGAGAAATACCGTGCCGTCACACAGTTCGTCGCCGTTGACGATTTTATCGCCGCAGAATCCATCTGTTGGCATTTCGGCTAACACGCACTGGCTAAAGTCGAGGCCGCAGCTGTTGTTGCAGCGCACGTTGCCTGAAGCATATTTGCTGTCCCATGCCGCACATGATGACTTGTTGTCGAGAAATGCCGTGCCGTCACACAGTTCGTCGCCGTTGACGATTTTATCGCCGCAGAATCCATCTGTTGGCATTTCGGCTAACACGCACTGGCTAAAGTCGAGGCCGCAGCTGTTGTTGCAGCGCACGTTGCCCGAAGCATATTTGCTGTCCCATGCCGCACATGATGTCTTGTTGTCGAGAAATACCGTGCCGTCACACAGT
>JAEEGL012624955.1_pt1 | contig 33802 bp, 31 predicted proteins | sample 9134231 | NCBI WGS metagenome assembly JAEEGL01 (sample SAMN16246548, study PRJNA631951) | gut metagenome | biome: gut microbiome; feature: rumen; material: fiber-attached | host: Bos | place: Iran: Karaj | collected 2018-10 | reverse complement strand
TTCAGTACTACCTTTTTCTATATAATTATTACTATTACTATACGTTAGATTATTTCCAACTAATACATTATTTTCAATAATATAATAGTCTTTTAATTCTCCTGAACTATCTATTACAGCATATAAACTAATTACAGGTTTAGAGTGACCTTCAGTTAGTGATAATCTTTTTTCAATATCACTGTGGAATATACTAGTTACTCTTTTTCCAAAATTAAATGTACATTTGAAATTTTGTCTAGCTTGTTTATCTTGTATGCTTTCCGGAACAATATATTTACCTGGATCACAAATATGTATTCCTACTATATATTTATTACCATCCTTGTAGACACTTAATCCATCTTCTCTTACGTAAGTGCCATTATTATCTATTGTAATAATAATATCATCTTGTTGATCACTACCAGGTAAAATTATTCTTTGATTAGTTAGTTTTGTTTCAATTAAATATTTATCTAATACTTCATCTCTTGTAAGTCCTCTTCTTATACCATTAACAATCATATATAATTCATTAGCATATGAAGAGTCAGAAGGTATTTCTAAAAGCTTATCTAAATATTTATCTTTGTCTATATTAGATGCATATAATACTTTTAATAAACTTATGTAGTAATAAGCTAAATTAGAATTATCTTTTATAGCATCAATTGCTTTATCAAATGCATATTCAAACAATGTATTATTATCTTCTAAAATAGATAATTTATTAATATTAATAATTTTTTTAATAATATTAATATCTTCTGTTCTATCTATTAATGCTTTAATAATTGAAATTATATCATCTACTTTTAAATTCTTATCAAGTACAATTTCATCCAATTTATTAGCACATGCTAGTAAATCATCATTTAGATATTTATTAGCGAGTATTATTATATTTTCTCTGGCTTTTTTAATACGTATTCTGTTTGTATCTATTTGATCTCTATTAAAATCTGAAGTACCACAAATATATGCTATAAAGTTTATTATTTTTTCTAGCATTTCAATATTGGTTTCATTAGGAACCATATCAGTTATAAAATAGTTTAATAATTTAAAAGATCTACCAATTAACTGTGATTTAGTTCTACAACTATTAGAAGTGGACATAAAAAAGTCAATGCTAGCTTCATTAATGTCATCTTCTTTAATAAAATTGTACAAGTCTTTTTTTACCACAGCATACCTCGCTGGTATATATATTATCAAATAATTTCAGTAAAAACAATAATTGTGATATAATTTTATTAAGGAGATTATTATGTATAAATATAAGAAGATAAGTATTAATTTTTTAACTTTCGCATATATAGTACTAACTATTATTGAATTAATTAAATTCTTAACAGCTAGTAACAATATATATGGAGTTATTTATTTGTGCATAAATTTGGTTATTATATTTTTATTAGTACCCGTTTGTTATAACTATAAGAAATATTATTCTAGTGTTAGATTGAGTAAGCTTATAATAATTATATTGCTTGGTATATTTAGCAGCTATATATTAGGCTCTATCGTTTTAAACAATTTGAACTATATAGATGGATCTAAGGATTACATGAAATCTATATTTGTTATAAAGAATATTTTGAAGGGTATTATATATGGACTTCTATTTATATTTACTCTTCTTGAATTTAAGCTTGATAAATTGCTTATAAAAAACATTAATAAAGATAAAAAAAAGAGTTGATTAATTGACTCTTTTTTGATATTATAAATGGCAACAACCTGTGACAATATAAGAAATAGTTGACAAATCTTAACTTTTATGTTATAATATGTGTGCTTTTACAAAGGGGGTAAAAAATATGAACAAACAATTAAGAGACAAAATAGAAGCAACTATAAAAGAATTAGACATGGAGATTGGTAGAAAGAAAAGCCAATATAATAATTTAGTGATTGATTATAACAATCACGTAGAAGGAGTTACAGCTGCTAAGATTAATGAGTTAGTTAGATATGCTAAAGAACTTGTAGCAAAGAAAAATCAAGCAGTTAAAGATCTTAAAGATTATGAACTTGCTGCTGCTGAAAAAAATACTAACTATAGACATTTCATTATAGTAGAAAATGATTTAGCTAGTAGATACGAAGTAGAATTAATAGATGACTTCGTAGTAGATAATGCTGAACAAGTTGAAAGAGCTACTCAAACTAAAGTTGTTGAACAACCAGTTGTTCAAGTACAACAACCAAAGAACCATACTTTTAGAGATGTAGTAATTGGTGCATTATTAGTTGGAGCTGCTGTAAGTATTGCATCTTGTGCTGATCATAATAATACATTCACTAAAAAAGAAACAACTTCTCAAGTTGATGAAGGTGAATTCGAATCAGCTTATGACAAATTCATTGAAAAGGTAACTGGTATATTTACTGGTCACAGAGCACCAAGTGATGAACCAGCAACTCCAGTAGCACCTGCTGAAGAAATGCAAACAGGTGATGTAGAATACGGAGTTAAAGATGATGAAGTTACTGCTGTATATGGACATTTAACAGATGCTAGCGATGAAGCTCAAGTTATGGCAAGAGCTCAAGCTATCTATAAAAATCACATTGATTTACCAAATGTTCCAGCTGCTATGAAAGCTCAATTAAGTGTTGAAACTATAGCTAATATGATTAGAGTATCAAATGGTGAATTAGCTATCATAGATGGTAGACCTTATTATGAAATGGATATAATGGATATGATTGCAAATGATTTCGCATCATATTACAATGCAACATCATTCGTTCAATTCGGAACTAACTTACAATTTGCTCCTGTATCTGTATTCTTTGAAGAAGATACATTAGCTTATGAATCAGCTAAAATGCATGATCAATATGCTGCTAGAATTTATGAAGATATTAGAGGAAATCAAGTTGAACAATTCAGACAAGATTCAATTGCTTGGGGTGAATTTGTTAGAGATACATTTATATATAATGACTTTACTGGACAAGTTCCAAGTATTTGGCAAATGGATACTGGTTCAATGTTCCCATTAACATCTGCTATCATTTCTCTATATGGACCTACAATCCAAGAATATTCTCAAGGTGTAGATTTAGCTAGAAGAGATGGAAATAATATGTTTGGTGATACATTCGGAATTTGTATTCCATTCTGTTATAATGAACATAATGAATTAACTGAAATTCCTTTATCAAAATTAATATATGATATTAACTATACACCAATGAACGATTTAGCAAGAAGAGCTGGTATGTATGAGCAATGGGCTAGTGAACATACTCCAATCACAGTTAATATGTGGAATAATTCAAACGATTATATGACTGATAAATACGAAAGAGAAGTAGGCTTCGGAAGATCTTTAAATTAATTAAAGGGGGAAAATAAATATGTATAGTAATGAAAAGAAAGGATTTAGTTTACTAGATCTAATTGTAAAAATTATATTTGCAGCTTTATTCATTTTCATACTAGTATGGCTATTCCAAAAGAAAGTTCCAAATATGGCTCCTTTCTACAGTAATGTATTCAGAGAAAATATTGCTTATATGCAATCAGCTGGTGAAAGTTACTTTACTGATGATAAAATGCCAAAGGAAATTGGACAAGAGGAAAAAATTACTTTAGATAGTATGATCCAAAGAAAATTAATAATTCCTTTTGTTGATGAAGATGGTAATGCTTGTAATGTTTATGAATCTTATGTAAGCATGACTAAAACAGATTTAGGTTATGAATTAAAAACTAACTTAGTTTGTCCAAAAGAATCTGATTATACTATTAAGATCTTAGGATGTCATACTTATTGTAAAGATGCTGCTTGCTCTAAGAAATGTCGTGTTGAGCAAATAACTCAATATCAATTCAAGAAGAAAGTAACTAGTACTACTACTAAGTATAGCTGCCCAAGTGGTTATACATTAGATGGTAAGAAATGTACTAAGAAAGTATTAGTTGATACTAAATCAGCTGAACATACTACAACAACACCACATGAAATAGTAGAACCAGCAACATTAGTAGTTGTAGGTAGTAAATGTGTATCTGCTGATAGAATTACTAATAAATCTTATACAGAAAAATTAACTAATAAAGAATATACTGCTAAAGTTACTAATAAAGAATATACTGATAAAGTTAGTGGTAAAGAATATACTGAAAAATTAACAAATAAATCTTATACTGATAAGATTACAACAACTACTCCAGCTACAACTAAGAAAGAACCATATACTTGCCAAAAAACTAAGACTGAGAGAAGATGTACTACTACATATCAATCTTATTCATACTCTTGTAACTGTTCAGGTTCTTGGTATCATGGACAATATGTAACAAGTTGTAGTACATGTTCAGGATCAACTCCTGTTGAATCTTGTAGTGATGTAAGTGTTCCTTACAATGATACTTGTTATAAAGATGTAACAGTTCCTGGATCAACTACTTATAGTTGTCCAAGTGGATATACTAAAGAAGGTTCTGGATCATCATTAAAATGTTATAAGAATACTTATAGTTGTCCAAGCGGATATACTAAAGAAGGTTCTGGATCATCATTAAAATGTTATAAAACTACTTATAGTTGTCCAAGTGGATATACTAAAGAAGGTTCTGGATCATCATTAAAATGTTATAAAAATACTTATAGTTGTCCAAGCGGATATACTAAAGAAGGTTCTGGATCATCATTAAAATGTTATAAGAATACTTATAGTTGTCCAAGTGGATATACTAAAGAAGGTTCTGGATCATCATTAAAATGTTATAAGAATACTTATAGTTGTCCAAGCGGATATGCATTCGATCCAACAAAATCACAAACATTATGTTATAAGTGTACTGATGGTAGTCAATATTATACTTGTCCAGATAAGACTTATACATTAGATGGTAATAAGTGTAAGAAAACTATTACTGATACAACAACTGACTTAAGATGTGATAGTGGTTATGTTCTTGAAGGTAATAAGTGTAATAAGTATTCAACTGATACTAAAGACGCTACTGGAAAGAAAGAAACTAAGACATCTTGGAAATATAAATGGAGTGAAAAAACTTCTTTATCTGGATGGACTAAGACAGGAAAAACAAAGACAGTAAAAGGTAAAGAAATTTGTGAATAAAAAGGTGAGCAATCACCTTTTTTAATTGCATTTATTTAGTGTTTTGAGTAAAATATATATAGAGGTGTAAAGATGAAGAAAAACAAAAAAACAATAACAATTATAGCAATAGCTGCATTTGCAGTATTATTTATAGGATTATCATTTTTAATTGATACAAGTGGTTCTAAACCTGCTAAGAAGAATAGTGATGTTCCTAGTGCATATGATTGGTTAGCTGAGACTCAAAAGAAGGATGAATCAATAATAACTGTTCTTGCTTTAACTACTTGTCAATATTGCCAAGCATATAAGCCTATCATTACTAAGGTAGCAAATGATTATGATCTTAAATTATTCTTCTATGAAGTAGATTCATTAAGTAATGCTGAAAGTGAAATATTAACATCAAGTTATGAACTTAAGAATTATGAAGGATATGTTCCATTCACATTTGTATTACAAAATGGTGAAGTTGTTAGTGATAATACAGGATATATGGATGAAGAAGCAACTATTAAATTTTTAAGAGAAGCAGGTGTTATAAAAGACTAGGAAACTAGTTTTTTTATTTATAATATAGTATAATTTTATTAGGTGGACATATGAAAAAGATATTATTATATTCATTATTATTTTGTCTAATCGTTATTTTTAGTAAATATTTTTTATCTAATTATAAAATAGAGTATAAAGTTAATAATTATACGGTTAAAACTATTTATAAAGATAAGAGATTTTACTATGAAATAATAGGGAAAGATAATAAGTATAATTTTGATGTATATATGGATAGAAAACCTAATAAAACGGTTATATCTAAAATAGAAGAAATAAATGGAGAAAACTTTTCTTGTATTTATCCAACTATTAAAGATGTTAATACTTATCCTCTTTGTTATTTAGATGGCGTATATACTGATTATCATCTAATTGATTCAGAGTTACTAGATATATATAAAGAAGAAAAGATTGAATTAAAGAGTGAAGCAAGTGATTTTGTATTATATGATAACTTGAATTCTAATGAATATGTTGCTTTATGGAATTATAAAGGATATATTTTAATGAATGGTAAAGAATATAATAATGTAACTATTTTCGATAAAGATAAATATGATAATTCATTAGCTTATCAAATTAACAATATTATTTATATGGCTGACTATAATCAAGAGCATGAATATACAAAATTAATAACATTAGATATTACTAATGGTAAGATTGGATCTATAGAATTAGAAAATACTTTAGATTTTGATTCATATTTTGTAGGAAACGTGGGTAAAAAATTATATATTTTTGATAATAAACATGCTGTATTATATGAAATCGATGTAAAGAAAAAGAAAACTACTATAAAATCTAATAATGAAATGGGTTATGTAAAATACGAAAATGGTGAATTTATTAGCTGTAGTAAATCTGAATATAAAGTTGATAAAATAAAATATAATAGTGATAAATCTATTTATTCATATAATTCTACAGATGAAGGAACATATAAAAGTGTTAGTGATAATTCATCAATTATTCAAAAAATAAGTAATAATAATTTGAATTATGTAAATGAAAGTGATAATAAACTATTCTATTCTTATGAAGATTATTTCTATTATTATTTACCTAACAAAGGGCAAGTTACATTATTCTATAATTATGAATTAACATTTAACAATAATAATACAATATTTGTATATATAAAATAAAAGACTAATACTAGTCTTTTTTTATTTATAATGATATAATTACTATAATAGGAGTTGGTTAAGTTGATAATTAGAAAACCTTATGCTTTTTTGATTAAAAACTTTAGAATTATACATGGTTTTTTACTAGTATTAATTGTTTTTCTAGCCTCTAAAACCTTAAATGCATATAGTTTTTTTAGTGCATACGTAAGTAATAGGGGAATGGGTAATATTGAAGGTAAAGAAAACTTTATCACTTTTTCCATGTATGTAATAGCTGCTTTTATTATAGCTATTTGTGCTCTTATATATTTTATTCTTTCAATAAAGAATAAAGATAGAAAAATATATCTATACTCAATACTATATTACATAATAATGATTGTATGGTTTACAATACTTCATTCAACTTTCAAAACTTTAATGGATGAATCATTAGATGTAGAATCGGTAAGAGTATATAGAGACTTCTGTTTGATGATATTTTTACCACAAGTAGTATTGATTCTTATAATGTTTTCTAGAGCATTAGGATTTAATCTAAAACAATTTGAATTTAAAAAAGATTTAGAAGAAATGGATATAGAGGTAACCGATAGTGAAGAAGTCGAGTTATCAATGGGTAATGAATCTTATAAGATTGCTAGATTCTTTAGAAAATTATTAAGATTAACTAAATATTTTATTATAGAAAATAAAGAATTTGTTATTACATTTAGTTCTATAGTTGCACTTATACTAACATTCTATGTATTTAAATCATTTGATGTACGTGTCGCTAGTATAAATGAAGCAGAGCAAATATATGCAAACTCTCTATATTTGACAGCAGATGAAAGTTACATGACAGAAAGAGATATGAATAATAATCTTATTGATCAAGATAGGAAATATATATTAGTAAAAGTAACATTAGATAATAAATCATGGAATGATATTTCACTTGATAGATCATCATTTAGATTAATTGTTGGTGAAAATATGTTATTTCCTGAAATGAGTGTTAATGATAAATTTAGTGATTTTGGTAGAATATTTAATGAATCTACAATAGTTTCAGGTGATACTCAAACATATATAGTAGTATTTTATATAAGTGAAGATGATATTAGAGATAATTATATATTTAGAGTAAAAGATCCAACTATAAATGATTATAAAGATATATTAATTAAACCTAAAGATTTAGATAATGTACATGATAATGGTATATATAATTTACCAGCTGAAGTAAAACTTGAAAAATCTATATTAAATAATTCATCAATAATTATTAGTGGATATGAAATAGCGGATAGATTCTATGAAAAATATAATTATGTTGTAGATGGAAGTAATAGGCAAGGAACTTATACAATAATTCCTTCTATAAAAGGTAGAGGATCTAATACTATTATTAAGTTAAAAACAGAACTAAAACTAGATGATAGTATTACAATGTCAAAACGTATAACTAAATCAAGTGATTTGATTGGATATTATGGATTTATTAAATACAAATTAGATGAGGAAGATATAACTTCTAAAATGTATCCAATAACTGTAGAATATGCAGTTGATAAATTTGCTTATGCAGAGATACCAATGGAAGCCAAAAACTCTCCAAATCTTGATTTAATCCTTTTAATTAGGGGAGAAAAATACACAATTGTCTTGAAATAGTGCATATTATTTGATATAATTATATGCACATGGAACCGTAGCCAAGTGGTAAGGCCCCGGTCTGCAACACCGTCATCGCCGGTTCAAATCCGGCCGGTTCCTCCATATGTAAACTAGTAACTCGAAAGAGTTACTTTTTTATTTCTTTAAAAAAGATGTTTTAAGTGATAAAATATATATGGTGATAATATGAAAATAGCTGTATTTTCTGATATACATGGTAATTATCAAGCACTTGATGCTATTATGAATAGAATAGAAAAAGATAACTATGATAGAATTATTTATTTAGGTGATGCTGTAGCATTAGGACCTGATTCTGATTTATGTATGGAAAGACTTAATAATTCAAAAGTAGAATTCATATTAGGTAATCATGAATTATATGTTACTAGAGGACATGAAATAGATCCAGATATGGATGAAAGAGAAATAAAACATAATGATTGGGTTACTAAATCACTAAAAAAATCAAAAATTAATGATAATAATAATTTAAAGGTTGAATTAGAATTAAACGGAAAGAAGTTTTGTTTTAAACATTTCTTATTAGATGAAAAGAATAAGTATCCATTTAAACATTTAGATATGTTTCAAACAGATGCATATAAAGAAGAATTTAATAAAGAAAAATATGATTATATATTTTATGGTCATTTGCATGAAGAAAGATATGATAGATTAAATGGAAAAGAATTCTATGGTATTGGAAGTAGTGGTTGTAGGCATAATAGTAAAACATATTTTTACTCAATTGAAACAGATAAAAATAAAATAAAGATTAACAAAGTAAAATTAAGTTATAATAGAAAAAGATTTTTAAATAGAATGAAGACTGTTAGATACTATGATAAGAAAATATTAGGAGAAATATTCTTTGGTATTTATTGAATAAAATAGACATTTTTTGTATAATATTCTTGGTGATATGAAGTGAATCTAATTAGAGATTTTATGAATCTTGAGACAGAATTACAACACGAATTAGGCATATTAGTAATAGTAGGTGTTGCTATTGTAATTGCTATTATTGTGTTAACTATAATAAAGTTTATAAAGGATAAAAAATAGGGTGCGAAATTGAAAAAGTTAAAAGGGAAGATTGTTAATTTATTTAATAAAATTTTTAAGAAAGAAGATAAAAGACTTAATTCATGTTATTGGATTGGTTTTTTAATTATATACTTAGAATTAGTATATCGTATATTTGTAATAGGAAATCTTGCTACATGGAATGCATTGTTTGTAGTATTATTTAGTATTCCATGGATAGTATTATTTTCTTTTTTAACTTGTTTATTTAATGAGAAAGCAAATAAAGTAATAACAATAATTATTTCTTCTTTATTAATACTAATATCTCTAGCACAAATCGTATATTTTAACTTCTATGGATCAATATTCTCAGTATTCTCAATCACAGCAGGAGGAGCAGGACAAGTTGCTCAGTTCTGGGTATCAATATTAGAAGTAATATTACGTATATGGTATATTTTCTTAATAGAATTAGTTCCATTTATATTATTCTTAATATTTAATAAGAAGATATTTAAATTTCCTAAAATAAAATTAAAGAAATTCTTAATATTATTAGGATTACTTATTTTATCAGGAGTAGGTATATTTGTTTCTATTAAAGAGAATAAAGGAACAAATTCATTACAAAAACTATTATTCTCAACACATGCTCCATTAATCACAATTGAAAAAACTGGTTTAATGACAATGGAAGCAATAGATTTATATAGATATGCATTTGGTTTTGAAGAAGAAATTGTTGAAGAAGAAACAGGACCAATCGTAATTGATGAAACAAAAGAATATAATGTTCTTGAAAGCATAAACTTTGAAGAATTAATAAATAATTCAAGTGGCACTATTAACAATATGCATAAATACTTTAGTACTGTAGAGCCAACTGAAAAGAATAAGTATACAGGATTATTTAAAGGTAAGAATTTAATATTTATAACAGCTGAAGCATTTGATACTATTGCTGTAGATCCAGAACTTACACCAACTTTATATAATATAGCTAATAGTAGTTTTATATTTACTAACTTTTATCAACCTTTATATACAGTATCAACTTATGACGGTGAATATTTAAACTTAACTAGTTTAATTCCAAAAGAAGGTGTATGGAGTTTTAAAGTATCTGCTTCTAATAGTCAACCATTTGGTTTTGGTAATATATTCAAAAAAGAAGGATATACTACTTATGGTTTCCATGATCATTATTATAAATATTATTCAAGAAATAAATCACATCCAAATATTGGACTTAATTGGGTAGCATGTAGTAATGGTCTTGAAAAGAAAATGAATTGTAAACATTGGCCAAATAGTGATTATGAAATGATGCAAGTAACACCAGAATACTACATTAATAATGAACCATTCGCAACATATTATTTATCTGTAAGTGGTCATGTTAATTATAATTTTAGTGGAAATGCTATGGCTAGTAGAAACAAAAAATATGTTAAGAATTTAAAATATAGTGAAAGTGTTAAAGCATATTTAGCTTGTCAAATGGAATTCGATAAAGGAATGTCTGAATTAATAAGACAACTTCAAGAAGCTGATAAATTAGATGATACATTAATAGTAATAGTAGCTGATCACTATCCATATGGTTTATCAAAAACACAAATTAATGAAAAAGCAACAATTAATAGAAATGATAAATTTGAAGTATTCCATTCTACATTAATTATGTATAATCCTTCAATTGAAAAAACAGTAATTGATAAAACAATAAGTAGCATAGATATTATACCAACTTTATATAATATGTATGGACTTGATTTTGATTCAAGATTATTTATGGGAAGAGATATATTCTCTGATCAAGAGAGCATAGTTATTCTTTCTGATAGAAGTTGGATTACATCAAAAGGAAGATATAATAGCGTAAATGGTAAATTCTATCCAACTACTGAAGAACAATTACCAGAAGATTATGTTGCTAATATAACTAATATTGTTAATAAGAGAGTTTCAATGTCAGCAGCAATATTAGATAATAATTACTATGCTAATTTAGGATTATAATATGAAATTAAAAGTTGATAATATTGATATTAAAAGTATATTACTGAGTGGCGCTTGCTTTAGAGTAATTGAAGAAGATGATGGTAGTTTTACTAATATTCTTTCTGATAGAGTTATAAATATAAAGCAAAATGGAAATGAATTATTTGTTACATCATCAAAAGAAGATAACTTAAAAGAAGTTATATATAATTATTTTGATTTAAACAGAGATTATAATAAAATTAATAATGAAATTATTAGTAAGAATAGTAATCTTAAAGATATGGTTAATAAATGTTCTGATTATAGAATATTAAATCAAGATAAATTTGAAATATCTATTAGTTATATAATTAGTCAAACTAATAGTGTTAAAAGGATAAGTAAATCTATTAATGCAATCGCAGAAGCTTATGGAAAAGAAGTAGTATTTAACGATAAAATTTATCACTTGTTCCCAACATATGAAGATTTAAAAAATAAGAATGCTTCTGATTTTAGAAAATTTGGTGTTGGCTTTAGAGATGAATACATTAAGAATTACTTAAATGAATATGAAAGTTTAAAAGATTTAGATAAGTTTGAAACAAAAGATGCATTAAAGAGACTAGAAAGCATTAAAGGTATTGGAACAAAAGTTGCATCTTGTATATTATTATTTGGTTATGGTAGATTGGATGTATTTCCAATAGACACATGGGTTAAAAAATATATGGTTGAACATTATAATATTAAAGATGACCAAAAAGAAATTAAAAAATATTCAGAAGAACACTTTGGAAAATACTCAGGTTTAATTATTCAATATATGTTTCATAGTCAAAGAAATATCAGTTGATATTTCTTTTTTATTGTTATATAATAATTCTCACTTTTAAGGGGGTCTATTATGGAAGATAATGGTAGTTCAAAAGTATTAGATTTATATATTAGAGCTAATGAAAATAAAAATAAGATTGTTCTAACTGATAAAAATGGAGACAAATATAGTGAAGCAGAAATGGTTGTATTATCATGTATGGCTATGGTAGTAAGAGAACAAGAAGATGAAGATAGAGATATTAATTATGATAAAGTAATTAAAACAATTATTTTAAATAGTTTAGATGGTAAATTAGATGGATTAAAGAAACAAGAAGATTTTCAAAAATATATAGATGCATGTAAATCATTAGATGATGAAGAAGCTTTCGGTGCATCAACTGTTTATGAAAGAATGGTTAATGGTTTTGGAGCATATTTAGATCCAGTTTATACAGAAGAATTATTTGTTAATAGAAATCTAAAATTACATGATAAAAAAAGAAAAGGCCATATATACTGGGGTGCTAAATCAGATAGATTAGAAAATATATTAGAACATATATATGGATGTTTAGTACTTAGTATTGGTCTTGAATCTGAATATGGTTATTTAGTTGACTATAATAAGATTAGAAAAATGTTAACTATTCATGAAACTGGAGAAATAATAATTGGTGATTTAACAGATTGGGATATGCCAAAAGAAGAAAAAGAAAGACTAGAAAGACAAGCAGTAGTTAGATTATTAAGTAGTATTCCAAATGGAGAAAGATTAATTAAATTATTAGATGAATTTAATGGACATATATCACTAGAATCAGAATATGCATATTTAATAGATAAAATAGAATACGATATGCAAGTTAAAATGTATGAAAAAGAAGGAAGATATGATTTTGATAATGTTCCTCAAAATGTAGTAACAACAAGTAGTAGTGTACAAGAGATAATTAAAAATGGAGCAGAAGGTGTATTTGACGTACACTATGAATACGATAAAGATAAATATAATAGAATTCCTTGCTTTAGAAGAATATTAGAAAAAACAAAAAGTTATTGATTTTAATAATTAGTTATGTTATTCTTTTAAAAGAGGAAAGATATGGAAAGAAAAAAATTACAAAACTTTAGTTGTTTATCAAGTGAAGTAAGTATTACTTTTCATTTTCATTTCTTAATCAAATAATCTCATCATTTATTGGTGAGATTTTTTTTGAATTATTTATTGTTAGAGGAGGGAATATGAAAAACAGTAAAATGATTCTAGGTGTTAATGATAAACCACCACTACCAAAATGGTTGTTATTATCAATTCAACATGTCTTTGCAATGTTCGGGGCTACTATATTAGTTCCAATATTGGTTAATTCAGCTTGTGGATCTGATGTATTATCAATCCCAGTTGCATTAGTTTCATCAGGTATAGGTACTTTAATCTATATCATATGTACAAAAGGTAAAAGCCCAATTTACTTAGGAAGTTCATTTGCTTTTATCACACCAATTATTGTAGGATTTGCTAAGAGTGGTAAACCTGCAGTATTTACTGCGATTATGGCAGTAGGATTAGTTTATGCATTAGTAGCATTACTAATTAAATTATTTGGTAAAGCTTGGATTAACAAGTTATTACCACCTATTATAGTAGGACCTATGATTATGGTTATAGGTTTAGGACTTGCTCCATCTGCTATATCATCAATTGGTTTAGACTTAGAAGTAATACCTTGGAGAAATGCAGTAGTTGCTGCTGTAGCATTCTTAACAACTGCAGTTATAGCAATTAGAGGAAAAGGATTTATTAAAGTAATTCCATTCTTAATTGGTATTGTTTCAGGTTATGTTTGTGCGGTAATATTAGGTATGATAGATTTTAGTACTGTAACAAGTGCAAAAGTATTTGCAGTACCTAGTTTCTATTTACCATTCGTTCATTATAAATTAAATGCAGGTGCTTTACTTACAATAGTACCAATTGCATTAGTTACTATGGCTGAACACATCGGTGATCATAAAGTTTTAAGTCAAATTATAGGAAAAGATTTAATTGAAGATCCAGGACTTGATAACACTCTTATGGGTGATGGACTTGCAACATTTGCAGCAGGTTTAATTGGTGGTCCTGCTAACACTTCTTATGGTGAAAATACATCAGTTGTTGGTATGACTAAAGTTGCTTCTGTATGGGTAACAGGTTTAGCAGCAGTATTTGCTATCATCTTTGGTTTCTTAGGTCAATTAACTGCTCTTATTTCATCAATTCCAAGTCCAGTACTTGGTGGAGTATCAGTACTACTTTATGGTTTCATTTCAGTTAATGGTTTAAAAACATTAGTAGATAATCATGTAGATTTCTCAAATACAAAAAATGTAATTGTTGCAGCTACTATGTTAGTATTAGGATTAGGAGGAGCAGCTGTATCATTCATAACTAAAAACTTATCTGTAACAATTTCAGGAATGTCTCTTGCAGCAATAGTTGGTATATTATTAAATTTATTAATTCCTGAAGCAAAGGAGAAATAATGAAAGAAATAGTATTAAATCATCCACTAATAACACATAAATTATCTATATTAAGAGATAAAAGAACAGGAACTAAGGAATTTAGAGAATTAGTTAGTGAAATTTCTATATTATTGTGTTATGAAGCAATGAAAAATGCAGAACTTGATGATGTTACAATAGAAACACCTTTAGAAAAATTAAAAACTAAACATATAAATGAAGATAATTATGCATTTGTACCAATTCTAAGAGCTGGTATGAGTATGGTAGATGGTATTATAAGAGTAATGCCAAATGCTAAAATTGGACATATTGGTTTATATAGAAATGAAGAAACTTTAGAACCAGTTGAATATTATTACAAAATGCCAAAAAATATTAAAAAAAGAGAAGTAATAATATTAGATCCAATGCTTGCTACTGGAGGAAGTGCAATAGCGACAATAGATAGGCTTAAAAAAGATGGGGTAAAGAATATTAAGTTCTTATGTGTAATCGCAGCTCCAGAGGGCTTAAATGCTATTAAAAAAGCACATAAAGATGTTCAAATATATTGTGCATGTGTAGATAGGCAATTAAATGATATAGGATACATACTTCCAGGACTAGGGGATGCTGGAGATAGAGTATACGGAACGAAATAGATTCAATTTTGAATCTTTTTTCTTGCTTATAAAAGTGTTATAATTTACATATGATACAAAAGATATTAAAACAAAATTTATCTTATTTAATATCAATGATTTTATTAATCATTCTTTTTATAATATTAAAAAAGTCAGTTTGGTATGAACCAATACTAGATTTTGATAATAAAGTATTTGATTTTTTTAAAAAAGTTCAAACAAATGAATTAACAATATTTTTTAAATTAATAACAAATATATTAGCGGGTATAATACCTTTATTGTTATTAGTATTCATATTCTTAAAGAAAGATAAAATATATTTTTATATATGTGCTTTTACTACAGCATTTACATTATTTTTTGCATACTTATCAAAGATAATAATTCATAGAGATAGACCTTTAGTAGGATTAATAAGTATGCCAAATACATTTAGTTTTCCAAGTGGACATACTTTATTTACTTTTACATTCTATGTAATTGTTGGATATTTATTCACAATAAATGAAAGTATTAAAGCAAGAAAATGGTTAATAATAGGATGTTTATTTATCGCAGTAGTAACAGGTGTATCTAGAATCTATTTAGGAGTACATTATTTTTCAGATGTAGTTGGTGGCATAATATTTTCAATACCATTAATTTCAATGATTATTAATATAGTAGAAAAGAATTTTAAGGAGATTTTATAATGAAAAAAGCATTATTACTTGAAGGTGGGGGCGCAAAAGGAGCATATCAAGCTGGAGCAATCAAAGCTTTATGTAAAAAAGGTATTTATTTTGATGGTGTAGGCGGAACATCTATAGGTGCAATTAATGCTGCTTTTTATGTAGTTAGAAAACTAGATAATTTGTATAAATTATGGTTAAGTTATGATAGTGATTTTCTACTTGGATTAAATAGTGATATGCTTGATCATGTTGCGAATAAAACAATATCAAGAGAAGATTTAAAAAGTGGTATGTCAGATCTTATTAAAATAATTAAAAATAGAGGTGTAGACACAACCAATATTAAAAAAGCACTAGCTAAAAGTATAAATGAAGATAGATTCATGAGAAGTAGAATAGATTATGGAATGAATACATTTAGTTTAAGTGATTTTAAACCAGTTCATATATTTAAAAAAGATATTCCTAAAGGTAAACTTATAGAATATATTTTATCTAGTGCATACTTACCAGGTTTTAAACAAGAAAGAATTATTAATGGTAAATATTATCTAGATGGTGGAGTATATGAAAACTGTCCTATTGATATGTTTATAGATGCAGGATATGATGAAATATATGTCGTTAGAAATTGGCAAAATAAATTAAAATATAAAAAGAAAAGAGGAGTTAAAGTACATATAGTAACTCCAAGAGAAGACTTAGGTTCTATAATGAGATTCACAAAAGAAGCAGCTATATATAGAATGAATCTAGGTTATTATGACATGTTAAAATATTTAGATAATTTAGATGGTTATAAATATTACTTTAAATATTATAGTGAAAAATATTATGAAGAATTATTTGATAAAATTCAATTAAAGAAAATAATAAAGAAATATAATAATGGAAGACCTATCAAAAACTATAAAGCATTCATATTAAAACATATAGAAAAAATATGTAGTGAATTTAAAATAGAAAGATTTAAAATATATAACATGCCATACTTATTAACAAAAATAAAATATAAAATGGTTCCATTAACAAATAATTATTACTATGATTTTGTAAAACTAATAAGAGTAGATTTTGAATAATCTACTTTTTTATTTAAAATATATTGAAAAATAATTAATCTGTGTTAAAATATTATTACTGATGCAGGTGTAGTACAACGGCTAGTACGTGGCCTTGCCAAGGCTGAGACGAGGGTTCGATTCCCTTCACTTGCTCCATATGTAAATTAACTCAATCTAATGATTGAGTTTTTGTTTGTTGAAAAAAACATCTAATTTTTATATAATTTAATTAGTATAGGATGTGAAAATATGGATTCTAAAAAGATTATTTTTTTAACACTATTATTTTTATTTATGCCATTTATAGCAAAAGCAGAAGAATGTAGATTAGTAAATGGAAATCTAAATACTATAGGTAGTGAAGTAGCATGTGGGTCTGAGCACTTCTATATTATTGAGAATAACAATGGAAATATTAAGATGCTATCAAAGTATAATCTATATGTTGGAGCTAATTATAATAAAATTAATCTAGATATCAACGAAACATATTATATAAGTGAATGCTATGACGAAAGATGCTCTATGCAAATTAATAGTAGTAATATAAAATATTATTTTGAGGGTGAAGAAGTAAGTAATGAAACTGAATGGGTATCAAGAATAGAGAATAAATATAATTTAGATGATATTCAATCTAATTATAGAAATGCAGAACCTGGAGGCAATTTTGCTTTATATGATTATGTATATGGTGAAAAATTCTCTGAAGGTGGTAAATATTATATTAGAATGACTTATAAATTATATCCATACACATACATAGATGATCAAACTGCGGGTTATGCTCTTCAAAATGAAATAGCATTAGGAGTAACAGGTGAAAAAGGAAAAGCTAATTATCCAATAAATGCAACATTAGCTTTATTCCCAGGATGGAATAATATGGGAGAAAAAGAAAATACAGAAAACTATGCTAGTTTTGAAGATGGTTATTTAAATTTTGATTTTAAAGCTGATTATTTTGTAAATGTATATTTAGCAGATTATAAAACAAATCTTAATAATATGGGATATTCAGTTTCTAATGTTGATATGATTGATATGCAAGAAATAAAGAATTTAGTGCATGCTATAACAAATAGAGATTTACCATTAAAAGAATGGTATGACAATTCTTTTGGTTTAGATCCTACTCTAGAAGAAGATTTTAATGAGTATGTATATTTAGGTGATTTGAAACAATATTTATCTGATGATTATAAATGGATATGGAATACTACGTATTGGACTAAAACATTTGCGGGAAATGGTTTTACAGATAGTACTTCATTACCAGTTTACTTTGTTTCAACAGCAGGAGACATTTGCTATTCTTATAGTAGTTGTACGGGAATACCAAGAGCAGGAATTCGTCCTGTAGTAACAATTGCAATGAATAATGTTATAGATCCATTCAACATTACAACAGAAACTGAAGGATCTGGTTCTGTAGAAGTTGTTAATAAAGCTATGGCTGATGAACAAATTACTTTTAGAGCTATTCCTGAAAAAAATTATAAGATTAAATATGTTATAGTCACGGATAAACTTGGTAATTCGGTTACATTTAAAGAAGATCAGCTTATTCAAAACAATGATGGTACGATTAGTATTAACTCGTTTACTATGCCAAGCAGTGATGTGTTAATAAAAGTAGGATTTGAGTTAATAAATCCTAAAACTGGTGTATCTAATCCAATTTGGATAATGTTTATAGGAATGATTCTTAGTGGTCTTGCTTACTATGAATTAAATAGAAATAAACAAGCTAATATGGAATTATAAAATAGAGAAGAATTTTCTTCTCTTTTTGTCTGTAAAATTACAACAAAATATTATATAAATAACATAATGGTATGATATAATTAACTTATAATTAGGCAAAATATTAATTGATAAAGGGTATTGTTATGAATAATAGTTTAAAAGAAACGTTAAAACAAATCGGTTATGATGGGCAAGAAGTTGCTATAAAATCTGAAAAGGGCAATGGTTACATGCTATATAGTTCTAAACTAAATAGTTATGTTTATGTGCCAGAAAATGTAAGTAATACTACTTCACTTATTAGTGTATATTCTGGAAAGAATGATAATTCTAATCAAAACTATAATACTTTTATAAAAAATATTGCTAATGGTGAATCATCTGATTCTATTGTTACTTATACTGGTAGTGCATCTGAGGAAGATTACAAAAATAGTGCTATTCAATTATTGACTGCACTTGAGAATAATGGAATTAAATTAAAGAATGTAGGTTTTGCTGATTCAGATGTTGATTCTAAAGTAGCTGAAAAGATAGCCAGTGCGGTAGCTAAAATTAAACAAGGATTAGATGTAAGAAGTATAAACTTAAATGATAAAAATATTACAGATTATGAAAAATTCTTACAAGCATTAAAATGGCTTGTTGGTAATGATGTAGATGAAGAATTACTAAAGGAAATAGCAAAATCATTAGAATTAGAAGGATTCATACCAGGTTCATCAATTCAAGCTGGTGGTGGAGACTACTATGGTGGTGGTGGCGGAGGCGGCTACGACAGCGGTAGTTATTATGATGGTGGAGGTAATTCATTTAGTCCAACATCAAATGGAACTGTAGATGTTACATACGCAACTGCCATAAGTGGAACTAATGCAATAGTATCTGCTATTAATGCAACAACATTCCCAAATGAAACAATGAACTTTAAAAGTACATCAAATTTCTTACCATCATTAAATGATGCTAACAAGTACTTTTATGGTGCAACTGAAACATTATTAAAGAATATTTCAAATGATACTCAAAATATAGAAAATATATTAAAGAATTATGCCACTATTGATGCTCAACTTGCAAATAGCGCTAATGGTTTAAATGGAACTGCATTAGGTGGATTAGGTGGTTTTACTAACAGTATAGCTATAGATAAAGCTACTATAATGAGTAATTATAAGAATCTAGCTTCTACTTTTAATAATAATTATTCAAAAGGAAAAGTTGGTTCTATTCAAATGAGTGATATTAATAGTATTTACTCTGGTGGACACTTAACAGGTGCTCTTGGAACAGGATTAGAAAATGAAATTAATTCTGCTACAAATTTAAAGAATCAAATTAATGATCTTATCAATAGTAATGCTATTAGTGCTCCTTCATGGGATTTAGTTAAAGATAGACTTGGTGATTATAGTGAACTTTGTGATTTAAGAATTAAATCTGCTCAAATGTTAGAAGATGCATATGAAGAAGCATTAAAACTTATTCAAGATTATGTTCAACCAGATGAATATTTAGATGATGGTGAAATACCTGAATATGAACAAAAAGTAGCAAACGATGAACAACAAGTTCAACAATTAGAACAAGAAAATGCACAATTAGCTCAAGTACAATGTCAATCTATTCCATGTAGTGATGGTAATGGAAGTTGTGGTGAAGATTGTTCTGCAAGAGATGCAGCTCAAGCAAAAATTAAAGCTAATGAAGCTAAAATAGCTGAATTACAAGCTGAAATAGCTAAATTCAAAGCATTTATAGAGAAACTTGAAGGTCTTGCTGAAATAATGAATAAAGCTAATGATATAGTTCAAGAAGCTGTTAATAAAATGCAAGATATGTATGGATCTAAAGTTGATGAAATTAGTCCAGTTAATATCGAAGAATTAGATCAAAAAGCTGGTCAAGAGTTAGGTGTAGAAGCTACACAATTAGCCGCTACTAAAACTGGAGCAGCTGGTCAACCAGTATTCTATAGTCAAAAAGGTTATATCGATGCAAATGGTCAATATCATACTTGGGAAAGTAGATGGGGTAAATCAATCAGTTCAAGTGGTTGTGGACCTACATCACTTGCAGCTTGTTTAGCAACAATGACGGGAGATCAATCTATAACACCTGCATCAATCGCAGATACAATGAAATATGATGAAAATGTAGGTGGTAGTTTCATCGTACGTATAGCAAAAGAAAGAGGATTAGATATGGATTATCATATCGGATCAAATCAACAAAAAATGGATAACCACTTAGCTAATGGTGGAACAATGATAGTTGCTGTAAATGGTGGTGGACACTATATAGCAGTATTAGGAAAAGATCCAGTTTCTGGAAATTATATAGTTTGTGACCCTAACTCAGATAAGAGATCATGGTCATATAATGAAATATTTAGTAATCATACTATGGTATTCCATATAGCTCCACAAGGAAAATCAGTTGCTCAAACAACTGGAGGAACTACTTATCAAATATAAAATAAAATGTGAACAAATTGTTCACATTTTTTATTTATAAAGTTTTTGGTCTATCTTCCAAAGATTTTTCATATTCTTCTCTTATTTCTCTATCAGTTGGTTTATTCATATTTGCCATATCTTGCTTACTACCATTCCACATTCTATTAGCAACAACTATTTGAGAGAATGCAACATCACTACATTTATCAGCAATTCCATTAATTAATGTACGTGTTTTATATTGCTCTTCTTTAAGAGTATCTTTTGTTCTATTTAATTCACCTTGGACTTTAGCAAGTTCTTTATATGCTTTATCTAATTGCTTTAATAAAGTATCTTCTTCTAATGTATATTTAGTTGTTTTTCCATAGTTTATTGAAGAATCTAATCTTTTTAACATTTCTTCATTTCCTATAAATTCACTATTGTTCCTAACTATTACTTTTAATAATTCTTTTGAAGATATTGGTATTAATCTTTGACTATTATAATTTTGAATAGAATTTTGTAATAATGTTGATACAGTAGCACATAAAGAACTTTTAACAGTACTTTCATCTTTTAAGTATTGTTTTAATTCATGTATTCCATATCCATTATATAAATAACCTATAGCATTAGTATTACTTTTTAATGATCCAATTAAGCATTCTCTTCCCATTTCTTCAATTTTTTTAAGAGCTATTCTAGATGTTTGATCCATTACATCTATATCATTAGCATCTTTAAATAATATTGATGTAGCATGTGCTTTTGTTAAATCAATTTCACTTGCTATTGAAACAACACCTATTTGAGAAAGAATACCTTTTGTATCTTCTTCACTTATACCATCTGCAAGTAATTTCTCTTTTAATCTTTTCTCCATAGTTAGATATATTTGAGCACCATTACAATATGTAAAGAAATTCATTAATCTTGCTCTTTTTTTAATACTATTTAAGTCTTTATCTTTCATTAAAAAAGGATATATATAATCATTTACTAAGTTGTTATGTTTAGCATCTTTTAATGTTTCTGACATATATTTTATACCTAAAAAGTCTATAGGCATTTCATCTATTTTATATCCAGCTGCATATTCATCAGAAGTTCTTACTCTTGCTGCTCTAGCTCCTTCTTTAATAATACCAAAAATAGATTTATCCATTTGCCCTTGAGCAGATATACACATTAAAAATGGTCTATCTAATTCTTTTATCTCAATTATTCCATAAGGATTATCAACACTTTTTTCACATTTTTTATAAACTGATAACATATTATCACCATTTTTATTTTATCATATTTTATTTAATTTTTACTCTTAATATTATTTAAAAATATGGTATACTTAATATGGTGATAATATGAACGAGAAAGCTCTAGATAATAAATGTCCTTCTTGTGGTGCTCCTCTTTTATTTAAACCTAAGAGTAATAAATGGGAGTGTGATCATTGCAAGTCTAGTTTTACTTTGGAAGAATTAAAAAAATTCAATAATGCTAGTAGTGATGAAAACAATAAAAAAGAAGAAGTTAAAGATGAACCAAAAGCTGTTAAGAAAGAAGTAAAAGATAATACAGTATATGTTACATATAATTGTAAGAACTGTGGTGCTGAAATAATTGCTGATGAACAAACTGCATCTACATTTTGCGTATATTGTGGAAATACTGCTATTCTTAAAAGTAAATTATCTGGTAAATTTTCTCCTTCTAAGATAATTCCATTTAAAAAGGAAAAAGAAGATGCAATTGAAGCATTTAAGAGTATTAGTAAGGGTAGACCATTAATGCCTAAGTTCTTTAATGATCCAAAAAATATAGAAAAGATATCTGGAGTTTATATTCCATTCTGGCTATATGATATTAATGTTGATGGAAGCATTATAGTTAAATGTACTAATGTTTCATCGTGGAGATCTGGTAATATGACATATGTTAAGACTGATATATATCATGAACATAGAGAAGGCTCAATTAATTATAAGAGAATACCAGTTGATGGTTCAACAAGATTCCCAGATGATATTATGAATTCAATAGAGCCATTTAATTATGATGAAATGGTTGATTATAATCATGCATACTTATCTGGATTTTTAGCAGAAAAGTATAATGTTGAAGGTGAAGAACCATTAAAGATTGCTTCTGATAGAGCTGTTAATTCAACAAGGAATGCATTCTTAGGTGATGTACCTATGTACAATTCAAAACATATTATTGCAGAAGAATTAACACCAACTAAAAAGAATTTAGAATATGTTTTATTACCTGTATGGATGGTAACAATTAAGTTTAATAATAAATATTATACATTTGCTCAAAATGCTCAAACTGGAGAATTTGTTGGTAATATACCAATTGATGCAAAGAGAGTTGTACTTTATAGCATTTTAGTATTTATCATATCAGCAATAGTAGCTTTCTTACTTTCACTTGCATTGTTCTACTTTGGAGGTAACTAATGAAGAAGATTAATAGATTATTCATTTGTTTAATTACATTGTTACTAACACTAAATGTTATTTATGCTGAAGAAGAAGTTCATATATTAACTACTGATGCTAATGATACTTTGGTAACTACTACAGAAACTACTAATGAAACAATAGATAATAAAGAAATAACAAAATATGAGCGTACTGAAGAAAATAACTATGGTGTTAAAAAGAATTATGAAATAACAAGTTATAATAAAGATCATGTTTTAAAAACACCATATGTAGATGCAAGCCAAAAATTATATGATTTTGCTGATATTCTTACTGATGAAGAAGAAAGAATATTAAAAGAAAAAATTGCAGCATACATTGAAAAAACTAATATGGATTTAGTAATCGTAACATTTAATGAAGATTTTACAGAACAACAAAATATAGCATATGCAGATGATTTTTATGATTATAATGACTTTGCATTAGATTTTGAAAATTATAGTGGAACTATATTAATTAGAAACACAAATAAATTGGATCCATATTATTATATGGGTACTACTGGTAATGCTAGATTATATTATGATGATAGACTAGATTATATTTTAGATTCTATATATTATGATATTAAATCTGGAAACTATTTAAAAGGATTTAATAATTACATTGGTTATTTAAATTTATACTATGATAAAGGTATAAGTGAAACCATGAAAGGGTACGAAATAGGAGAAAAAGGTCAACTTGTTGAAAAATATGTAGTACCATATAAATTTATTCTAATTGGAGCTTCAATCGCAACATTAATAACAATGTTAATACTAGTAAGTAAAAATAAGATGGTTAAAAAGTCTACTGAAGCTAATTCTTATATGGATAAAAATTCAATTAAATATAGAAAGAAAGATAAAAAACTTATTTCATCAAATACTGTTTCACATATTAACTCAAGTAACAGTAGTGGTGGAGGTCACGGAGGTGGAAGCTTCGGTGGAGGACATATTGGTTCTTCTGGTGGATTCCACGGTGGCGGAGGAAGACATGGATAAAAAGTTAATTCATTTGAATTAGCTTTTTTATTATTAGAATTGAATAAAAAACAATAGATTGATATAATTATTACGGAGGATAAAATGTTAGTTAGTAATGATTGGAAAGATTATGAATGTATAGATGCAGGTAACGGCGAAAAGCTAGAAAGATGGAAAAATGTCATCTTAAGGAGACCTGATCCATGGGCACTTTGGACACACGAAGATACAAATGAATGGAATAACTACCATGCTATTTATCATAGAAGTGAAAAAGGTGGAGGTTATTGGGAAAATATTAAAAATTTTCCTGATTTTTGGACTATAAATTACAAGAATTTGACATTTAAAGTTAGTCCTACTGGTTTTAAACACACAGGTATCTTTCCAGAACAAGCTGCTAACTGGGATTTTATCATAGATAAAATATCAAAGGAAAAAAGAAATATAAAAGTATTAAACTTATTTGCATATACTGGTGGAGCAACAATGGCAGCTTCATATGCTGGAGCAGTAGAAGTAGTTCATGTAGATGCATCTCAAGGAATGAATGAATGGGCAAAAGAAAATGCAAAGTTATCTCATTTAGAAAATAATAGAATAAGATATATATGTGATGATTGTTTGAAATTTGTTGAAAGAGAAAAAAGAAGAGGAAATAAGTACGATGCGATTATAATGGATCCTCCTACATATGGAAGAGGTCCTTCAAAAGAATTATGGAGATTTGAAGATAGTTTAAATAAACTAATAGATGCTTGCATAGATATATTAAGTGATGACCCATTATTCTTACTTGTTAATTCTTATACAAAAGGAATAACACCTGAAATACTAAAGAACATATTAAATACAAGTGTAAAACCTAGATTAAAAGGTGGAAAAATTACTTGTGATGAAATAGGATTAAATATATCTAAAACTAATATGATACTTCCTTGTGGTGTTTATGGAAGGTGGGAAAAAGAATGAAACTTAATCAAAAATTTGAAGTAGGATTTATTTCATTATTATTAATTATTTTTATAGGTTTAATCGCAGTTTGTATGAAAAAAAATGATTATGTATCAATGAATTTTTATCCTGGAGAAGTACAAATACCAAATGATTATGTTATTCTTGATAAATCAGAATCATGTAATGAAACAACAATAGAAGATATTTATAAAGATGATGAATATACATATTATTTAACTTGCAAAGATAGTAGTAAGATTTATTTAGAATGGAATAATGGAGAAGTAAATTTACTTGAAAAAGATTTAGGTAGCGGTAGAGTAGATATTAATTCATTAATTGAACATGGGCTTAATGTTGAAAGAAGAACAAATGATGAAAATTAATATAATATATGAAGATAATCATTTGTTAGTAGTGGAAAAACCAATTAATATTCCAACACAAGAAGATAGTAGTAAAGATAAAGATTTATTAACTATGTTAAAAGAATATATAAAAGAGAAATATAATAAGCCTGGTAATGTATACTTAGGCTTAGTTCATAGATTGGATAGACCTGTTGGTGGTATAATGGTATTTGCTAAAACTAGTAAAGCTGCTTCTAGATTATCAGAATCTATTAGAAATAAAAGTTTTACTAAAGTTTATAATGCAGTTTGTATGAATGATATAAAAGAATCTGGTAAACTTGTTGATTATCTATTAAAAGATGAAAAAAAAATATAGTAAGAGTAGATAAGAACGGAAAAGAAGCTATATTAAATTATAAAAAGTTAAATTATAAAGATAATATGTCTTTAGTAGAAATTAGTTTAGAAACTGGAAGAAGTCATCAAATAAGAGTACAAATGTCTAATAATGGAAATCCATTATATGGAGATCAAAAATATAATAAAAATGCAAAAGTAGGGGAACAACTTGCATTATTTTCTAAAAAGATAGGATTTATTCATCCTGTTACTAAAGAAGAAATGTTATTTGAATTAGATTTACCAGATAGGTATCCATTTAGTATATTTAAGTAGGTGAAAGAATGAAAAGAATAGAAATTGAGATTGATTTAAAAACAAAAAGTGATTTTGTTAGTGAGTATAATGATAATACATTAGATCCTACATTAAAAAATTATATTATTAATGAACTTGTAGGTTATGATTCAAAAGCAAAAGTAGTTATATATATAAAACCAAAGTATAAAATTAAAGATGATGAACAAACTCAATATAGAAAAATCATTAGAAAAGAATTTAGAGAAAGCTTAGCTGATTTAGAAAACTTAAGAAGAAAAAGTAACATGAAAAGAGTTAGTTTATTTCTTATAGGGTTATTTAGCTTTTTAATTCAAATGAGATTAGGTGAATATATTGGAACTGTTATAAGTGAGATAATTAATATAATTGGATGGGTTTGTATTTGGGAATTTATATATTCAATATTATTTACTGCTATATCTAGAAAAAATGATATTGATAGATTAAGACAAATATTAAATGCTGAAATAGAGTTTAAATGAGGTTAATATGGAAGAATTTAAAAATGATACAAATTATTTAGATCAACATTTTTTAGTTAGTAGAGCTGTTATTAATGCTTTTATTGATGCATCTAATATTGATATTAATGATGATGTAGTTGAAATTGGACCAGGTAAATGTGTTATTAGTGAAATAATTGCTAGAAAAGCGAAACATCTAACTTGTATTGAAATAGATAGAAATTTAGAGCACTTTTTAAGTGTATTAAAAGATAAATTTGATAATGTGGATGTTTTATATGGAAATGCACTAGCAGTATATATTCCTAATTGTGATAAGATATTATCTGCATTACCATATTCAATAACTGAACCATTTATTGAGAAGTTATTAAGATGTAATTTTAAAGAGTGTACATTAATAGTTGGTAAAAAGTTTGCAGATGCTGTTGTAAATAAAGAAATAACTAAATTATCTTTATTAACTAATTCATTTTTTAGAGTAGAAAAGATAATGGATGTAACTCCTGATGCATTTGATCCACAACCAAGAGTTATGTCATCTATTATTAAATTATATCCAGCTAGTAGAGATGAATATAAGAATAACTTTAAAATGTTTGTCTTTAGAGAAATGTTCTACAATAGAGATAGAAAACTTAAAAATAATTTAACTGAATCTATTATTGAATTTGCTAAAGTACATGGCAAAAAGATGACTAAAAAAGAAAGTAAAGCTATTGTAGAAGAATATGCATTACCAAAAGAAACATTAAATAAATTAATGGAGAATTTATCTAATGGTGAATATGCCATGATATACGATTCATTAAAATAAAAAAAGAAGCTAATGCTTCTTTTTAATTGTATCCAAATGTATCATAATATTCTAGGAATAATCTAACAACTCTTTCATAGTCATATTCATCTTTAAAACTACCTTTTTCATATGACATTGATTTAAATAGATCAATACCTTCAAATGGAGCTAAATAGTATTCTAAACTTTCATTTCCATCTCTTTCTATAGGCTCTTCATCATCTTCGCTTTCTTGTCTAATAGCAATAAAGTAATTTTTATATTTCTTTAAATATGGTTGTAATTTTTCAAACTTTTCTTTATTAACTTCAATTGTTACATGTGCATGATATGTTTTATCCATATAATTTGAAAATTCAGATAATGGAACATTTTCATTGTCATATATATCAATTTTACCATCAAAGTCTTTTACAAGAACATTAAGTGCTTTAAATAATTCATCTCTATAATTATCATACATATTTAATGTGTAAGTTGTTAATACTACATGATCAGTACCTTTTTCATAATAGTTAATACTTTTCATATATAAACTGCATATTTCATAATAATTATCTGTTAAACAATATTTTAATACTTCATCTTCTATTCTATCTGCTGTATTAAAATCTATTTTATATAAAGCATAATTTACTCTATTAAACCCTTCTAAATATCCACCATATTTTGCTACTTCTTCATCATCTTCAGTATTAGCAATTACTTCACAAAAAACTGCTTCATTTTCTCTTGCTATTCCTTTTGTATGACATAATTCATGTGTTAATACTGAAATTAAACTTGGTGCATCAAATTCAGGATCATAATTAATACCAAAAGCACCTGATACACCTAATGTATTATTTGTATTATTTTTGTGTTCTCTTTTAGAAAAAGTTTTGAATCTATCTAATAAATGCCCTTGTAAATAATTAAATTTATTAGAAGATTTTTTAATACTATTAACAGCTGCTTCTCCAACATCACCATTAAACACTACTTTTCCTTCTTCATCTCTTTCAAATTTATGAGCATATAGTAATAACTTATCTCTATAATATTCATTTAGCTTAATTAAATCATTTAATGTATATTCTTTTTGATTATAAAAACTAAAATATTTGTCATTTAATCTTGGATTATTCTTATCTGAAAAAGTAGTTGATATTACAACTATAAAAGGAATTAAAAATATGAATATTAAACTCTTACATACATTAAATACTTTAAATAATACTTTTTCATTTTTAATGATATCAAAATCTGATAATATAGCTAGTACTAATAATAATATAGATATTAATATAAAACCTATTATATGGAAATGTAATCCTATAAATGGACAATATTTAAATATAGAATAGAAAAATCCCATAATTGGATTTCTTATATTTATCCAATAAAAATTAGCATAACTTTTAACAAAAGCACCTATTATTATTGATAATATACTGAATACAACAAGAAATATTACAATAAATGCTAACACTTTATTAAAAGGACCTAGTTTTAATAATAATTCTTCATTATTTTTTTTCTTTTTAGTTTTCTTTTCCTTTTTATTCATATTTTTCACCATAATAAGTATAACAAAAAAAGATGCTTAACGCACCTTTTTGTTTTTTAACCAATTCTTACCATCAACAATTCTTGCTACTAACATTGAACTTGCTGAATCTCCTACAACATTTAACATTGTAGCAGGTGGATCTATTATTGTTGCTATTATTGTTAGCATACCTAAACTAGCAAGTGGGAAACCTAACATAGTAATAATTAATGTTTCTGATATTGTACCACCACCAATAGGTACTGCTGTTACAAGTAGTGTAGCAAGTAATGCAATTCCAAGTATTTTTCCAGTAGAAACATTACTACCAAATAAGTATACTAAGAACATTATTTTAAATACACTACCTATGATAGAACCATCTTTATGGAAACTAGTTCCAAGAGGAATAGTTGTATCAGCTATATCTTCTGGTACTCCAATTTTTTTAGCACAGTTTGTATTAACTGGAATTGATGCAGCACTTGAACATGTTGCAAGAGCAGTTAATGTAGCTGGAATAATGTTTTTCCAATAAGCATAGAACCCTTTGCTACCAGCAGCAATAAATGCATATAAGGAATAGAAAATTGCATAGAATAGAACTGCTACTACTGTATATAGAATAAATGTTTTACCATATCCAATTGCTATTTCAGCACCAAATGTTCCAACTAATGCTGCAAAGTAACATCCAAGTCCTATTGGAGCATAATACATTATTATTTTAATAAATGATTGTAGTACATTATTAGCACTATCTAATACTTCTAATAGTTTTTGACCTTTCTCTTTTGAAATATTAATACTAATTCCAAATAGTACAGAGAATACTATAAGAGCAATCATATTATCTCTTGATAATAATTTAGCAAAATCTCCAACACTAATTGTTGATATAGTTCTTTCTAAGAAATTAACATGTTCTTCTTCAGCAACTATATCTCCATTTAATACTTCTTTAATAGCATCAGTGTCTTGTGGTTCAATTAATCTGAATGCTTTTGTAGTACCAATACCTACAAAGCAACTAATAACTGATGTTACAATAAACACAGCTATAATAGTACCTAATATTTTACCAATTCTTTTTGGTTTAGCCATTTTGCCAATTGATGTAGTAATTGTTAAGAATATTAGTGGTACGATGATAACTAATAATAGATTTAAGAATAAGTCTCCAAATGGACTAAGTACACTTGTCTTTTCCTTAAAGATTAAACCTACTATCGTTCCTATAATAATAGATCCTAGTAATATAATACTAGACTTATAATTTTTGATAAATGTCTTCATTATTTATCCCTCCTTAATTAATTATTAAATATTATTCATTGTTTTGTCTATATTTGCTATTCCACAGTAAATCCACATTTTTATTGATAAATAATAAAAAATACATATAATATTTATATAGGGGATAAGTATGAAATTATATAGAGTTTGTAAAGAAAAAGAAGCACAAATAATATTAAATGGTGGAGACTTTTCACAACTGGGTTCTAATTATCGTAATCAATTTAAAAATGATTTTAAATATGAACCTGGCAAAAAGTATTTACATTTTCTTGGATATTTTGGCGATATTCATTATTTAAACTTGAGTAAGGGAAATTATATTTGTGAATATGATATACCTGATGATATAGTTCCAGAGCCTGCTCATGGTTACTATATGGATTTTATAAGCTTTAAATCACAGGAAGAAATAGATGAATATGTTATTGAATCTAAGAATATTAAGTTTGAATATTTAACGGAGATGCATAAAATACTAGAATATATTGATTATGAAGATTATATATATGGAGATCTTCCTTCAATGATTGAGGAAGTTTATCATAAAGGATTAGAGTTAAAACATGAAAAAAAATTATATTAAGATGAATGATGGTAATTATTTATCTCTTGGTAATATAATTAACGTTATTAAAAATGTATCTAATAATAAGAATGCTATGCAAATGGAAATATTTTGTAGTATTTTTGGTATTAATAATGTAAATATAACTACTATTAATAATTATTGTATTGGTATTAGAGCTATTGGACTTGAATATAAAAAGATATTTCAAAATAAATATGAAAATGATGATTTAATTGACAATATAACAGCAATTATAAGCATTTTAGACGATAAAATATATCAAAACGATATAATTACTATAAATGATAATATTAAGCTTAAAATTGTTATAAATGAGCTTATAGAGATTGCTAATAATGATGAACATATAGATGATAGTAATATATTTATTAAAGAAAACTCTTATGAAACTATAAAAGAGTTACTTTATTATGCAATATTAGTAAATAAACAACCAATTTATACACAAGATATTAACATTAAAATTAATAAAAAAGAATTAGATGAATATATGAAAACTAAATTATATTGGGGTCAAAGTCATATAGGATCACTTATTGAACTAGCTAGTAAGAATAATATGTTTGCTTGTGCAGAAATGGGTTCACTAGAATTTGATGGTTATATAAGTGGTAAACAAGATTTTGAAAAGAGTTATTACTATTATTTAAAAGCAGCTAAAAAGAATCATCCAAGAGGATGCTGGATGGTAGCTAATTTAATGATTACTAATAGAGTAAAATTTGATTTTGATACTATGTGGAAATATTTAAATAAATCAGTTGAATTAGGTAGTGCAGCTGGATATAACACACTAGGATTATGTTATTTAAGAGGAATAACTAAAGATAAAAAAGTTAACAAAGAAAAAGCAGAGTATTATTTTAGATTATCAAGTGATTTAGGTTATCCATTTGCTTTTAATAATCTAGGTAAATTATATGAAGAAAATGATATGGAAGAAGCAATTAAATATTATAAAGAAAGTGCAGATTTAAATAATAGTTGGGCTCTTAATAAAGTAGGAGAGTATTATAGAAAACAAAACAAATTAAAAGAAGCATTTATGTATTATAATGAAGCTATTAAATGTCCGATTAAAGAAAGATGTAAATATGCCTATTATAATCTATCAGAGTATTATTATAGACACGGAAATGATAAATTGGGTATAAAAAAAGACATAAAATTATCAGACGAATATATGAGTATATTCAATAATATGCCATAATTTACATATAATAACGTAAAAAAGACCAGTATATAAACTGATCTTTTTCTTTTTTGATATAATGAAACTGGTGAATTCTATGAAAAAGAATATAATTCTCTATATAATCATAGCTGTATTAGTAGTTTCTAATATTGTATTAGCATGCTTATATATTAATAAAGTAAAAGAACCACCAAAAGAAACTAATACAACTGTATATAATAAAAAAACAAAATATGCTGAAGATTTATTTGAAGTAACTATTAATTCAAAACTAATGAATATTAAAGTTCAATATAGTTATGAAAATAGAAATACAGATAAACTTAGATATACTTATCAAACTATTTATTATGAAGATAAGCTAATTGATGAAAGAACAGTAAATGTTTCAGAGATTAAAAAAGAACCAGAAGAAATAAAATATATAGAAAAAGAAGAATTATATTTATTACAAGGCGAAGATAATAAAGAATATTTAGTTATATTTGTTGATAATTATTCTTCAGATGGACCTGGTGCGGATGCATTAATTATAAATGATGAAGGAAGAGTTATTTATGATGAAGAAATAAGTATTCCAGGTGTCACTATTAAATTACCTGATATTAATAGTAAATATTATAAAAATGAAGTATTCAATCAATTTTCTTTCTCAAATAAATCATTATATTTATTAAAAGGTGGTCAAGAAGATGATAAAGATTATTGTTTAGAATATAAAATATCTATTAAGAATAATAAAGTATCTTTAGATCAAACAGAAAGTAAATATGAATGTGAAGTAGAAGGAATGGAAGATTATTTTGAAAAATAATACTTACTTTACACAAAAAAAGTAAAATTGAAGAAAAATTTTTTCTTCTTTTTTTTGTTCGCTTGTGATTGATTTTCATTATTTATATAATTAAAATAGGTGAGAGTAATATATGAAGAAGGGATTTGATAATAAGAAGTATCTTAAGGTACAAAGTGCTAAGATTAGAGAAAGGTTTAAACTATTTGATAGGCTTTATTTAGAAATAGGTGGTAAATTATTTGATGATAGTCATGCTGCTAGAGTATTACCTGGTTTTGAAAATGATGCTAAAATCAATATGTTTAAAGAATTAAAGGATGATTTAGAAATTATTTACTGTA
>JAEEGL010245944.1_pt1 | contig 33802 bp, 20 predicted proteins | sample 9134231 | NCBI WGS metagenome assembly JAEEGL01 (sample SAMN16246548, study PRJNA631951) | gut metagenome | biome: gut microbiome; feature: rumen; material: fiber-attached | host: Bos | place: Iran: Karaj | collected 2018-10 | reverse complement strand
TGATCATTTTGACCTAATTTAATAAACTTTTCATTTAATTCAGGAGAATTTCCAACATATTCTTCAAATCTTTTAATAATACCAACTAATAATGTTTTTGCTTTAACACTTCTTAAATTCATTAAATTTAATAAAGTAATATTAAATAATTCAATTTCTTTTAAATTTTTAGCTTCAAAAATATTAAAATCAGTTAAAAGATATTCTTGTCTAAATTCATTTAAAAAATATAAAGTATAACCTAAAATAATCCAACCAATTAAATGAAAAATAGTAGTATCATTAATTTTAAAAATAGAACTCATAGTAATAATAAAAGAAAACCAAGTTACAAAAACCCAACCAAATTGAATCATTTTATTCATTTTATCATCATAATATAAAACAAATTTATATGCATATACAGAAAAAAATAAAGAATTAAAAAAAACATATCCTTGAAGAAAAATTCTATAAACTTTCTTATTTTCCATATGATATTTAATAAAATAAGCAATAATAAACATTAATATTTTTGAAATATTAACAAATATTTCATAATTACAATTTATTCTTGCACAAACTTTACTTTCATTAATTGAACCAATTTCATTATAATAAATAGATAAAGAAACTGAAGAAACTAAATAAAAAATTAAATTAATAACTGAAATAATAGTAATAATTAAATGAAAAATATCAGAATAACATTTTACTTCTAAAAATTTATGAATTCCTTTTGAACAATCTGTGGCCATAAAAGAAATTTGAATAATTGGTCCTATTAAATATTTCATTAAAACAATTATTATTATGTTTAAAATTGAAATTGGAAATTTAACATAAAATCTTCCTATTTTAATAGATATAATTAAATAAATTAAACAAATTACAATTATTAATGTTAATCCAGTTGTTAATATAACGGCTAAACGATATGATTTTTTATTTGTTATTATTTCTTGAATAAAAATTACTTTTGATATATATTGTAAAACTTTTATTGAGTTATCATCTGTGTTTTTATCAATATTTACTATTGTTAACATCATCACTTGAACAAAGAAAAAAAATTTCATTATAATAAAGAAAAATATTGAAAAGTCTTTATAACTTATTAATACTTTCATTAAGTTGAAAAATTTTATTAATTTCTTTTTTGTGTATACTTCTAATAATTGCATTGAGTCACCAAATTCAATCCAATTTATTATGTTTGATTCTATCATTTTTTTTACTATTTTTTATTTGCTTGAAATTTTATAATATAAATTTGATTTATTTTATATAGAACTAATTCAATAATTATTTATTAATTTTGTTATATTCATAATACAGAAATATTATTTATTAATATAATTTTTATTCTTATATTTTAAATTATTAATTAATTATTTTAATAATTCTCAATCTAATATTTTAATTAAGCTAATTTTTTATATTAAAAACAAAAAGTTTTATTTTTTTCCATATCATATTATATATATTCGTTTAAAAATTTTTAACTTCTTTTATTTTATATATAATTCTCTTATTATTATTTCAAAAAATATAAAATGTTTCAAATAAAAAATTTATAATATTAAAAAATGTAATAATAAAGTTATTAAAAATCAAATAAGAATGGATAACCAAAAAAAAACAGTATTTTTAGAAAATCAAATACAAAATTTTGCTAGAGAAAATAAAATATTAAGAGAAAAAAATCAAGAATTAGAAACATCTTTATTAAATTTAGAAAATCAATATTCAAATTTACAAACTCTTTATAGTTTAATGTCATCTAAAGAATCTCAACTTATTTTATTAGAAAAAACTTTAATAGAAAAAGATAAAGAAATATTATTATTAAAAGAAGAAATAATTAAATTAAAATCAGAATTTGAAAAAATTAAAAGTGAATATGATTTAAAATATGAAAAAGAAATTAAACAAATGAAATATTTTAATGATAATAATTTATATAAAATTGAAAATGCAAATAGACTTGAACAATTAAATAAAATATTATATAATAAAATATTAAATTTAGAAGAAAATAAAAAAGATATTGAAAAAGAAAATAAAAATAAATTATTAGAAAAAGATTTTCAATGTGAAAAAAAGATAAGAGAATTAAAACAAAAAATAATAGAAAAAATAAAAGAAGGAGGAAAAAATGCAAAAGATGTTTCAATAATTCAAAATAATTTAAATAATAAATTGAGCAATTTATATAATAAAGAATTAATAAGTGAATTAGAATATCAATCTTTTCAAATTGAAGATTTATTAAAACAAAGAGAACATTTAGATAAAATAATAATTGATTATAAAAGTGATATTAAAGTTCATGAAAATGTAGAAAAAAATTTATCAAAAAAAAATAAAAAATATTCTGAAATAATAAAAGTTCTTTCTAATAAAATTGATTCTATAAATATTTTAAATTTAAATAATTCTAAAAGTAGTGATAGAATTTATAATATGCAAAAAAATCAAAAAAATAAAAATATTATTTGTTTAAGAAAATATGAAAATAATTCTAATGTATTAAATAAAGAAATAATAATAAATAAAAATAAAGAAATTCAAACATTAAAATCAAAAAATGAACATTTAAAATCAAAATTAGAATTTATTCATTTTAAATTTTCTAATATTTTAGAATTATTTGATAATGTTTTTGAAAAAATTTCTAATAAAGAAAATTTTAAATTAAATAATGAAATATTTGTAAATATTGAAGATTTAAAAAAATATGATTTTGAAAAATTAAACAATGAACAAAAATATTCTTTATTTATTTTAATAATTAAATATATTTTACCATTTATAAATAATGAAGGATTAACATCAAATTTAGTAAATAAAACAAATAATATTCAAACTATATTTTATTATGGACAAACTAATTCAGAATCAACATTTACTCCACATAATACTAAAACATTTTATAATAATTCAAAAGAATTTATGAAAAAAAGAATTTGTTTAATGAAAGATATAAATAAAATAGGGTTTAATAAAATTAAATCTAATTTTTTAAACTATTCTAATGAAAATCCTTATTTTTTTTCTAATTATAGTTTAAGAGAATCAAATCCTTTATTAAAAAAATCTTATTCTCTTTTAAAGTTATAAAATAAAAAGTTTAGTATAAATATTTTTATTGAAATATTTAATTAAAAATAATATTAAAATAAAAATTGATAATTTATTTAAGAATGAATATATTTTTTTATAAAGATAAGTTTAATTTTCTTTCATAGAAAATTAATAAAATAAATAGAAAAAAACAATTTAAAATTAATATGAATGAAGAAATAATATTATTTAATGATAATAATTTTTCAATAGGAGAAAGATTTTACTTCTTTATGGATTTATTAGTATCAAATAAATCAGGTTCTAGGACAGAACAAATTTGTTTATTTTTAATATTCTATATTCAAATAATTTCTGTATTTTTTGATTATAGAATTAAAGTTTTTAATCCAGATGAAAATATTTCTGATAACATTTTAAAATATTTAAATCATGTATTAAGATTTATAGGAATTATTTCAAATTATAAAACTTCTTTTATAAAAATAATTTATATTATTCCAATTTTTATGATATTAATCACCTTATATTTTATTATTGTTTTTTTCAATACAAATAAAAATACTATTTATTCTTCTCAACATCAAATTTTGAATTTATTAATTAAATGTTTGATATTTCTTTTTTATAATATATTTATTGATATATTTACTCATTTAATCTGCTTTAATTCACAATATAATGATTATATAAAAGATCTTTCTTGCTCAATTAAAGATAATATAATTATTTTCTTAATTTCATTGATAACTACAATATATATAATTTTTATTATAATTTTTATTTTATATTTTTATACTGATTCATTTTACCTTTCTATGAGTTCATATTCTGAAACTTGTACAAATTATCATATTTATCTTATTTTAAATTGTTTTCTTTTATCATTAATGAATTCAACAATTAAACATTTAACTGTAGAACTTTTTCTATTTATAAATTTAATTTTATCAATTGGATTTTTTATTTATTATATGAAAAAAATAATATACTATAATATATTTGCAAATTATTTTTGTGGAATTTTTCACATTATTTATATATGGACAACTTTATTTTGTATAATATTTAAATATATAAAAATATCAGAAAAAGGTTTAATATGGCTTTTAACTTCAATATTAATATCATTATCATTTTTAAATTATAAAAAATCTTATATTCAAAAAATATTTTGTAATGAACCATATTATAATATAACAAATATAGATTATTTACTATATTATATAAGAAAATTAATTTATATGATTAATATTGATTCACAAAATACTGAAATTAAATCTGTTTTAACTGGAATTATACAATTACATATTATAGAATGTCAAAATAAAAAATGTATTCTAAAACAAAAAGAATTATTATATTTACCTAAAAAAAATAACTGGTCTGATCCAAACAAACCTTTTATTTTAGATGATGTATTTTTATCTTATTTTATAATTGACATAAATGAATATTTTATTTCTATAAATTTTATTTCTCCTGAATTATTAATTAATTTATCTTATTATTATTTAAATGTTATTGGAAATATTATTCAAAGTATTTATTATTTACATAAAGTTAAAATGATGAAATTAACATTACAAGAAAAGTTTTTTTTAAAAAGATTAAAAATAGCAATTTCTAAAAATTTAATAGAAAAATTAAAATATCCAAATGAAGTATGTGAAAGTTTAGAAGAATTAAATCCATCACATTATTACACATATGAATATTATAAAGAACAATTTTATAATTCAATATTTAAAGACTTAGAACTTTTAAAAGTTTTTTGGAAAAAATATTCATATAGAGAAAATAAATCAATAATAGATTATAATGAAATATTTAAATTGACAGAAAAAATAATAATTTGTAAAATAGAAATAGATCATTTATGGAAAAAATTATTCTCAATATATTCAGGAATAAATGAAGTATTTTATTTTTATATTGATTATGTAGAACAAATAAATGATGATTCATTTTTAAAAATGAATTTAGAAAATATAAAAAGAAAAACAGAAAATTCAACTGAACATATACATCAAAATTATTATAATATGATGTTTAATAAAGAAACTGGAATTGTAATTTGTAATGGTGAAAATGGAAAAGAAGGATTAATTGAAAAAGTAAATCATTCATTTGAAAAAATATTTAATTATAGTTTTGATGAAATGAGAGGAATGAATATTAGTTTATTAATGCCAAAAGTTTTTGAAAAAGAACATTATAAATTTATGAAAGAATATATTGAAATAGGAAAAAAATTTTTATTAAATGAAAAAGGACATTCTACTTTTGCAAAAGATAGAAATAATTCAATAATATATATTAAAATAAATTTAAAACTTTTTCCTATTTTAAATAAAAATGTTTATTTTTTAGCAATGATTATTCCAGAAAAAATTGATGATTTAATATTTATTGATTCTAATTTTATTATTCAAGGAATGAGTAAAAAATTATATGAAAAATTTCAAATTTCAAATAAGTATTTTTTTATGAATTATAATATTCCTTTTTATATGATTTGTAAGAATTTTATTCATTTTTTTAAAACTTTTATGAAAGATAATACAGAAAATAAAAATATTGCAAATCAAGAATTTGAAAATAATTCTATGGAACAAGAATCAGAATATAATTTATCAAATGATGATTTAAAAAAACAAGATATTAATATTGAAATAAATGAAAATATTGAATTAGAATATGAAATAAAAATACCAAAATTTATGTTAAATTTTGAAAAAATTTCTAAAGTTGAAAATTTATATAATTATAGTTCAAATTATGAAAGTAATACAAATAAAAATTCAATTTCATTAGAAACAATAAATAATAATTTAACAGTTATAAATTCAACTCAAATTGAAGAAAATTTACCTTTAATAACAAAAAATCCATTATCTCCAATTATTAAAAAAAAAAATACTTTACATCCAATTCCAACAAAAACTCCATTTGAAACTGATGTACTTAGTGAAAGTTATACAGAACATAAAAATATTAAAAATATTGACATAAATTATAGTTATAAAAATAATAAATTATCTAATTTTCAAATAAATAATGAAGAATTAATTTTTTTAAATAAATTAAGAATATATAAAAACTTATTTATAAATGGTCAATTTTCTAATTTAGAAGATATTATTGATAATGATACTTTAGAAGATTCTATTTCATATAAATTTAATTTTACTTTTAAAAAATATAATTATCATCATGATAGAGTTTGTTATATTATAAGATGTGTTGATAATAAAAATGAAAATAATTCAAAATTTATTTCTTCTGAAAGTGAAGGATTAACAATAGGAAAAAAAATAATATCAGATAAAGAAAAAATTAATAATTTAAATTTAATTTATAAAATAAGTAATGAAGAGAAAAAAAATTTATATGATAATATAAATGAATTTGGTGATTATTTTTATAATGATTCTAATTTTCAAAAAATGTTAAAAACATATAAAGATTATATGAGGAAATTTTCTAGAATTCATGGGAAAAAAAAAAAAATTCAATAATAGATGATGAAAATTCTTCTCAAACTTCTGCAACTAGTTTTAATTCAGATTTATCAAAAATAAATAGAATTTTTGAAATGAAAGAAAATGTTTTAAAAAGTAAAAAAAGAGTATCAACTATTTATAATTTAATATTAATTATTATTTTATTTGTAATTAGTTCTGCAATTTTTTCTTTTCTTTTTTTTATGATTGTAAAAAAAATTCATTCTGGATTAAAATTAATAACATTATTAAATAGTAAAATTTATATAATTTATTTAAGAATAACAACAACAACTTCTACAATTTTATCTTTAAAAACTTTATATGCATTTAACACTAATGAACAATATAAAAATAATACAATGAATACATTTATAGAAGATAAAAAAGAATATTTTGATTATTTAAAAGAAAAAGCAATTTTATGGTGTTCTACAATATTAGAAATGTTAAATAATTTTGAAGGAAATTTAACAGAAGCAGCAAATAAATATAATATTAATTTATGGGAAAAAATTCCACAAATTTATCCAATTTTTTTTCCTAAAAATGATACTGCAACATATATAAGAAGTTTAATGAATACAATTGTTATTAGTAATACTTTATTAAGATTAAATTTTTTTAATTTAGATAATTATACTATTGATAATGATGAATTTTTAGAATATTCTTTTCTTACTTTTAGTTCTATTGAAAATAATATTAATTATGTTATTCCTACTTCTTTAAATAAAACTGATGAAATTTTAGAATTATTTCTTAAGTTTAATAATGAAAAAATTAATAATGTTTATTTTTCAAGTATTTTATTTTTACTTTTTGTATTTATTTTAGAAATTGTATATTTTTTAAATTTATATAAAATTAATAAATATATTGCTTATGGTTTTATAAAAATAGAAAAAATTTCACAAGATCATATTGAAGCTCTTATTATAAAATTAACAAATTTCTCAGAACAATATAAAAAAAGAAATGAAATTTTACAATCAATGAATGATAATTTTTTAGAAAAAAATAATATTTTTAATAGTAGTCAACAAACAAGTCAAACTTTAAGTCAAAATAATGAATTAAAAAAAATAAATAATTTTAGTTTAGAGTCAAAAACTTATAAAAAATTATCTTTATTAAATTATTATTATATTCATTTTCCTTTAATTTATATTGTATGTATATTTGTAATTTTAATGTTATATTTTATTTGTCAAAATGCAATTAAAAGTAATAATACAATAATTAAAATACAAACTTATCTTTTTGGAAGATTTTTATCAATTTCTTGTTCAACAATTAAAACAAAATGTATTTTAGCAAAATGTAAAATTTATAATAATTTAGATTGTGAATCTTTTCTTCAAAATGATTTAAGTCAAATTTTATATGATTCATTTAAAAAATTTCCAACTTTATCTTTTTTTTATAATGAATATTTTTTAAAAGATGCTTGTGCAGCTTTTATTGATAAAAATATAAATGATGAAAAATATAAAAATTGTTTAAATAATTCAATGATTAAATTAATTAATAATACATATTTTCTTATTGATTATGTGAATGAATCTCAAAATAATTTAATAGGAGAATATGAAAATAAATTATTAATTGATTCTTCTTATTCTTCTTTAAATATTTTTTCTTCTGATACTTTTAAAAAAATGGAAAATGCATTTTATAGTTTTGTTATTCCTGTTGTTAAAATTTTAGATGACGTTATTATTAAAGCATTTAATAAATTTGTTCAAAATGAATATAATATTGCAAAAGGAATTATTAGTATTTTTTTAGTTCTTGTTTTTATTTTCTTTTTTTATGTTATTTTATTTTTTATTAAAGATTTGGAATATTCAATTAAAATTGCTAAAAATATTTTTAGAATTACTCCAAGTAATATTATTTCTTTAAATCAAGATTTGGAAAATTGGCTTGAAACTATTAATAATGAATCTTAATTAGTAATTTTTTTTAATTATTATAAAATATTTATTTATTTTTGTTTAGATAAAATTTAAAAATTAAAAATTTAATTATTATTAAATAATTTAATAACTAAATAATTAAATAATTATTTATTTTTTAATTTATCAATATTAATAAATTTTTATTATTATTTTAAATAAAATAAAAATTTTATTTTCCACTATTATTAACATCTTCATTTTTATTATCATTATTTTTATTATCATCATTCATTAATTTTTTTCTTCTTTATTTTGATTTTTTTTATCAGGACTAGGACACTTTTTTTTACCTTCACAACATTTTTTTTTTGTATTTTGATTAAGATTCTTATCTTGCCCAATAATAATAGTTTTACTTTCATTATTATTAGCATTAGCATTATTATTATTATTAGTATTTTTATTATTAATTGTTTCTTTAAGAAATTTATTATAATATTCTTCAACTACTTTTTCAAATAAAACTTTTACAGTATTATAATTTAAAGCAGAAGTTTCACTAAAAAATGCTCCAATTGATTCAGCATATTTTTTTCCTTCTTCAACATTAACTTCTTCATTTTCATAAAGATCACTTTTATTAGCAGCAATACCAAAAACTAAATTTTCTTTTTGATTAACTGATAATACATCATTATACCATTTTGGAAGATTTTTAAAACTTTTTTCACTTGTAATATCATATACTAAAATACAAATATTTGATTTTTTAATAAAAATTTTATTAACATTACTATATTGTTCTTGTCCTGCTGTATCCCAAATTTGAATTAACAGTTCCTTTGAATCTATATTCATTTTTTTAATAAATCTATCTTGACCAATTGACATTATGTATTCTGCATTAAAAATTTGATTTACAAATTGATTTATTAAACTTGTTTTTCCTGTATGCCCATCTCCTACTAATATTAATTTTAAGTTTATGCTTTCTTTTTCAGTTGTGGACATTTTTTTTAAATAGATGATAAATTATTTTAATTTAATTTTTTTATTAATTTAAATATGAATTTTTTTAATATTTTATTTTTGTTTTTTCAATGTTTTTATTTTGTTTTTTTAAATGATATTTTAAATACTAGTAATTATAATACATTTAGATATTTTGATTTTTATGGGAATATTTATATTTTTTCTATCGATGGTGTTTACAATTATAATAATAATGTTATTTCGTTAAATAAATCTTTTTCAAATGAATTTTATACATCAAAATATAGTTCAAATATTATTAAAATTACAAATGAAAAATTTGGTTTAATCCCTTCAAATTTAAATAAAATTTTAATATTTTCAATTACAAAACCAGAAATAATAAATTCATTTACAATAAATAAAGAAATACTATCAATAGGAAATAATATAATATATTCATATATTAATTTAGGAATATTTCCAAATAATAAAATTATATTTTCTTCATTTACAGACTCTTCACTTTATGGTAACCTTATAATAATAAATTTAACACAACAAAGAATTAGAAATTATAATACATTATATAAATTAAATTCAAAATATCATTTTCGTTGTGAATATATGGATATTTTTTATGGAATAATTTGTATATATTCAATTGAAAATAATATAATAATATATGAAATTTATACTGAATATGGAAGAAAAGATAATGCAAATATTTTATTAGATTCTATTAATTATAATATATCATCACTTACATTTGAATGTATATTAGATATTAATTTATTATCTTCAATAAATTTAAATGAAGGAAGTCTTGTTTTAATAATTGAATCATATGATAATGAAACAGAAAATAATATTATTTACTTATATTCATTTATTTTAAAATTAACAAAAGCAAGAAAAGTAAGTATTACATTATCAAAATCATCAGAAATAAATATTACTCAATCAAAAATAGATTTAATTGAAAATTTAAAAAATTCAAATTCATTTTTATTAACAATATCAAATTCAACAAATTATATAATAATGGATGATTTAAATTATTATTCAACACAAAATATAGATAATTCATATGGATTAAATTATATACCAGATTATTTAAATTCAACAAAATCAATAGAACATTCAATAATATATTATAATAAATCAAATAAAATAACTTATAAAAAATTAATACATATTCCTTGTTTAAATAAAAATATTATATCAACAAATTCATTGGATGGTGCATTTTTTTATATTCCAGATATTATAAATTATACTTTTACAAAAGAAAAATATAATTGGTCAGAAGAAAAAACTATTAATAAATCTCGTTTTACATATTTAAGAATATTGAATAATAAAAATGGAAAAGTACAATGTATTTATCATAATGATGAATATGATGATATTTATGAAGAAATAACATATCCTTTTTTTTCAGAGGAAAAAAATTATGATTATTGTATACTTGGGTCAAGAGAATATGGATTAATAACTTTACAATTTGTAATAAATGATTTTGAAAATGGAAATTATAGTTATCCTTGGGACATTTGTATTATAAAAACCAAAAAATTAAATCCATATATTTCTCAATGTGTAAGTTGGAATTATGATTTTTCAAAAGAAAATGGAGTTTGTATTAATATTTATGATGATGAATTATATGAAAATAATTTTAATTCTACTGATTTATATATTAATCATTATATTCCTATGAATTATGAAGAATATTTAATTTATTTAAGTGATTTTTATTTAAGAATTCCAAGATTGATTTATAACACTTTCATTAATGAATATCTTAATACTATTATTTTAAATGGAGATGATTTTTCTTTTTATTATTATAATCCTGAAAATGAGATAAATATTCAAAATCATACTTATATTGAATTAGATAGTAAATGTTTAAATTATTTAAAAAGTCAATTAATTGATATTGACGATAAAAAAAATAAAAATATTTTTATTTGGCAAGTTGATTTTAAAAAAGGAACAAATATTTTTAATACAACATATGTATTTTTAGATTATTTTGGTGAAATATTAAATATAAGTAATTGTACAGATTTAATTAATGTTGGTTATTCTTTAATTCCTTTACAAATTGATGATTATTTAGAAATGGGATATGAAATGTTAAATCAATATGAAATTGATATTTTTAATTCAAGTGATAAATTATATAATAATCCTTGTTTTAAATATGAGCAATTAACTCTTAAAAAAAAGAGGGAAAAATTTTTTAGAAGTTATAATTTATGTGGTGAAAATTGTACTTTTTTAAATGTTAATTTTAAAAAAGTTATGGCATATTGTTCTTGTTCTATTCAAGATAATAATGAAGAATTTTATAAAAATGCTACTATTAATACTATGGGAAGTTATTATAAAAGAAAAAAATATAAAAGTTTTAGAATATTAACTAATATTAATAATAATATTAAAAATGATAATAAAAATATTTTTCCTTCTAGTATAAAATCAACTGGTTTAATTTTATTAAAATGTACTAACATATTTTTTAAAAATGATATTTTTACTAAAAATGGTTTATTATATATTGAAATGGTTTTAGTTTCTTTATATTTAATTTTTATGGGAAATTATTATTTTTATATTTATTTTCGCATTCATGATAATATAAAAATTTTAATGCATTTAATAATAAATTTATCAAATAAAACTCATTCTCCAAAAAAAAAAAATCATCATCATTTAATTAATAATACAATTAAATCAATATTAACAAATTATTCTATTGAAAGAAGATTTAAAAAAGTAAAAATGCCAAATGAAAATGTTTTAAAAAAAAAAATATTTAAAAAGTATATTTATTTAATTAAAACACATCATATTTTTTTCAATATTACTTTTAATTCAAATAATTTAATTCCATCTTGTTTAAAATTTGCTTATTTCTTTACTTTACTTCAAATAACTTTTTCATTTAATACTTTATTTTATAAAGATGAATATATAGAAGAATTATTAGATAAAAAAGATCAAATTATTGTAAATTCTTTTAAATATGTTTTTAATCATCAAATTGTAAAGTCAATTTATGCTTATTTATTAAGTTATCCAATTTCAATTTTATTTTTTTATTTATCACAAGCTTTTAATAAATTTGAAAATTATGCAAGAAAATTAAAAAATTCTCAAACTGAAATCTATTATAAATTAAATATTGCTAATATAAAAATTGCAATCTTTTTTTTTTTATCCTTATTTATGAATTTTATAGGTTTATATTTTTGTTCTATTTTTTGTAATTTATATACTTCAACTCATGGTACTTTAATTATTGGTTCAATTTATACTTTTATTTTACTTTTTATTACTCCTTTTATTACAAATCTTTTATTAATTGTTTTATATTTTATTGGAAAGAAATATAATTATAAATATGTTTTAAAAATTTTTAAATTATTAAAATAAAGAGTAATCTAAATAAATAGAATTAACACTAAATACAATTAATTTTGTAAAGTATATATAAATATTTTATAATAATAATAAAACTTTAATATATTTAAATAAAATATATTTTTATTTTTTATTTCCATAAAATTTTTTTACAAAAAAATTATCAAATATAATTAAAATTTTAATTATAAATAAATATTAATTTATTAAACCATGAATTATAAACAATTTTCAATATAAAACAATTTTTAAATTAATGTCTCAAAATGTAAATTCTATAAATAAAGAAATTAAAATTTCAAAAAATGAAGAATCTTTATCAAAAAAAAATAAAATCTCTAATAATAATATAAATAATAATATAATTTATCAAAACAAATCAAAAAAAAATAAAAATAATGTCTTTTTAAATGATACATCATCAATTAAAAATTCAATATCATTAAAAGAAGAAAATATTCTAATTAAAATGTTAGAAGAGAAAAACAATGAAAATTCCTTTTCTCAAATTTCAAAAATATTTAATCAAAAAGATTTAAATTATTCAAAAATTCATGATAAAATTTTATATAATAAAAATGAAAATAATTTTATTTATAATATAATTATAAAAAATAATTCTAATCGAATAAAAAATATTTCAAATAAAATAAATTCTATGAAAAATCCTTATGAAATTTCTACTAAAGATACAAATTGTTCTGTTTTATATAATAATAATAAAAAAAATGAAAAAAATAATAATAAAAAAGAATTTGATGATGTTAAATTTTCATGTTGCTGTTTTAATAATAAAATCAAATTATAAATTATAAAAAAGATATTTAATTTTTTCTTATAAAAAATATTTATCTGTTATAATAAATATTTATAATAAATTAATTGTCTAAATATTTTATATATATTATATTATTATTTATATATTTTTTTTATTTACTTGAATTAAATATATTTTTACATTTATTAGTTGAACTATCTCTACTTGAAAAAACATTCTTTTTAGTTTTATTTTTTGGGTTTATATTTTTGATATTTTTTTTGTTTGATTGTTTATAATAATTTTCTTTTCTATTTTTTGAATTATACGAATTAAAACCAGAAGGAGTAAAATTTTCATAATGATATAATAAATCATTATTTATTTTATTTTGATTAATAAATAAATCATTTATTTTATTTTGATTTAATTCTTTAATTTTAAATATGAATTTTTCCATTTCTTTACTCATTATTTTATTCTTTTCATTACTTTTATTTTTTTTCTTAATATTAGTATTATTATTATTATTTTTATTTTTATTAAAAGAAAGATTTGAAGTTAATCCATTTGTATTTATATTAATATGAATATTATTTAAATTCACATTAACATTTAAATTAACAGATTTTTTTTCATTTGAATTTATATTATTTTCTCTATTATTATTTTCATTATTGAAATTAATATTTTTCACAATAGTATCTAAACTTTTATTTGCTTTAATTTTTTTATTTTTTATTTTATTTTTTTTTTCTTTTCTAAAATTATTATTATTATAATTTATATTTATTGATTTATTTAATTTATTATATTGAATATTACTTCTTACTGAAAAAATATTAATGTTACTTGAATTTTTAATATCTAATGAATCTTTTTTCTTTTTTTTATTTTTAATTGAACGACTTCTTGATTTATTAATACTATTTAAATAAGTTAAAAGTAAACTTGTACTAAATTCTTTATTTATATCATTATTTTTATTTCTATGATAATGAGAAGAAAATGATTTTGTATGAATTTTTTTATATTTCTTTTTATCTATATTTATTTTTGTATAATTATGAATATTTCTTTTACAATTATTAATTTTTGAATTTTGATTTTTATTATTATAATTATTTTTATTATTATGAATTTTAATATAACTTGTCATATTTGAATTCATAATAAAAGAATTTTTATGAATATTAAATTGGGGTTTATATTTTTTAAAATGAATTAAATTTGATTTTGATGAAAAATTTGGAGAATTTGAATTTCCTGAACTTAAAAATCCTATATTATTGTTATATCTATCTGATGTTACTTTACATTTTTTATATAAGTTAAATAAACCAATTTTTCCATTCCTTATAAAGTTTATTTCTAAATTATTTTTCTTTTTTTTCTCTGATGAATTTTTTTTATTCACATTATTTTTATTTTGTTTTATTTTTTCTTCATCTTTTTTTTTATTATTATTTTGATTATTCGTTAAATTATTTAATATATCTAATAAAATATCATTTTGAGTTTTAATAGTAAAAAAATCTTCTTCTGTATTTTTATTATTTTCTTCAATTAAATTCATATCATTTAAATTAGAATTTAAATCAATTGTTGCTTGAATAATTGAACTTTCTAATAATTTTCTTGTTTTATTATCAAATATAATTAATCCATTATCATTTTTTTTTCTTATTTTAAAATTATTATCTTTATTTCCATATTTTTCTTTATAGAAAATTTCTCCTTTCAAATCAAAATATCTTTGAATTAAGTTATTGTAATAATAATTTTTAAAAAATGGTCTACAAAAAAATTTTAAATAATGATAATAATAAATTGATATTTTTGGTAATTTAATAATTGATTCTTTATTTGAATAATATTTTTTTACAAATTCATCAATAAAATCATATATTAAATAATCTTTAAACAATGAACTGTAATGACATTTTTTATTTTTTAATAATGAATTAATATATTGTTTATTTAATTCTTCTTTTGAATTCACATATTTTGAAAATAAAATTTGTTGAATAAATAATTTTTTGTTTATTTTTTCTTTAATCATTTTTTTAAATTAATTTAAAATTAAAATAATAACATAAAAATATATATTTCAAAATATAAAAACAAATCCATATCAATACTAATATACTTAAATCAAATTTTATTATATTAAAAAAAACAAATATTATTCTACAATAAATAATGAATCAAAAAGTTTTATTAAATTCTTATTATTTTGTAACATTTTTTTTGTTTGTAAAACTACATTTTCTTCATTTATAAATCCATCTTTATATTTTTGAAATATATTTACAATTAATTCAAAATTTCTTGGTGTTAAAAATATTTTACATTGATTTAAAAAATTTGATAAATTTTCATTTTGTTTTGTATTATTTGAATAATCTGAATCTTGTCTTAAATTAGTTGTATAAATTTCAAATTCATTATTAAATCTTTTTTGATTAGAATTTTCAATATTTAATTTTTTTTTTTCTTTTATATTTTCCTTTTTAAAATTTGGAATATCAATATTTTTTTTATTACTATGAAAATTATTAAAACTAATATCTTTTTTATCAAAGTTAATATCATTAATTTTCCCTGTTGAAATATTTAAATTTTCAAAATCAAATTTATCTTTTTCAATATTTGATATTAATAATTTACCAGAAAAATTTCTTTTTAAAGTATTAATATTATTTGAAATATTTTCATTTTTTTTATTATTAATATTATTTGAATTTAATGAAGAAAAAGTATTCAAATTATTTAAAGGTATTCTTATTTCATTTATTGAAGGAGAAAAAGAATTTTTTGATTTATCAATTCTTTGAGTTAAATTTCCATCATTTTGATATAATATATTATCAAATTTATTTCTATCTGTAGCATAACCATTTTTTATTTTTTCATTATTTAATTCTTTTATTAAATTTATATTATTTATTGTCATTTCTTCATCAAATAATTGTTTTAATTTTGAATTTATATTTTTCTTTATTTGAATCACTGATTTTGAATTTGATTTTATTTGATTTTTTAGTATATAATTTTCATTTTTTACTTTTTCATTTTCTCTATTTAATAATTCATTTTCTTTTTTTAAAAGTTCATTTTCTTTTTTTAATATTTTATAATTATTATTTATTTCATTTATAATTTCTTCTTTTTCTTTTAATAAAGTATTATTTGAAATTTTTTTCATTTCAAAAGCTTGAATAATATTATCAAACCCATTTTGTAAAAGTTGTTCAATTTTATTTTCTTGATTATTTACTAAATCTAAATTAGCCATTTTTTATTTTTTAATTATCTTTTGAATATTTTTTAAAATTGTATTTAATAAACTAAAAATAATTTACAAAAATTTAAAAATGATATTAAATGAAATAAATAAAAAAGTCATATTTAAAAAACATTGAATTGACTTAACTATAGATAAAAATAAAGATATTCAGAATAAAATAATATATTTTTAAATATATTTATGAAGATAAAAAATATAAAAAAGATACATTTAATTTATAAATTACAATCAATATTAAATATTTTTTTTTTTTAATATTTGACTATTTATAAGTTAAAATAAATGTTTTTTATTAATTATTCATTTTATTTAATAAAAGACTTTATATTTTATTATATTTATATTTAAAAATAATAAAATAAATAAAAAAAAAACAAACAATTTAATATTTAAAAATCCAATTTAAAACTCTAAAAGAAAAAAAAACTATTTAATTATCTTTCTTCTTATGTATATTCATTAAATTAATAAGTAAAAATTCCAAAGTCCCATCAGCACTTTTAATTTCATCATCTTCAGTAATTTCATAATTAGGTAAAATAATATTAGCACATTGTTTTCCAGGTTCAATATTAGCTTCAAAAGACGTTTTAAGATATTTTTCATAAATTAAAAAGAAAATTTTAAAATCATTGGCATTATTTTTTAAATAAACATTTTCTCTTAAAATTAATCTACTTAATCTTACATCATCATCAACTTGAGTATATAATTTTAAATCAAACATATCTTTTAATTCATTATTATTATAAATAAAATAACCTTCAATTATAATTAAATTTTGTTCTTTTGGATTAATAATATTTAATTCTTCAGAAAATTGTCTTTTTTCTTCATTAAAAATAGGAATTTTTACAGTTTCTCCATTAATTAATTTTTTTAAAGTTTCAATTAATTTTGGATAATCATAACTTTTTGGATTAGATAATTCAGTTAAAAATGTTTTTCTTTCTTGAGAATAATTATCACTTTCACCAACAAAATCTTCTTCATTTATTGTATTTTTTTTTAATTTTTCAATTAAGAAAAAACTTTTTTCTGATATTACTCCACTATTTTTTATATTTTTATGAAAATAATTTGCTATTTTTGTCTTTCCTGATGCTTGTCCACCTGAAATTCCTATAAATCCTACATTTTTGTTATTGAAAAATATTTGATTCATTTTTTCTTCAATCATATCCATACTTTTTTTACGAGGTGTTGGACTGACTGAAGTCAATCCATTTTCTAACATGTATTGCATTTTTTTTTATATGTTTTTTTTTTTATTTTTTTTAGTTTTTTTAGTTTTTTTCCAGTTTTTTTTATTTTTTATATTTTTATTTTTTAATTACTGTTAAATTTATTTTTTATTTAAATTTTTTTTTATAATAATAAGATATTTTAAATAAATAATTAATTAATTATTGTTTTTACAATATATTTTTACTAAATAAATAAATATTAAAAATTCGAATATAAAATAATTAAAACATTCAAAGATAATAAAAAGATATCAAATTAAATAATAAAAATGTATATAAAAACAATTAGAAACACCCACAACCTTTACATTTTTGTTTTTTATCATCAGGAATAAAATTTAAAATTAAATTCTTAATTTTTAAACTACATTTTTCCTGATTTAAAATATCATAAATATCTTCTTCATAAATTTTATTACTTTCTAATATTAATTTAACAATATCAAAAAAATTCCATCTAACTGCAACAGCTAAACAAGAATCTTCCATATCAAAATAAATTGCTTTAATATTAGGATTTAATTTTTTTTCTAATAAAAATTTAACTATTTCAGTATTTCCTTCTTGACAAGCAATATATAATAAAGTTTTTCCATTTGATAATCTTTGATTAAATAAATAATTTTTATCTTCTGGTGAATATTTATTTTTTTCTGGATTTTGATAAAATAATTTTTCAAATTCTTCTATTATGTTTTTATTTGAATTATTTGATATTCCTTCTGTTATTAATTTAAATGCTTTTTCTTTTAAATTTACTCTTATTAATTCTTTTTCTACTTCACTTTTACGTAAAAATTGTTCTAATGTTATTTCTTTTTTTCTTCTTTTATTTTCAAGTTTTTCTTCAAATTTAATTTTTTTAATATTATTGTCTTTAATATTTTTTTTTTGAAATGAATAATTATTATTATCTAATAAAGTTGTTTTTAATGTTTCAGAAAATATATCTTTATCATCTATTTTTACTACATCAGGATTCATGAATGCATTTAACATTTTTTGAAAAATTTTTGTTTTTGTCCAAAGAGAATCTATTCTTTTTTTTTCAACACTTGATGCACTTTTTCTTTGATATTTATTATAATTTATATTTATATTTAAATGTTTTATATTTTTTGAACTTATTTCTTTTATATATGATTCTAAATGATTTTTTTGAGAAATATCATTAAAAAAGGTTTTATTTCTAAATATTTGTCTATTTGAGTTTTTATTATTTGATAAACTTGTTCTTTTTTTTATTGAATAATTATTGTTTATTGTTATATTTATTATATTTCCTGGTTGATTATTTGATAAATTTTCTTCTTTTTCTAATGGTGAATCATTATTTATTTCTTGTATTGTTTTTAGTTTTTTATATTGTAATTTGTTAGATTCTGCCATTTTATTATTGATATCTATTTTTCTGTACATTTAATATTATTTTTTTAAAGTGGAAACATATTATAAAACAAAATTAAAAAAATAATCTAAATATTAATTTCACTTAATAAAAATAAAAAAACAATATATAAAAAAAAATTAAATATTTTCTAAAAAATATTATAGAATGAAAAAATTAAAAAAAAAAAATTCAAAAAAAATGTTATTTTTTATATTATTAATAATAAAATTTAACTCTATAATATCATCATCAAATCCAATAAAACTTCAATTTTCCAAAAAAACATCTCATCCAGAATCAGAATATTTTTTAATAGAAAGAGATAATGAAATATATACAGATATAGAAATAGGAACTCCAAAAATAAAAATATCAACAAAAATTTCAATGGAATATTCTCCTTTTATAATAAGAAGTTCTATAATAGATGGTTTATATAATGAAAATAATTCAGTTACTTTTTATAAAAAAGGTGATTTAAAAACAGATTTTTATTTAGAATTATTTAAAGAAGGTTATTATTCATATGATAAAATAAAATTTGATTCAAATTCATTTGATTCAAATTTAACTTTTATTTTAGCAACAAAAGATGATTTAAAAAAAAAAGTACCAAATGCTTTTATTGGATTAAAAATAGAAGATAGTTCTTTTGTTAGAGAACAGGTATTAATAAATCAATTAAAAAAAAATAAATTAATAAAAAATAATTGTTTTTTTATAAATTTTGATAATAAAAATGAAAATAAAGGAGAAATTATAATTGGAAATTATCCACATGAATATGATAAAAATTATAATGAAAAATATTTACATAATACAAAAGTATCTGATAATAATAATAATTGGAAAATTATTATTGATAAAGTTTTATGGAAAAATGTGTCTTTGAGTAAAGTTAATCAAGCTAAATTTTTATTAGATTCAGGAGTAATTTTTGGAACTGATCAATTAAAAGAAGAAATTGAAGTATTTTTTTATCAATATCAATCAATTTGTCAATTAAAAATATATTATAAAGATAGTCATATTTATTTTGTTTGTAATAAAGATTTTGATATTAAAACTTTTCCTGAAATTAGTTTTTATAGTAAAGATTTAAATTATACTTTTATTTTAAATTATAATGATCTTTTTATTAAAAAAGAAGATTTTTATTATTTATTAATTGTTTTTGGAGATTATCAAAATGATATTTAGATTCTTGTGAAACCTTTTTTAAAAAAGTATAATATTATTTTTGATATTGATAAAAAAGTTGTTAGTTATTATTCTGAAAATGCTATTAAAGGAAAAGGAAGTAAAATTTTAATTTGGTTAATCATTTTTATTTTAGCTTTTATTATTGGAAGTTTAGGATATTTAATTTATAAAAAGTATAATTTTCATAGAAAGAAAAGAATTAATGAAATTGTAGATGAGTTTGATTATACTCCTCAAGTTAATAGAGATAATAATTATTTAAATATTTAATTTTTGTTTTAATATATAAAAATATTAAATAAACTAAATTCTATCAGAGCTAAAACAATATTATATTATTTTTATATTTATAATTATAACAATTCTAAATTTAATATAATCAAATTTATAAGTAATTACAAACTGAATATTTATAAACAATTATTTCAAAAAATAATCTTATCTAAAAAGCTAAATTACTCTAATAACTCTTATATTAAATAATTAATATACTATAATATTGGGAACATTATTTTATTTTATCAAAAAAGTTTTTATTTTAATTTCATTTTTTTGATTTAAATTTAATTCATCGAAAAAATTCTTTTTGATAAAAGGAGAAAAGGAATTAATATTTTCATTTTTTTTTTAATTTTCACTTGGATTTTTAGTAAAAAAAAATTTTTTTTTTTTTGATAAAAATATTGGTTTCGATTTTAAATTCGTTTTTATATCAAAATAATTTCCATTTGAAATAAATGCAAAATCTTCAAGTTTATTTTCTTCATTGAAGTTATGATTCATTCTAATATTTGTTTAGTTTTTTTTTAAATGATTTTAAATTTAATAAATCATTTTTATATTTTTAAGATAATTTAATTAGGATATTTGAAAAATTATATTATTTTTTTATTTTTTTTTTGTTGTTATTTAAAATAATATTAAAATAAATTATAATTTTTTTATAATATATTTAAAACCTTTTTAATATCTATAAATATTATATATCATTTTTATAATATAGTAAATTTGATGATAATTTAATTTTATAAATTAAAAAAATTTTAATATTTTGACAAAATATTTATTTACATGAATCATAAAATATTTATATATAATATAAATAAATCCTATAGCTAAATCACCAATACTTATAAAAAGTTGTTATATATACATTTATTATTTATTATTTAATAGTATAAAAATCTATTAAATAAAACTCAAAGCTACAAATAATGAGAATTTTAACATTAATAAGTATTTTTATTTATAATAGAATAATTTTTAATCATATTATTTGAATTTTCAATTCTGCGAATTTTTTTTCTATAACCTGAAAATTTATGCCTAACATAATTATTAATATGTTTTTCCCAATTTGGAGTTAGAAGATTTGTAAAAATAGTTTTTTTAGAAACTAACATATCACTTATTTTAAAATTATTAATTAATTGAATTTGAAAATCATTTTCAGAATTATTATTATCATCTTCAGAATAAAATAAATCATTTGGTATAGTAAAAATTCCTGAATCCCAAGTTTTATTTGAAATGTTCTTTTCATCTTTTTTTGATTTCATTTTTCTAATTATTTATTAATTTTCAAAAATTAAATTTTTTAAAGGCATAAATGCTTTTATTATTGAAACTATTATATTATGTTTTATTATTATTATTACTTATTATCATTATCTTTAAAGGCATTAAAGTGATTATTAATATATTTTTATTTTTATAATATTATATTGTATTATAAGGAATCTTTGTATTTGTTTTTTATTAATATTATCCTTTGATACGATTTTATAATATTTTTTTCAAACTCATAAAAGAAATTAGAATGTTTTTAATTTAAAAATTTTTTTCATTTTTCTATATTCAAATTAAAACAATTAATACTTTAATGAATTAAATAATTAATCTAAAAAAATTGTTTATTTAATAATTAAATATTTAAATTTTTATTTATCAATTCAAATAGTTTTTTTTCAAATTTAATATAAAAAAAAACTATTTTTTAAAATTATAATATTATGAAAAAAATTATATCATAAAAAATAAAACTAAATTTTTACTCTTTAAGAAAATACATTATAAAGAGTGACTTGATTTTTTTTTATGAGTATAATTACCTTTTTTCATATAACTAATAATATTATTTTTATTATTATTATTAATTTGATTATTTTTATTCTTATTTACATAAGGAAATTTTGAATTAAGATATAAACTATTTTTCTTATTTTTATCTTCTTTTTTTTTAATTTTAATATAACTGATATTACAAGAATTATTATGACTTTTATTTTGATTCACTGAATTTTTAGATATCAAATCTAATTGTTCAATAGTAAAATTTTCATTTCTTGTATAATTTAAATTATTTTGATTATTTTTATTTTGATTTTTTAAATTATTTTTAGATTTTGATTTTTTAAATAAATAATTTTTCATTGAATGAGAATTCTTTAGTGTTTTATTATTTTCATTTTTTGTAGTATTTGGTAAAATTTTTGTTGTATTATTTGTTGAATAATTATAATTTGTATTTTTTGATTGTTGATTATTATTTGTTATATTTATATTTATACCTGAATAACGATTTAATTCTTTTTCTTTTTCTTCTAATTTACTTTTTAATATTTCTAAATCATTTTTTAATAATTCAATTTCTTTATCTTTATTTATTATTTCATTTTCAATTTTTTTATTCTTTTCATTTTTTTCAATAATTTCTTTTTTTAAATTAATATTTTCATTTCTTAAATTTAATATTTTATTATCTTTCTTATTATTTATTAAAATTCTATTATCCTCATATTTTAATTTACTTTTCATTTCTTCAAATTCATCTTCCATTTCCATATAATCACCTAATTTATTTTCCATTGCTTCTTTATGTAATTTATTTTGGAAAAACATTTTTATTAACTGTCTTTCTTTTTGTTCTATTTTATTTAAACAATTTTCATATTTTATTAATTCATTATTATAATAATTTTCTCTTAAATTTTTTAATTTTTTAAAATCATCTTTTTTTTGATTTTCTTTTGCTTCTTCTATTTTATTTTTTATTAATAATTTAATAGAATCTTTAATATAATTTATTAATTGCTTCATTGATATTGATTCAATATTTTCTTGAAATTCTTCTTCTTCTATTTCAATTTTACATCCTTTAATTTCACTAATTATTTCATAAAATAAAGCATATAAATTTTCTTTTGATTTCATTTTTAAATTATTACTTCTTCAATAATTAAAATTAAATTTTAAAAAGAAATTTTAAAAAAATTATTGTTAAAAATTATAATCAATTATTTAATTATTAATTTTATTAACATAATTTTTTTTATATTTAATTAATAAATCAAATATATCTATTCTTTGTTATTGAGCTTAAAGCATTTTTAATTTCTATTTTTTGCTTATTCATTTCTAAATCATTTTTTCAATATTATTATTATTATTATTTAATAAAATATCATAATTTTATTTTTTTTTAATTAAAGGAATTTTTTTATCTTCTCATATTTATTGTAAATTTTTTAATTTTCATATTCTTCAATTTAAGGAATTATATAATTATTTCAACGACAATTTTCCATATTAAAAAATATATTAATTATTATTTTTAATAAAAAAGGAATTATTTATAATATTAATTGGAAAAAATAATAATGAAATATAAAAAATCAATTTTTTAAAAATATAAAATTTACTTTTTTTCTTAATAAATTATTTGATAATCCATATATCTTAATCATTTTTCCTATTTCTAAAAAAAAAATAAAATAATAAAAAAATTCTAAATAGTTTTAACTGTAATTACTTGATTATTTTTCAAATTAAATGCCCCAATACATTTAATATTAGAAGTTAAAAAAATTTCTTCTTTATTTTCCGTAAACAATCTTGGTTTTTGTATTGATGACCAATCCATAATTGCTTGATTAAATAATTCATTTGAAGAAGAAAAAAAATAAAAATTATGTACTTTAATTCTTCTATTTACATCTCCACATGCAGGATTATAAAATTTTAATGTTAAATATGGTGCTTTATAAATATTTTGATAAAATTTATTAACTGCATTTTGAACATTTATACAATTTGAATTTAAATATTGTGATATTTTTTCATTTGATAAATTTAATCCTGTCATTGTTTTAAATAAATCAAATTTTTCTTTTGTTATAACTTTTTGAGTATTTGTATGTTTTATTATTTGTTTATTTTGATTTGATAAATTAAATATTTCATTATATTTTTGAAGAGTTGAATTTTGAGTATTTGAATTATTATAATTTATATTTTGATTATTTGTATTATAACTAATTTGTTTTTGTTTAATTTTTGAATTATTTATATTATTATTATTTTTATTTATTTGATTTACGCAATCAAGATTTACTAAAAAATTGTTTTTATATTTGTTTATATAATTTAATATTTCTGTTTTTTGATTTGGATAAAGTTTTAAATAATCTTCTTCTTTTATTTCATTTAAATGTTGTGACGTTTGTTCTATATCAAATAATGTAATTGAAGTTATTAAATTTTTAAAATTAGAATAATCTAATTTATTATTATTTTCTGCAGTATTTTTTAATTTATTCATATCATTTATAATTTGAGAAATGTTATTTGAATAATTTATAAAAAGATTATTATCAAATATTGTTTGAATTATTTTTTCAAGTTTATTTTTTTTATTATTTACTTTTATAATTAAATCTCTATTTATATTGTCTTTATTTTGTTTTTCTAAAAATGTTGGAATAATATCTGGAAAATGTTCTAATTTCTTGTTTATATTTGAATTATTATTAATCATTGTTACATTTGTTTGATTTAAGAAAGTTTGATTATTATTTATTTGATAATTTTGATTTTGATAATCAAAGTAATTTTTTTTCATATCATATAAAGATTCTTTAAATATTTCATCTTTTCCTATTTTAACACTAATCATTTTTGTTCTATAAAAAAAAATATTAAAAAAAACAATTTAATTAGTAATAATTAAATTTTAAAAATATGTCTTATCAAATTAATAAATATAGAAAAGTAATATTAGATCCAATATCAAATTTAAATGAATTAATAAATAAAGCAGAAACATTATATAATATAGAAGAGAAAAAAAGTAAAACAACTAGAGAAAATATTTTTTTAAAATCTAATCATCAAAAATCAAAATCAATAAATAAATCAAATTATAACAAAACAAGAAATATAATAAATGAAAGATTATATAAATCAAATACTTTTGATTCAGATAATTTTAATGTTTTAAAAACAATAAAAAATATAAAACAAATAACAAATGATGCTTATTATTCAAATGATCCATTTATGAAAAATAAATTTAGAATTGGATTTGATAAAAATAATAGTAAATATATTTTTCAATCAAGAAAACAAATTAATGAATATAAAAAAAGAAGAGCAAACATATTAATGGATAGAAATGGTTCTTTAAATAAATTTTTACATGAAAATAAATTTATTGGTATTAATAATTATATTATTAAATTTTTAAATAACGAAAGTCAAAAATTAATAAATAAAGAAAATGAAAACGATAAAAAATTAGAAAATAATGAATTAAACTTAATTAATAATAATAATAATTTTATAAATTGTATTCGAAGTCAAAATCATTCTTTAAAACAAATTGAAAAATGTTATTCAAAAATAGGAGAAGTATACAGAAAATTATTAAAAGAAGAGTATCAAGAAAAAATTTTAAATAAAACAATAGATGATGAAATGGAAAAAATTATAAATAATTTAGAAGAATTAAGAATATTATGTAAATTTATATCTGAATTAACAAATGTTGAAAATAATAAATTTAATAATGAAATAATAGGAAAAAATAATAAATATTTAATGCATTTAAATCCAGAAAATTTTGATTTTACAAAAATAACAAATAAAGCAATTAATAATTATAAATTTTGTTTAGAAAGAAATGAAGAAGAAGAAAAAGAATTAAATGAAATGTTAGATGATGCAAATAATTTAGAAATTAAATTTCATCAAATTGAAGATAGAATAATAAGACTTTTAGATTTAATTCAGCAAATTAAATTAGATGAAGCAATAATGAAAAGAGAAGAGAATAATATAATTTATGAAATGAATGAAAGATTAAATTTTCATCAAAGAGAATATAATTTATTAAAAGATATTTATGAAAGTGAATTAGAAAATATGAAAAAATTACCTCATTCAGATAATAATTATAGTTCATATTGTTTTGATTTAATTAAAGGTATTTATAAATATATTTTAGAATTAGAGCATAAAAATAATAAAAAAATTAACTTAAATCAAAGTTATAATAGTTTACATTATATTGACTTAATTAATGATTGTATTAGTAAAATTAAAAATAAAGAAAATAAAATTAATATTTTAACACATGATTTAGAAACATTTGAAATTCAAAATCCTGATATTTTTATTGAAATTATAAATGATAGAAAAAATTATAATAAAGAAAAAAAGCAAAAGGAAAAAATTAAAAAATTAGAAGAAATTAATAATGAAAATAAAAAGAAATCTGAAAATAGATTTAATAAAGTTATTATTAAATCAAGAAAAACAGAAGCACCTTTTAGAATATTTAAAAAAATTGTTAAAAAAAGTCCTCAAAAAGAATTAGGATATAATCCAGAATATGATATGATATTATATAAATAGAAGAATTTTTTTTTAAGATAAAAATATAATATATAAATAAATTAAAAAAAAAAAATTATATTTTAATCAATTAATTTATAAAAGATATAAAATGAAAATTGAAAATAAATTTAATTAAGAAGAGAATATAAGCAAATATTTATTAATATGAATATATTATTGAAAAAAAATTTTATATATAAATAATTATTTAATATAACATTTTTATTTTTGAAACAAATAGAAAAAAATTATTTATTTATTATATAGAATTAAAAATAATTAATAATATAAAGTAATTGGTTTTATATATATTAATAAATGATTTTATAAAACATAAATTAATTAAATTAAAAAACAATAAAAAATTTAAATTATAAATTATGAAAAACCTTTTTAGTAACAAAAAAAAAAATAATTTATCAACAAAAATTAAAAAAAAAAACATTAAAAATTAAGCTCCTTTATTATCTTCATTCCATAAATTATAAGTAGCCCATTTAACAAAAGTTTTAAGATCAGTTTTAGGTTCCATTAATTCACTTAAAGTATAAGGGCTATCAGGTTTAATCATTTTATAAACATTATCAGAAGTAGGATCTTTGATAGGTTTATCTAAATAAGTATTAGAAACAATAGTATGAAACATTTTTTCATATTTATTAACCATAGTTTTATAAAATTTTTCAATATCAGATAATTTTCTATTATCTTTCTCATTACTCATTAAATCTTTATATTTTTCAATATATCTAAAAAATAATCCTTCAGTATCTAATTTAACATGTTTATTTTCATATTTTTCAAAAATAAAATTTTTAATATTTAAAATATACCATTTCTCATCAAATTTAAATGCAATAACATCCATTTTTTTTAAATTTAATAAATACTTATCATAAAAAACTTTTTTTATCTTTTTTGCAAATGAATTTACCATTTCTCTTTCATTATTTTCATCTAAAGCTTTTTGTAATTGTGCCTCTTGAGAATCCATTAATTGATCTTCGAAATCAATAAATTTAAAAGTTTTAGTTTCTAATTCTTTCATATTTAAAGGAAAAATTCTCATTATTGATATTTCTTTTTGTCTTGGAATAAATTGAAAGTAAAAAAGTAATTTTTTTAATTCATAATTAAAAATCCATTTTGTACTTCTATCTTTATATTCAAGATAAATATTTGCTTTAATTATACTTTTAAATTTTATTTCTGGATCATAATGTTCTTTTTTATTATATTTAAATCTCTTATTAATAATATGAGTTAATGGACCAATTTTTTCTATTGGTTCTGAGTCTTCTTTTAATTTAGTTGAAAGATTCCATTTTAATCTATTTTCATAATATTGTATTAATTTTAATATTAATTCTGAACGACTTGCTGAGAAGTATTCGTATAATATTCCATCTTGCATTATAAATAATGAGTTTTCTCTGTCTTCATTAAACATTAAACATTCATATATTAAAAATTTGTCTTTTATAAAGGATTGTTTATCTGTGTAAGGTTTGTCAAAATCAAAGTCTTGACGATTTACTTTAAAGGCTTCATATATCCAATATATGTTCCCTTCAAATATTGGATTTTTTTTCTCTTCTATTGGAATCATTTTATTGTATTTTTTTTATTTTTATATTTTTTATTGTGATTAATTTTTTTTATTTTTTATTAATAATTTAATTTTTTTTTTTTTAATTTTAGTTAATAATTATTTAGAAATGATGTTTTTGATAAATTAAATATTTTATTTTTTTATATTATATATATATTATTTATATATAATGTTTATAAATTTTAATTTGTCCTCATATAAAAAATATATTTATTTTAAAATTTGTTTTACAAATTATTTACAAATAAAAACAAAAAAAAATATACATCATTTTTATTTATGATAAACAATTTTATTTGCTTCATAATTTTGTGATATTTTATTATTTTTAATATTAAAAGAACTTAAACTTTTCCTTAATTCAACTTTATTTTTATGAACTTTATTATTTATATTATTATAACTTTTATCATTATTAATAATATTTTTATTAATACTATTATTAGTATTATTAAAAGAAAAAGAAATTGATTTATCTTCTTCAATTACTGTAGTTAAATTTAAATCATCACTTTTTTGTCTTCTATTTTTTTTATACATATTTTTCATTACATTAAAATTATTATTTACAAAAATTGGATTATTATAATAAATCTTATTTATTTGTTTTTGTAATTCATAATTTTTATTTAATAATTCTTCATTATATTTTTTTAATTCATTTTTTTCTTTATTAAAATTATATTTCATTTGTTCAATTTGTTGAATTAATATTTCTTGATTATGATTTAATTGTTCTATTTCTTTATTTTTATTTTCAATGGTTTCATCAAAAATTTTTTGCAATTCTTTCATTTCATTAATACAATTTTTTTTGAATTGAATATTAAAATTTTTATTATTATTTTGAATTTCATTTTCTAATTCAAAAATTCTTTTTTTTAATCTTAAATTTTCATTATAATAATCATTATTATTTTGTTGTTGAATATCATTTTTTTTATTTTTTATATTTTGTTCTTTTGGAAATTTATTAATTACTCCATTTCCAATTTGAGTAGAAATATTATCATATATTTTAGAATAAGAAGAAACTTTTTGTCTAATATTAAAAATATTATTTCTTATATTTTCTAATTTTTCTTTTGTTTCTTCATCAGTTGTTATTAATTCATTGATTTTTTTATTCGGAGATTCTTCTTTAAAATTTCCTTTTAAATCAGAAGCAAATTGAGAAAAGGTAAATACTTTATTTATATTTCTTCTCTCAGAATCATTTTCTGCTTTTGTTGAAGGTGTTTGAGGTAAAAATTCCAGTTTTTTCATATTTTAATTAAAAAAATATTTTTTATATTTTAGGATTAAAAAATATTAATAATAAAAAAAAATAGTAAATAAAAGTTATTTTTGTAAATTTAACAGAAAAATTTTTAATTATTAACCTTTTAAAATCTATTTTTATGGTAAAATATTTTTTATTATTATTATTAAATTAAAAACCTTTTAACTAATTTTTTATTTTTATTTTTAAAATATTTTTTTTCAGTTGTTGTGTGTATAATTATAAAAAAAAAAATTAATTTTTTATACTACTAATTTTGCATATTTTTGAATTATTTTTTCAATTTCATTTTTATTATGTTTATCTTTAATTGTATTATGAATAGTTTTATATGTAATATTATCAAATCTTTTTAATGCTCCTTCATTAATTAATTCATCTTTATCTTTATAAATAAAATTTAATTCAGTTTTCAAAATATTTTTTTGTTTTTCTAAACTTTCATCTTTAAATTTTCCATAATTTAAACTATTATTTTTTAATAAATTTAAATTAATAATATTATTATAACTTCTCTTAGGCCAAAATGAATTAGAAGGATTTAAAAATTTACTATTTGAAAAATTATTTAATTTTAAAGACTTTTCATTAATAGTATCAACACTTTTTCTATCATGTAAATTTTGCATATAAATAGGTAATTTAGATTTATTTTTCTTATCAAATCTCGAATTCATTAAATTAAAATTAGGTACTTTTATTTCTGAATGATTATCAATTTTATTTATTACTTTATCTGGATTATAATTTATTAAAGAATCTATTCCTTTCATTATTTTAATTTTTCTTTTATTTACAATTGGTTTTGAATAAATTACTTTGGTTATTGTTCTATCTGTTACTAAATTATAATTTGGAAAAATAAATGGAATTGATTTTATTTTTTTATTTTTTATTTTATCTATTTGTTCTCTTGACATTATTTTTTCAAAATCAATTGTTTTTATTAAATTCTTTTTTGAATTATTTTGAGTATGATAATTTATATTTGTTTTATTATTATAAGAACTTATTGAACTATTAATATTATTTGATAAACTTTCATTTTGAAGTTTTATTTTTGATAATTTTGATAATTTTATTTTTTTTATTTTATTTTGAAAGAGTAATAAATTACTTTTCTTTAACAATTTGTTATTTTTTTTATATTTTATAAAATTTTTATTAAAAGGTTTATCTGTTCTAATTCTAATATCATGTGATATTGTAAATTCTCCTCTTTGAGTAGTTTTATCCATATTTACTAAACATTTTGAAGGAGAATAATAATTTAATATATTTAAATCATCATTATAAGAATCATATTTATTTATTTTTTTACCATTTTTTATATTATTATTATAATCTTCATTATTTGTTATTTCATAATTTCTATTATCATTATTTTCATCACTATTTATAGTATTATTTGAATTTATATTATTTTTATTACTATTTTTATTATTATAATTATTTTCTTTTGAATTTGAATTTGTTCTTCCTTTTAAAGATTCCCATGAAGGACCAGTTAAAATTTTTGGATAAATATAATCATATTTAGGATAATATCTAATTAAATTATTAACAGAATTATTTTTCTTTTTATCTAATTCTTTCATATGTTTATTATGAAATTTATATTTTTCTTTATTTAAAAACTCTTTTTTTAAATTAAAATTTTCATCATTAGAATTATTTAATTTATTATCTTTATTATAAATTTTTAACATTTCTAAAGTATTATTATATTCTTCATAATCAAATGATTCATTAGGAGTAAAAATTGTTTTAATTTTATGTTTTTTATCTTCATTTTTTAATATTTCATCTTTATGTAAAATAAGACGATATTTTTGAGCAGAATTTTTTCCTGCAATTGAATAACTTCCATGCCAACCTTTTGTATCATTTTCAAGCATTAAAAAAAATTAAAATTATAAAAAAATTAAATAAAAAAATTATGTTTTGATTTTTTAATTTTTTTTATTTCTTACAAAAAAAATATCTACATAAAATTAAAAGATAATGTCATTAGAATCTGAATTAACAAATACAATTCCAACTGAATTAATAGCAGAAACTACAAACAAAGAAAATAAAGATAAAAAAGAAGAAAAAGAAAATAATGAAGAAAATAAATTAGAAAATTTAGAGTTAAAAAATAAAAAAATAAATGAAAATTCAACTTATTATAAATTATTAAATTCTCCTTTTTCCCAACAAAAAATAAATTCATATCGTCCTAAAATAGATAATACATCAACAGGTTCAATAATGTTTTTATTTTCAATAACAATAATAGGATTAGGAATAATATTAATTTTTTTTTCATCAATGATTGAAGAAATACCAATAAAATTTATAAAAGAAGATAAAATACAATTTGAAATAAAAAATGAAAACTTATATATGTTTTATTATGAAATAAATAATTATTATCAAAATCATAAGAGATATCTTAAAGGAGTAAATGAAAATCAATTAAAAGGTTTTAATGTTCAAAAAAATGAATTAATAAATGAATGTAGAAATGCATTAACAAATAAAGAAATGAATATAACAAAATCAATAGATTCAAAAAAAAAATTAAATCCAAATGAAGTATCAATTCCATGTGGTGTATATGCAAAAAGTTATAAAAATATCAAATCATTAGAAATATTTTTAAATTCAAATAAATCTTATGATATTATACATTTAAATGAACAAAATATTACTTGGGAAAGTGATAAAGAAATTAAATTTAAAAATACTAAAAATAATATTGATAAACAATGGGTTGATATGACTAATGAACATTTTATTGTTTGGATGAAACCTTCTGGTTATTCTAATTTTAGAAAATTATTTGGTTATATTTACTTAGAAAAAGGAATTTATTTTATTAATGTTAAATGTGATAATTGTAGTATAATTGATAAAATTATTGTTACTAATCTTAATTTTTTAGGAGGAAAAAATACTTCTTTAGGAGTTGTTTATATTATTTTAGGAAGTTTACTTTTATTATTTTCTGGTATTATTCTTTTAAAACATAATAATAATAATGGAAATGTTGTTTTATCTAATGATAAATTGTTTTAAATAATTAGTTTTTTATTTAATTATTTAAATATTTATTTTGTTTTGATGTTTGTTTTTTATAAAAGTTTTTGTTTTATTATGTTTTATTTTATTGTTATAAATCAAATTTAACTTTTTTAATTTTTAGTTTATTTTTTTTGAGAAATTTGTTTTTTAAAAATGAAAAAAAAAATTTTTTTAAATAGATTTTGATTAAATAAAATATATTAATATATTAAATTTTAAAAATTGAAATTTAAATATTGTTTTAACTATAATATTTTTTGTTTTTCTTTTTCTTTGGAGTAACGAAAACTTTTTCAACTTCTCCTTTTTTAGAAATAGTAGAACTACTATCATTATCTAGTTCAAAATCAATATCTGATTTATATTTTCTTTGA
>JAEEGL010261608.1_pt1 | contig 33808 bp, 33 predicted proteins | sample 9134231 | NCBI WGS metagenome assembly JAEEGL01 (sample SAMN16246548, study PRJNA631951) | gut metagenome | biome: gut microbiome; feature: rumen; material: fiber-attached | host: Bos | place: Iran: Karaj | collected 2018-10 | reverse complement strand
GGCGACAAGCGACAGCGGGACGCTGGCCACATCGGGAAGCTTATGTATTCCGAGAAAACCATGGAAGTCGTTGATTTCCACGTCTAAAAAGACTATCATCAACCACACCACGACCGACTCGACCAGGAAGCGCAGCGCCGGAGAGACATCCTTTATGTCGTCCCATGCTCCGATCGCGTACATGACCGTCAGAAGCCCGAGAACCTTGAGGAGAATCGTGTCCTCGCATATGAAAAAGCAGACGAGCACAGACACCCACAACCCGACGAAAACAGTCGTCCCGCCCATCACCGGCACCGGCACACGCTGGAGCTTCCGGGCATTGGGATTATCGACTATGTTGTGCTTCCGGGCGAATTTAAGCACATGAGGGAAAACCAACGTCGTCACGACGAGGGCCAAACCCATCAAAAGATATGATATTCCAGTAGTTAGCATGTCTGCCTCCTATTTTTCCCACATAGTTGAAATGGCCCAGCGCTGGTAGTCGTCAAGAGGGATCTCCTGCTTGAGCTCGAGATGGTAATACACATGGTAATCGTGCTGATGCTTCACCGTTGAGCGGCGCAGCTCGGTCACGTCCGGCTTGCGCATTAGAGCCACTGGCATGTGCATGTCTTCCGAATATGCCGTGATGACATCCACGATGTGGGCGGCGAAGAAAGCGGAGAAGCCGAAAGCCACGTACAGCCCTACCTCCGTGTTGAAATAAAGGTGGATCGTCTTCCCATCATTCTCCACCTCATTCTGAGTGATCAGTTCCTTGTTCATGTATTTGATTTTTAATCAATTATTCTTAATTAAAGCCCTCTGAATTTCAAGGCCTGAATTTAAAGCGCTTGAGCCAAAAGCGTTGAATCTAAAGCCTTGAGCCTAAAGTCCTGAATCTAAAGCCTCTGAACCTGGTTTCAGTGCGGGTAGAGGTGCGTAAGGCAGCACCACTACCCTCAAAAAGGGCCTAAAATGCCGGTAGAGGTTCTCTCATCCACACCCCTACCCGCGCGATTTTTCTGAAATGACACATTCATCTTTGAGATCGAGCCAGCTGAAAAGACACATTCACCTTTAAGATCGGGCCTTCTGAAATGCCACATTCATCTTTGAAATCTGAGAGGATTCTTCTAAATTTGTTGTGACAGAAAGGAGGAGGATTCCTCCCAAATTTTAAACTTAAATTATGAAACGGTATTTTTTGATTTCAACCGATCATCTGGAAGATTCGTTGTGGTTCCGAGATGAAGAAGACTTCGTGGTGGGCATGAATATGGTCGCGGTGCAGGCATCAATTTCTGAAGCGATCGTGCTGGCGTTCATTCTAATGTCAAATCACGTCCACTTCGTTTTGTATGGCACGGAAAAAGAGGCCATAGAGTTCATTAACAGGTATAAAGGAAGATATTCCCAGTACTATTGCCGCAAATGGGGCGTGAAAGAGTTCTTGAGGCTCAATCATGCTGATATTCAAGAGCTTCCCAACACTCCGGAGACTTTGGAAAGAGCCATCGCATACGTCTTGATGAATTGCGTGGCAGCGAATATCTGCGCGCACCCGACCCAGTATCCTTGGGGATGCGGAAATTGTTTCTTCAAGGTGGACATCAAGGGCGCTACGAATACAATTCCGAGCGGCCGGCGAGTCAAGGATCTGTCAAAGCGGGCGCTGGCAAGATTGCTGCACAGCGATGCCGAGAGCCTTCCCGGAGAATGGATCATCTCGGATGCGGGATATGTCATTCCAGAATCATATGTGCGTGTCGATTTAGTGGAAAATCTGTTTCGCACCCCAACGCGAATGGACTATTTCCTAAGGTCGTCTTCCAAAGCGAAGAAGAAGTTGGAGATGGGTGAAGACGCGCTACCATCCTTCAAGGACCAAGTCATTCTCGCCGCAGTTCCCGACCTGTGCCAGAGCCTTTTCCAAAAACCTAGTTTTAAAACCCTGCTGCCAGATGAGAAACAGGAGGTTCTCCGACAGCTGAAATACCGGTTTAGCGCCGGTCCCAACCAGCTTGGCCGAGTCTGCGGCCTTTCCTATTCCGAAACCGCCCTCCTCCTCGATAAATTCGGATAAGCAGGAGGTGGGGGCGTCGGTGCGGGCGCGGGCGCAGGCGCAGGAGCAGGCGGAGGTGCGGCTGCGGTGCGGGCGCAGGAGCCGGCTGAGGTGCGGGTGCGGGTGCAGGAGCAGGCTCAAGTGCCGGCTGCGGTGAGGCTGCGGTGCGGCTGCGGTGCCGGCGGAGGTGCGGCGGAGGTGCGGGCTGCGGTGCGGGTAGAGGTGCGGGCGGGAGCACCACTACCCTCAAAAAGAGCCTAAAATGACGGTAGAGGTATATTCAAAAGCACCCCTACCCGCGCCGAAACCCCATCAGCTCCTCGATGAGCGCGACGCTGCCACCAACTCACTGGGTCACATCCCCCATCGGCTCCTCGATGAGCGCGACGTTGCCACCAACTCACTGGGTCACATCCCCCATCGGCTCCTCGATGAGCGCAACGCTGCGGGCGAAGTCGAAATGGAGGGAGCAATATTCCTTCCCCCGGGAACCCAAGGCCGCAAGGTCTGAACCTGTCATCTTGAGCGAAGCGAAAGATCAAAAAACACCTTCTCTGCCCCACAGCGTTTTCGCCAACTAATTTATAATGAATAAGATACGTAAATATGCATAAAAAAACAACGCATATTAAGCTAATCCGCCTAATAGTCAACCACTTTCAGAAAACGGAAAAAGAAGGATACGATTAGATTTCATTAGCGAAAGCAACGATATCTTCCTCTTTTGACGTATATTGATTCGCTTGAAGATAATTCAAAGCCTTACCGAGAAAAACAATTTCCTTATTATTCTTGATTGCGATAATCAGGTCGCGGAAACGAGGATCTTTATTAGAAGTGTTCTTTTTCGTTTGCTTGATAAACTCCTTCAACTTAGAGGATAATCCGAAATCTTCAGGGCGCACTCCCTCTTCTTTGGCACAATCAAGTAGAAAACGGTCAATCGCTGGACTAACAGTGATAAGATAGTGAGGAAATATTTTATGCCTCAAAATACACAAATGCTTGGTGCTCACCACCTCAGAGCAATTTAACATGTAGCCGACCCCGACCTTATCCTTATCAATAATGCCGATAGCGAAACGGTCACTGAAGTTTTTCTTGAGTTTTCCAACTACCTGATTACAACCTTGTTGATGGTTGACATTACCATGCGTCAAGTACTCGATTAGATTGGTATCCACATAACACTCCGGGAGTATGTAGGAATAATTCAGACTCATATATAAGATTCAAAGTTAAAGAACAGATCCACACCATTCTCATACACATCTCTCACTTCCTCTTCGGACAGTTGTTTAACAGTGAATTTACCGACACCATGATTCGGATGGGTTATGAATAGCCGGAAATCATCCGGATCATCCTTGATGAACTGATTCAGCACATAGGGACTATGAGTGGCAACGAAGAGCATTTCACGACGTCTCGGCGCATTCACATTGTCCACCAGCCAATCAACCAACTGACACTGGGTCGGAGGGAATAGATTGTCTTCCGGTTCCTCAAGGAATATCTCATTGTGATCAGTACGCAAATAATGAGAAGCCAACTTACGGAATCTTTCAGCGGTTTCGATGTTGCTGAAGAAAAACATCATCCCTTTGGCCTGCACAACCGCCTCACGAAGAATATCCGATGCCAAATTCTCGGCTTCAAGATGGCTGGCCAGAAGTTTGGTTATTCGTCTCTCTTCCTCCTTCTGCTCGTACGTCTGTTTTTGCTCCGCCGAATCATCAAATTGTCCATCAAAGAGATAGCCAAGATGGATGAACAGAGGAACCAACGATTGCACCCCACTCGAACTGTCGCTGAGAGGGATTGTGTTACCCTCAGGCAACACCATAGTGTCGAGGTTAGTTGAAGCGTCATAACGATATGACAATCCTAAATCAAGGACATTATCAACGGTACCACTATAATTTCTGGCCGTGTTCCAATCATTCATGAAGTCCAGAAGATTGCCATCCAACTTCAGTTTGCTCCACATCGGAATTATGGCAACCAGATTTCGCTCCGAAGGCACATACGAGATCTTGGGTCTTTTGAAATCCCAACGATGCGACTTCCACTTGAAATCGAAACGCCCAGTGGAATTGTCGTAAGAGAACCTCATGAATGAAGACTCATATTCGATGAAAGTGTCCGGGGCGATATAGTCCTTCATCTTATGGTATTCGCGAAGAATCTTGATAAAACTCCCATCCTTGGCGAATTCTTCAGCCGACTGAGCCAACTCGATCCGTTTCTCGACCCAAGAGCAGTAGCAAGCGGTTTTCAACACGCAACTCTTGCCTGAGCTCTGCAAACCCACAATCAAGTTTACCTTGCCCAGTTCAATGGCCACATCAGTCAAAGGACCAAGATTACGTATGGTCAACCTTTTCATAATCGTATCGCAACGTCAACTACAAAAATAACGAAACTTGTACAATCTTGAGCAAGAACTTGCGCAAGATTTACCTCATAATAAACATTCCGGAACTCCTCCGGACGGAAATGATTGGTAATCAGCAGAAACTATCATCGCATTACATCCTCCTCCCCTAGCGGCTCGTACTTCCCGTCCTTGCACTCGAACAGGACCGTGCCGGACTCTAGCGACTTGAGGCTATGCCATTGGCCGATAGGGACATTCAGCATATTCCCGCCAGGACGCATGTCGATTGTCTCAACGAGGTTACCCGCATCATCATAGAAATACTCCTCAAAATGCCCACGAAGGCACACGACCGTCTCGGAACTCCCCCGATGACGATGGATCGGCATCACCGTCCCCGGCTCGATGGCATTGAGCATCCGTTGCGACTGATCATCCGGCGAATTGCGCAAATCAAGGTTCAACCGCAGCCTAGGCGAAGCCTTAGCTTAAGCGGTCAGAGAGTCAAGAATTTGAGTGTCTAAAACCATCTGAATATTAATTAAGCTTAGACTGCCGACCTGTCACGCCGGAGGTCATAACTAATAACTATTTCGGATAAAACTTACCCAAAACTTTTGCCATAGCCTCAAAGCGATTAACCTTGCGACATCTGGCATTTTCCATAGAGAGCGACCCCGACTCTATCCATTGTAAAATCGTCGAAGTCAGGTGTTGATAAATCCAACACGTATCCAATGCGATTAAATAGTTTCAATAACGTACCCTTCTCTAAATTGGTCATCATTATAGCGAAGTGTTCAAATATGATTCGTTATCATTACTTCTTCTCTACACTTTTCAAGAATCCCAGAATTACACCTGTTACCTTTATTAGCTTCAGTTTTCTACATCCCCCTCCTCGACTTTTATTCCCAAGAAGTCACAAAGATCTTTAAAACCATCATCATCACTCCGTGTACCGGTCAACATCGAGCGCATCGTAGAAACAAACTCGAAACTATCCTCCGACTTTTCTATCATCACTTTCAAGACTTCCTTATTCTTCGCCATCAAACCAATCACCTCGTCATTGTCCAACATTTCCGAAGGTAGAATCCGTTCCAGACATCTGCTCTTGCGCTCAAGACTTCCATACTGGAACAACCATTCACCGAAATAATGTAGTTTCTGAGAAGTTATTGTAGTCGATATAAAAATATCACGGATTTCTCTGAACAAACGCTGAACATCATGTTTAAGATCAAGTGCTATCTCTATCGCGACTCTCGCATTCACCGCGTTCATAGCATCATTCTCACCATTTGCATATCCCTTCATCAACTGCTTAAATGCATCAAAGAATGGTGGCAACTGCGAAACATGATGAATCTTGAGCATGCGAAGATTTGAATTATTCTCTTTCATTAGGATATTAACCCATTGTTCCTGCGTTAAATCCCCAATATAGCCTTCAACAAGTTTCAATATGTATGAAGAAAAAACGCTTCCGTTTTTTTTAGCTGCCTCAAAAAAGGCAATCGGAATGGAAGAAATATTCTCCTTCTGTATTTTATTCCAGTAATCTCTCCAGTCATTCATCCTGTTGAACAATTCTTCAGACGTTATCTCTGAATTCGAAATAATACTCTCAAAATTCTCTGCCACAGCCAGAACGTTCATCGTCTGCGTATGAGGACTACCTAATGTTATTATCTTACAAACCTTTTTCACAAGCTCGTTCTGGAAGGTTTTCAGTTTAATCAGCATGTCCCCGTATGAAACATAACGATGGATAACTTGCGCCACCTTTTCAACAAAGCTATCTTCTGGTTCGTTTAAATAGCTTGTAAAGCTTCTTGCAAATTGTGGAGAAAAAGCATCATATCTCGATATTCGCATAGAGATCAAATCTGCCTTAAACTCCTCATCAGCAGCATTAAAGAGTTGGGCAATTTGGTTATCGTTCAAATATTTAGTATAGTCAATCGTACCCACTACTAATTCTTTCAACCTCGTGAACAACATCTTTTCCACAGCCACATCGGATGCATTAGCGGGTATCGCTTCTTCTATCTTTTCCTTTAAGGAACCAAGCGTATACTCCTTCCTGTCAAGAGTAGGCACTATTATCATGTTTTGCCAGTCACTTATTCCCAGTCCAGCGAGGTGATTCGACAGGGTTTTGTCGGGGCAGGTCATTCCATATCGTTTATAATTCTTCCCGCCTTTCTCCACCAATTCCACAAACTGTTTGGCAGAAATCTCCTTCTTTAGTTTTGACATCCTACCATATATGTCTATCCCTTCAACGCAACCTAGCTCGTCAATGCCTTTCATATAGTTCTCAACAGATGACTCCGCTACAAAGGAATTATGGTATCCTGTGATTAAATCTCTAAAATACCCACTCTTGTCCGTTACCTTAGCCATTAAGACTCTATGATATGGGGCGAATTTGGTGATATCCCCTCTTTTATCCTTGTCTTTCTGATACAAGGTGTTCCAGAAATTCTGAATTGTCGTGCCACTCTCCTCACCAAATAAGTCATCCATAGCCAGAGCAGCATTACTAGTATTTGTTACTTCCGACAAAGCTCTTTCCATGATAGCATTGAATCTATTGATCCCCGATGCCTTCATCGTCTTTACACTTTCGAGATTATTCTCATCCAGTTCCCGGGCAAATTGTCTGGTATAAACCACATCAACTGCTTCAGCTTGTGGCAACTGATAATATAACGAAGACATAAATGACGGCAATTGCTTGTCATCTTTGAACATAAAGTCAAGCGCTCCAAGATACGTAGGTGTGAGAATCTCCTTAATGGGGTCGGTCGCTATCTTAGCTCTTCCAAATATAAATAACGCTATATACTTGTCTGGGATGGCCTCATCCGCTATACTCTTAATGGTGACAAACTCATTTATGAAAGCAACTATCTTCCGAGGTGTATGCTCCTTGGTCATCATATCGTACACCATCATCACGGCATTATCTACCACAGTTTCTTCTCCGAAGGCATAGTGCCATTGCTGTACGAAGTAATCTTTCCAGTCAGATAGTATCGGTGGCGAGACATGATAAACTATATAGAACGTCTTATTTATAAAGTCATCACCGTAAACGGCAATCTCACCGGCGTCTTTTAGCTCGCTATTTACTATATCTTCGGATTGGAAAGCGTTGCGGATATGTGCTCGATCAAAAGGCACGATTACTCGAATGTTCGAATATTTCTCCTCCGAGAAGAAGGAATGGATTGCCGACCATAGTTCTTGCACTTTCACCTTTGGCAGACGATCCATATTGTCTATCACAACCACTAGATACTTACCTCGCTCTACAAGGTCTTTGTTTATATCAAACATCCAAACCTTAAACTGCCTTGTTGATGGCTCTCGCTCTGAAATTGTCTCATATTTCTCGTCCTCCTTTATTTTATCCCGGTATATTAGGAACAATTCTGTGAAGAAACTTTCCAAATTGATGGGTTGGTTATGAGATTTCAAGTTGCGGTAGTGTTTCACGCAAGTCCATCCTATTGCCACTCCATATATCAGACAAGTAAAGATAATCCTCCCCACATCAGTAGGTATCATCTTAGCTATAGAATTGATAACTGGCGTTAAAGAAACCAACAATGCCAGCACTACTAATGCGTAATTCAGGCTTGGAACTGTTTTAGTCGTTGTCTTTTTCTTTTTGGCAAGCAAATTGTCAAGACGTATTCTCCAGTCATCACTATTGAGAATAGGGTCTTCCCCTTTAGTAACAAAAGCTGTCAAATCCTCCAGAATAGACCTTCGGGGATAGTCATTCTGATGTCCCCATGCATCGTATGTAAAGAAATGGTACTTTCCAAGCAGTTCCGGCTTCGAGACATTTGTCAGTTCCTTCTTTACCAAACCGACAAGATTTGACTTACCGGAGCCCCAACCGCCATCAATACCGATAATGCTGCAGTTCTGGTCGTTTAGAATTTCTTCAGCAATAACCTTAGCCAGTTTCCTATGTGCTCCGCCTCTGAACAGGTCTTCATTACAAGGAGCCTTGCTCAGTATCTTTCCTTTGCTTACCATTTCTTCTTGTTTTAAATATCGTTTGAACGAGTTTCTGAGACATACTTGTCAATTTCCATTCTTTGCAAAAAAAGTATATCATTCCCCCACCATCTCTTCATACAACTTGACGTACTTATCATAGCACTTGTCCAGTCAAATTGTTCTTTGGTTCTTTTTCGGCAGGCGGCAGTATACTCTTCACGGTCTTTCCCCCACACAGCCTTTACCGCCTCTGCCATAACCATAACGTCACCTTGCTAGACCACACAAAACGTCTCAGGGCTAACCGCTTCTGTAGAACCACCTGTACGATAGTTAATTACCGGTGTTCCACACGCCCGAGCTTCAAGAATCACACTCAGGAATATGCTCGCTTGTTTGGGGAACCTCAAACATCCTTCATCAACCTCCCTTCCCGCTCCAACAAATCCTTCACCCCGTGAATGTACTCTTCCAGACTCTGTTTCATTTGCTTCTTTCTATCTTCCTTCTCTTGGAAGGTTAGTTGCGAGTGATCAATCATCGACTCATTGTATCGCAATATACTCTCTTTGATCATATCTATCTGCCATCCCGAAACGAGGCCATCCAAGAAACCAGCCCCAAGAAAAGCGGCAAATACACCTCTGAAATAGTTATCAAACATATCAAAACTATTTATCTACTTCTCATCCCCTCATATACCTCAACAAGCCTCCCTGAGCACTTGTCTTTATCGTAAGCATACGCATAATGTCCCAGTGATGATTTGTAACATACTACAACTTAATCGCTTCCACGGTGCTCTTAATATGCGCTCGACTCGATGCGCCGAACACTACGCTTTGAAGGTTAAGGCCATTGATATAATCGAAACTCTGCTGGACTGTGATAGACCCCGAAGCAAGCACATTCATCGCCATCAACTGATACTTCGATGTATCATTCTCGGCAATTACCCTTTCATACTCTTCTTTCGAAGGATGCATATTGAAGCCAGCGGCATTGATTGACGAGCAAATCACGACATCTTCAATTCCCCAAGACTCAAGCTTCCCTTTCAAATAAGGCATATTGAGAGTCACAAAACCAGGAGTCACCTTGTACTTCTTACGAATATACTCGCAGAAATGCTCAAAGACATCCTTAATACCATACCCTAGAATCAAGTCTGTAATGATATTCTGCAAGAAGAACACCTTCACATTCAGATCTCGAAACATCTTGTATTCCACGTCTATCAGCATTTCCATCATCTTCATAGCATCCCTTGTTAGAACCGCAGATGCTCCCTTTCCAATCATTCCGAAAACGCCTCCAGCACTATTACCTTTGAAAAGGACCTCGTTAATAGCCGGGAATATGCCAAGTTCATTTACCATATTGGCATACTTGTAAGCATAAGGAACAGAAGGGTACCATACGATATCTCCATACTTACTCTTATTAGCACGGAAACGATCGCAAATTGCCTGTGCTTTCTCGTTACTATTAAGCATCACAGCCTTCACTCCACAGTCAAAAGCATTATCATAGACTTCGAATATGTTATCTATGTTGCCGAATCTCTTCAGCATCTCCTCCGCCTTCTCTTGAGACCGATGATTAATCCCGAAGAACTGGTTATCGCCAAAAACAATCTTATCTATTCTTTCCATTGTATTTGTCCCTATTAATTGTGCTCGAAAATGTAATGAATAACCTCTTGGGTGTCAACGGCTTCTCTGAAAGAACAGCCACAACTACCCCTCCTCTCCGAGATCGCGTCAGCAAACTCATACAACTGCTTCGTGAAGCTCGCTCCACGCACATAGAACGGGCAAGGATCAGGAATCATGTTCATAGGGACACTGGACCATCCTTCGGGTAGTCCAGCAGCCTCATTTGCCTCCCTCAGGAAAATCTTAAAGCCATACAAATCCGCCTGAATCTTTCCTTTAGTCCCGTGTAAATCTAATTTCAGCATAGGTTTTCTATAGGTGTAATCACTCCAATTAACATGGATATTAGCCGAGACACCATCAGCATATTTAATCTGAACTTCTGAGATGTCTTCCACAGCTTCAGAGTAGACCTGATTCATCAATGATCCTATGATTATTTGAGGCTTGCCAAAGAAAAACTCCATCAAATCAATCACATGGCTTCCCATCTCATAAGTAGCACCGCCACCATTTTCACGCTTGCTGCGCCAACCTTTTTCAGGTTGCTGCTTACTAATTGTGGAACTCAAGAACTGCACGTTCGCATGTACAACTTTGCCAATTAACTTTTGATTCAGCATCTCCTTCACCTTGTCGAAAACAGCATCGAATCGGTAAACATAGCCAACCTGATTAACAAGCCCCTTCCGCTCAAACATATCCGCTAATTCCTTGGCTAAAACCGGACTTGTAGTAAAGGGCTTTTCGCAAAACACATTAATGCCTTTTTCACAGGCCATTTTGCAGACATCAAAGTGCATCGCTGAAGGAGTACAGACAATCACGGCATCAACAAGCCCACTATTAAGAAGATCCTTGTAATCGCTAAACATCTTAACGCCCGGCAAATACTTCTTTATCATATTAAGCATCATGCTTGAGGTGTCAGCAATAGCCGTCATCTCCACAGCAGGATGGGTGTTGATAATCGAGTAATGGGTCAACCCCATACGTCCCATCCCGATAATTCCTACTCTTACTTTGCTCATTTGTAATGACTTAATCTTATTTATATTATTAATTACTCATAGTATTTCTTCCCTATCAATCGCCTAAATGGAATAGCCGCCAAATAGAATAAATACGGCACATTATCCTTAAGATACCCCCAAATAAAAGCGGGCCAACTCTGATTTTTCTTCCCCCAATAAAGCCCCATTAAGCCAAGCTTCTTAATGATAGGTGGAGCCATTTTGTATTCACCCAGGTTGAAACGGAAAGCAGCCCCAACCCCTATACATATCTTTTTGTCCAGGAATGGTAAAATGCGTGTCGCAAAAAAATCTTGTTTGGGAGCACGCATAGACACCCAAACAATGTCGGCATCACTCTCATTGATCATTCTAGCGATTCCTTCATAGTCGTACTCGTCCAGTCCGCAAAAGGGTGGCGAGTATGAACCAACAATACTGGCGTCCGCTTCTTCCTTGAATTTCTTTGTGATTTTCTCCAGTGTATCTTCAGTATCACCAAGCAGGAAATGCTTTAACCCACTTTGGGGCTCACTCAGCATCTCCTTGAACACAATCGGGCCCATTGTACGGGAAACATCTTTCAACCCCCATAGTTTTGCAGCCCATTGCATTGGTTCCGCATCTGGGAGGTTCATGAAGGAGTTCACCATCACCTCACGGTAATCAGCATGTTTCGTGGCGAAAGTAACTGTGCGAGGATTACTTACACAGACATAAGTATTCTTCCCCTCCGATGCGGCTTGGGCAATCCGAGCCTTTGCATCCCGCATATTTGTACAGGAGATATATGTCTTCCCTATTCGGAATCGATCTTGAGCCATAAACTGGTTATATTCTTCGCCCATCAAACTCAAACCCTTCTTGAATTATTCTTGCAGGATTTCCTACCACAATGGTATTATCAGGTATATCTTTAGTTACGACCGCACCAGCACCCACTATGCAATAATCGCCGATCCTTATCCCCCCCAGAATTATAGCCCCGACCCCTATCACACAGGATTTTCCAATATAAGTATCACATTTTTCACCAGAGTATTTTGTGCGAGTTTTACCTTCTTTGTCAATATAAACATGGGCTCTTAAATAATGGCTTAGAATAGTCACCTTAGAAGTAACGATCGTATCTGCACCAATATGAATACCATTTGCATTGATGCGATCCAAGTTAAGATTCCTTTCCATTTGGGTTGTTATGTCTATATCATATCCTTTGATTCGATAGGACAGGTATCTCATTTTTTGAATGATCTTAGTCGGTATCATCCTTAAGCGATGATAAACTGTATTAAGCTCTTCTGCCATTTATGCTCTTATTATTTCCTTTATTATAGAGGTTATTCTTTCTTCAAAAACCGAATCCGTAAACCTTTCCATTAATAATCTGAATCCTATCTCTCCCATAGCACTACGCAATGCTTCGTCGGCAATCAAGTCTTCAAGTGCGAAAGCTACTGCTATCGGATCCTTTTGAGGGCAAACATATCCATTTACACCGTTCTCAACAATATCACAAATACCGCCTTCTTTTGTTGTTACACAAGGCAGTTTGTGCGCCATTGCCTCCAAAAGAACCAAAGGAAAACATTCATATTCATAGAAAGTGGGAAAAACAAAGATGTCTGCATCAGCTAAAACTCGCTCCTTTTCTTCACCGATTTTTCTTCCAAGATAAACCACTACCCGGTTCAATCCCCTCTTATCTACTTCCTCAGCAAATCTTTCTGCACTTATCTTGGCGGTCTCTGCTCCCACAAAAACGCACCGGAAGAGAACACCTTTATCTGCCAAAATTTTCAACGCATCCAGTAGCACAAATACACCTTTGCTCTCAATCAGATTACTCAAGAACAATAGCCTCGGCGCTCTATCGGTTTCAAGTTTCACATTCAAAGTTTCAGGTTTGGTTTTTGAGCCTGCCGAAGCATCGCAATCGCTAATCTTTATTCCATTCGGACAAATCAACACATTCTCCTTCGGCACGATGCGCTCTATATCGGGATAAAGGTGCCAAGACAGTAGAATAACCTTGACATTCTTATAAACAATTGGATATAGCCATTTATACGGTTGCCTGTCAACATAGTTTGCCATCCCCTTATTATGCTGATGGATTACAATTTTCCTGCGAAACAATTTGCATAGGAGAATGAAAGGAGTGTCTTTGATAAAACTTCCCCCTCGACACGTGATGGCCAGATAGCACATGTCATAGTGGTGAACCAGCAAATAACAAAACGCTTTAAAGAATGAGGACGAAACCCGCCAAAGCTTTGCGAATGAGAAATACCCAGCCTCCGTCATCTTCCTACAGGTAGAAAGATTAACATAGTCACAGGTGAATGCTCCATTTATAACTTCGCTATCCTTAATCTGCTGACTCACCATTGCGCTGCCATGTACAGGAGGCGGTAACGGTGCAATTACAAGTATTCGTGGTTTTTTATCCATAATTGGAATCTATCTCTCTTTTTTCAAGGCAAAATAAATAGCGTCCACAACGCCTTGAGCCATACCCTCAGGAGAGGCAACAGTTCTATAATAATTCATCGCCGATTGAGACATTGCCGAGTACAATTTAGGTTCAGTGGCCGTTTTGCAGAGAATATCAACCAATTCTGACTCCGTGTTGTATAAAATGCCTGTCTTGCCAGAAATGACATTCGATCTCTCACCACCGGTCACTGCATTTGTCCTTGTCACAAACGGAACGCCATATCCAATGCTCTTTAATACGGTCAGTCCAGCCTGCCTTGGGGACACGCATATCACAGACTTCACAAATAAATCCTTCAACCTATCTTCTTCGTAGATAGGGCCTGTCAACTCCACATCATTTTCTAAATGCAACATTCGTATCTGCTCTTCAATCACGTCTTTCTCCGGACCGTTACCAACAATTATCAGCTTTGGCAAAGTGCCGACTCTTTCCTTTGCTGTTGCATAGCACTCCAACAGATCTCCTATGCCCTTTTGTTTATACAATGTACCAACAAATAGAATGATATTTCTGTCTGACGTCTCCGACTCGTCAAATGGTGCCACAACCACAGTGTTATGTGCCACAAAATACTTCCTTTCGTCAATGCGTTTATACTTTTTCCAGTATTCAATAGGCTCCGGCATATAAAAAATACATGCGTCAGCATGGTCTTGTATAAGCTCAAATAACTTATCGCTCACGTCTGGTTTCTTAGTCAAATCGTATGGCCTATAGTAGGAGGCATGTACACCGAGAGACCAAGTTACCAGTCTCGGCTTATGAGGAACAAAAGGTAACGTTGCAGTGCGCAGCATCACCAAATGTGGCACAAAGACCACCACATCATACTGATTGATGATTTTTATCAGACCTTTATGCCAGATGATGTTCCATATCTTTTTATAGGGAAGCTGGATAATTGGATAAGATGACTCCGTGAAATCTGCAGAGACCGTATATCCTACTGTTAAATCAACTTGTGCACTAATTAACTTATAAATAGGGTCGCGATAATTCTTCAAATCCTGCTGGATGAGCAGCACCTTGGGTTTATTTTGTTCTGTCATTATCAATAATTCTTTCTATGTATTTCAAAATCTCACTTGCTCGTTTATTCAAAGATAGACTATAAGACTTTTTCAAAGCACCCTCCGATAGAGATTCCAGTAAAGCCTCCTTTGTTTGAAGAGTCTTTATCGCCTCCGCTATCTCTTCCACATTGTTAGGATCTACCATGATGCTATTGTTCTCGTCCAGCACATCCCAATTGAATGGAAGATCACTCGAGATAACTGGTAGTCCGCAGGCCAAAGCCTCTATCAAGGCATTACAGCAACCTTCCGCACGGGTGGGTAGGCAAAAAACATCAGAGGCGCATAGGTAAGTCGGGATCTCCTTATTCTCAACTGATCCTTTAAAGAGTATTTCATCTCCGACCAGGGCAACGCTCTCCAAAATGGCTTCTTTACCTATGAACAAGATTTTTATGTTTTTGTCCTTCAACCTTCTCACAGCCTCAAGCAGCCGGCCCTGTCCTTTCCGCTCGCAAAAAAAACCCACACAGGATATAATGAAAGCATCATGTGGCAGCCCTAAACGAATGCGGCACTTTTCTTTATTCAGCGGAAGAAAGACTGACAGGTCTGTTCCATTGGGGAACACCCTACATTTCGCCTGGTTAATTAATCCCAGTTTAGCTGCTTCATCTTTATTCTTGCTTGATACGGCAATGACTCCACTTGTGTAATTTCGGAAAGCCTCGAAGGTGAATCGCCTGAACGGTTTGCTAGGCATCGGAATGTAGCTCTCCCCCGTTGCAACAAATAGTGGCACATTATTATTGTGCGCATACTGATAGGCAATAATTGCAGAAGAAAAGAAGTGACAATAGATAAAGTCAAACTGAATGCCAAGTCTTTTTATCTGCCGCTTAATTGAGCGGCTTGCCAACCAACGACCTACTTCTACATCCCGGAACATCAAAGGAATATTTAACACACGAGGGGTATAGACATCGACTACCGCTTCGGGAGCCACGTCGTCGGTGTAATGGCGGGGCTTAAATGCGATGCGTTTGTGTAGGTAGGTCATTAATGGAAACTCTGTGACAACTACGCATCGATGGCCCATCTTCGCCCATTCATCCACAAGCTTCTTCACAAAGACAAACTCCATATTGTCCTTGTAGGGATAGCGGGGAGAAATTATGCAGATATTCATTTTACTTTTTGATGCTAAGGGAGTTCTTTATCCTCCTTAAAATCTTCGAAGGATTCTTTACAACTCCAACAATACGAGAAAGCCTAGTTTCTAACTTAATTCTCTTGTTTGTCCTTAGAACCATTGGAGAATGACAAGCATAGTGGAGAGATCTGCCCAAATAGTCATCAACAAACTTTTGTCGATTACCACGCTGAGGTATTGCCATGAAAAGTCCCCTATTGGTGACTTCAATAACCGTATTCGGGATTTCGGTTATTGTGCTTGGCGGAAGAAGCGACGCCAAATAATCACCTTTATCTGTCTGAACACACACCTGCGAAACTCCCCAAGGGTTATATTGCTTCGAATGTTTATTAACTCCATGGAAGTCTCCCACAGTCATGTCAGACTGTAATCCAAAGTCAGTATCTCCTGCTTTGTATCGACAGGTTGTACACGACGGACGTTTCAGATAGAGGAACGCCATCCCATAATCACTTGTATTCCATTCTTCATTATGCTCCGCTCCATCTACATATTCCGCATGAACGTAATAGGGTTTCCAACCTTTTAATTTGTACCTTACAGAAAAGGAAGAAATCGTCGTTTTAGCATTTGGAAGGCTGTCACAAAAATCCCTATGAACTTTCTGGGAGGTTGGGCCGTGACATATCAAAGAAATAGTATAAAGATTATCTATCTTTGAGACAGCATGATACATTGCAGATACTTCGCAAGGGAGTCCAATGAAAAGCACTTTCAGACCCGAGTTCAAATCTAGCCGCACTCGCTTATATACATCTCCTTTGATAGCTTGCACATACTTTGAACCTCTGAATGGTTCTAACTCCTCAATGCTTGTTGCCCGCAGATATTTAACGCCCCTAAAATTATCGGTGTAAGCCACACCATATACAATACCGCATTTATTCACGAATTCTCGGCTAATTGCTGTTGCCAAACCTCCAGATGCACTTCTTTTCAAGTCATTTTCTTCTGACAAGGAGAAACTGAAGCTATTTTGAATTTCCACCGGCTGCCTTCCAGGAGATTTGTTGGGGCATACACTGACACAACGCCCACAGCTGATACAATTAGCCTCCTCGCCTATAATTGGATAAAGGAAACCTTCCTCATCGGGAGTCATCGTAATGATTTGCTTAGGACATGATTGAGAACATAATTCACATCCGCAGCAATCACTCTTTTTGATAAATAAATCCTCAGTTTTCATCTACCCTCAACGCTGTTTTCAAATACTCTAAAGACGCTCCTCTTTTATCTGAGACTATGGATTCCACCTTATCATAATCAATCACTGATTCAGTGCCATCACTCCATTCCAACTCTGTATCTGTAATCAGCCGTTCACCACATTGCCACAAATTCAAGATATTATCAATACGCGAGTTTCTTGATTGCTTAGCATCTCTTCTCAAACGGTAGAATACATAAAATTGCTTGTGGTTGATAACCGAGAAAGCAATCCCATGGAAAGAATCAGTAAACACATATTCGGCACCTCTAATCCAATTAATAAACTCCTCAGGACTAGCGGCTCCAACAGTTTCATCAGCAAACGTTCTGTCGATATCAGTAAAACTTTCGCAACTTATAATTGATACAAGATGAAGGTCATGTTTCCTGGCAAACCTTTTTGCGCATTCCTTTGCCCGAATATCCTCACCGAGGAAATAACAAAACACATATTTCTTGTCACACATTTTCTTAACCGGTATTGCATCTTCCCATTGTTCTTTCGTCATAAGATAAGTTGGGTCAACAACAACCTCCACATCAATAACATCACCGCAAATCTCTTTTATGATCCTGGCCCCTTGCTCTTCTCGTACCGAAATAAAGTCCATATGCTTCCACATATTACGGGCGCTATTCCAACAATAACGAGGATAATAGGAAACTCCGAGACTCGTTGCATATGAGACACGGGCAACCCCTTTAGGTGCAAATCGCAAAGAATAGAACGGTCCCACTGAAGCACCCGGAAGCCACATTTGGTCGCTGCCTATCAAAACAGCATCAAGATCACGGGAATCAACAACCAGTTCTTCATACGACTGATAGACCTTGATATCATGAAGCATTCTCTTACGGAAATCTCGTGCCTGCTGTATTCGCTCATTTTTGTTCTGCATGAAAACAGCGTCACCGATTATGCCTTCCTGCTTTGTATATGCCAACCTCTTAAGCTTTTGAAAAGCATTAATAAACAACTCCGTACCGAAATAATAATGTGTGAAGTTCTTAATCTTCGTGTGATCAATGATTCGCGTCGCTATGCTAAGGCTATCAATAACATGCTGAGTGGCATAAGCCTGCAAATGAGCCCCATAATTCGTGATAGGGTTTGCGACTATTAGTCCGACTGTTTTCATCAGTATTAATTATTATCTATTGACACTTTTGGGGTAACGTAATCCAACTCCCAAAAGTGTAATCCCATTTCTGAGGATGGAAGGGTGTTACACCTCCATGATGGAAGAATGTCAGTTCACCGAAATATATTTTTCCCCTCACATTATATAAGTCCACCCTCACATGAGGGATTCCCTTTGAAAGTTTCGTCGCCAGCAGCTTCATTTCCTCAAAGCCAACAGGCTTCTCCAACTTTCTCCCCGACATGGGATGAGACTGAACCAGATCGAGATGATTAAAATCTGCATCAAAGAAATCAAACTTTACATCGCCAGTCTCACGCTCTGATCCGACGAATAACGCCTTAACTACTCCGTCAAAACAGAAGAATTTATAATCAGGAAGGTCTCCGCTTTCCGACTCAATCAATTTCTCTGCTAAAATGCGTCGGGGCACATTCTTATACGGCCATTCTCTTAGAGTTATATATATATCCTGCTTGAGACCCTTGTTCAGTTTTTTTACGGCTTTCTGCTTGTCGAAAGTAGATTTGTCCTTGCATATTACCACGCCGGTATTGCCCCCGCCATGAGTAGTTTTCAAGACAAATTTTTCCGGTAGTTTATCCCATTCAATATCTTCAGGTCTATCCCATACGCCAAGCGTAGGGATAACATACTCCTCACCTATCAGCTCCGCCACATAGTCTTTGACGGCATACTTATCCACCATTATGGTGTACTTGGGGTTTCGATTGTAGAGCTTTAGCCACTGTATTTTCTCACTGAAGGTCTGCGGATCCTTCCAGTTCGGCCAGTAGCCACACTGCAGGCGAACCATAAAACTAAGAAAGAGTTTGTCCGGCATAATTGGGCTCAGCTTCAGCAGCAGACCGTTCAGAAATCGCTTAGGCTCATTCACCCACTGCACTATTTTCTGGAATGGATTCATCTCGGTTCTTAAGTGTCAAGAATTTGGGACTTGCAGAATAATGTGTTTCTATTTTGAATAGTTTTTCAGCATCCGCATCATCCGGTCATAATGAGACTCGCACATCAACATATTGAGCAACGTGCGCAGTTTCCGTTTCGACATCAACATGGGGAGCAGGTGGCGCATATAGAGAGCAAGTGTAAATCTGCTAGCATATGGCGTAAGGTTGGTGGAGTATATCCGTTCTGTCTTTGTTAATAGTTCCTTGTACTTTGCTTCCAACTTCCCCCTGTCGGCAACCACCTCAGATATGGCGTCAAACCGGCTTTTCCACTCATTATACGCTTCACCCATCTTCGGATACACACCTGGCTCATTTTCATTCTGGGTGTAAGGCAACAGTTCATAGCCTACCCTGTCATCTTCAAGAATTAGTTTAACCATATAGCCCTCAACCCACAGTTTACTGCTCCTCTCCCGCCAGTCGAAACAGAAATTACCAAGGCCATAGAAGATCGGCTTGCCATTCCAAACTTCACATCCCGAGAAACAGTGCTGATGATGGTTGATAACAGCATCTGCTCCAGCATCCACAAAGAATCGGTAAGTGTCCACCATCCTTTGCGTAGGATATTGGTAGTGCTCAATTCCCCCGTGAACAATTACAATCACATAGTCTGCCATTTCTTTCGCCTCTTTGATCGCATAAAACTGACCAATGGGGTTAAGCGGGTTTGAACCACCTGTAGTGTCAGTCGCTATGCTGAACTCATGTTCACAGCAGTTGATGATAGCAAGGGTCTTCCCATTTATTTCGTGATACAGCGTATGGCTGGCCTGGTGTAAGTTTTCCCCGCCACCCACGTATGCGATACCTGCCTCGGTAAGTGTCCGAATGGTTTCTCTTACGCCCTCCTCTCCCTGGTCGTAAAAGTGGTTGTTAGCCAGAGTGGCACATTCAAATCCAGCATATTTAAGTGCATCCACAGCCTCTGGGGAGCATTTTAGCGAAGGGCCTGCCTTTTTGATACCAACTCCTTCAGTGGCTAGGACAGGACATTCAAAGTTCACAATACTGTAGTCGCAAGCTTGTGTCAAAGACTTTACCTGACTAAATATACGTTCGTAGTCCCCGTTTCCAACGAAATCTGCCACCCTCCCATGCGGGCAGTAGTCACCTGCTATAAGAATAGTATATTTCATGTTTAGTTCTTTGTTTTTTCAAATGCCGCAATCAGCTTCTTAGTCTCTATAAGCGAATTGAAATGCTCAAGCGCAGTTTCTTTTCCCCTCCGCCCTATATTTTGCGATTCTTCAGGATATGCAAGAATAAATTCCATGGCTTCCTCTACTGCTTCATAGTTTCCCGGGGAATAAACAAACGCATTCTCACGATCTTTCAGGTAAAGAGGGATATCACCTACCCCTGCTGCGACCACGGGTGTGCCCGATGCGAGATACTCACTCAGTTTTGTCGAAAATCCAGCCCTATTCTGAAGAGTGTCGGGACGTGTTAGGAACAGTGCCTTAGCATTAATAAGTAATTGAGGCACCTCGCTTGCTGGCTTCATCCCAGTGAAGACTACACGGTTGCAAAGACCAAGTTCCTGTACCAATTGTACATTATTGGTTTCATCTTGAAAAGGTTGTTTGGTCGGTCCTATGATATAGAACTTAATATCCTCATGCCGTACAGCAATCCGTGCAAAAACACGTATTAGTTCATCAACCTTGTCTTTTTTATTATTCCCGTTGCCACAATATGCAAAATATGGCTCGCAGTCTTGCTTAGCTAGTCCATCAAACCGTGTATTATCAACTATAGAATTAACTATCGCTACCTTTTCTGGATCAACACCTTGGTCTATAAAAAAATCCCGCAAACATGTTGATATTACAAATAATCCATCTACCTGCCTACACAAAGAGATATACTTATTTATAGATAACTTGAAAAAACGCCCCTGTGGAGGATAAACATAAGGATGCTCTGTTCTCTCATGAAAAATATGAACTCCTTTCTTTTTTGATAGTATCCTCAACAAATCCACATTACCATATAGATAGACGACATCCCCAGCATGTAATCTTTTGTACAAACTGAAGATGTAGCGACAATAAGAAACATTCTTGAGTATTCGCCGATCGATATAGTGCCTATCCCAACAGTACTCTATAGAGATACCTGGTAAATCATCCTCAGAACGAGAGAACAAATCATCGGGCATCATATAGAGAACGGTGACACTATAATTAATCCTTGACAATGCCTTTAAATAAGCCATAGCACGATTACAGGCAGCATTATTTGGATTATAACTACTATAAATGAAATATGTACAAGACATATTATAAGGATATTTTACTGTTATTATGTCGTGGACCATTTAGCATTAAACACACCAAACATCCAAAAGGCAATATAAAGGGGATGAGTCCATATACTATAACTTATCATCATTCCAATAACCGTGACAATAAGAAGATAAGCATTATTCGTACCTGTCAATAGTTTAATGAGGTGGCATGATCTAAATAATAAGTAGAAAAAAAGAAGTGTCATTATAGCACCATAATAGGCTAATAAATGCCCTATTCCCGAAATAGTTGCGAATTCATAGCCCATCTGCTTATATAGTGTTCCTTCCGAGTAACCTCCGAGTCCAAGTATCGGATGTCTTAAGAATTCTTGATAGTCTAACTGGAAGGAATAAAAACGGCCAAAAGAACCCGAATTAACTTTAGTGTAATCCATCGCATTCAGGCTATCTATTTCACTTGCCATTTTATCTCTCACAAAGGGCATCGAAAACAACAATAACAAAAAAGGAATTGCTGCAAGTGTGGCTTTGAACTTCTTATTAAGTAGTAACCATAACAGAAGCATAATAATGAAAATCATTAAACCTGTAGTTGATTGAGTGGAAATAAGAGCAAGAATGAATACCCACAATTCCCTATTTCCCTTTAGCCTAAAATTAGTCCGAAGACTATTACAGAATATACCAAGACATATCATGCAAGCAAAAGCACCTGGTTCCCAAGCAAAACCAGGATTACGAGCCAGTAACTGGAAATCTTGAACACTATACTCCATATTCGGCAAAGTGAAGACAACCATATTTGCCAATACATTTCCTTCCTCTGTATATGATCTAGAAAACTCAAATATCCGCACTATGGTCTCTACCGTAGATGGAGTTATTAAATATAGAACCCAAAACAACAGAGCTATCACACTAAGATGACACAAAACAGTTTCAATTATAACAAACATCTGTTTTCCAAATCCTTTGCTCATTGTGTAAGCTATGGCAAGCCATATCACCCACTGAGAAATCCAAAAAGGATTAACCATATGGTTGTTGACTGATGTCAGTAATGCATAAACAAAAAACACAATCAATGGTATGAAAAAGTTCCACGTAAACTTCACCTTGTTTCGCAGAATGAATATGAATGTTATAAATAGAGCAAAAGCATTGCCTATAGTCCGTATATCGCCTAATTCACGAGTAAACACCGTAGCTTTTCCTGCATAAACAATAATGCAGAACATATAAAAATAATTGAACAACGCTGTCCTTGAATTATCCAATAACTTCACCATTAGTCTTTACAAACTTACTATAATACAATACCATCATTAGAAGATATGCTACAGAAGAAATAATCATTGTAACGACAGCTCCCTCTATTTTGAAGAAATACACAAGAACAATACTCCCTGCAATTTTGATAAACCCACTTGCTATAGCACCATTACGGAGCTCTTTACCCAAGCCATGCGAGCCGAGGAAACGGTTGAACATATCACCGAGTCCATGCAAACTAAATCCAATAGCAAGCCAGGAGGCATAAACTGATACGGGTGAATAGCTTTCAGTATAGAGAAACAGAACAATATATTTGATGAATATGAAAAAAAGAAGGCAACTTATTCCAGTCAAGCCAATCGAGCCCAATAATACCTTTTTGCTTATTTTGAACTGAGTGGCAAACTGCTTATAATATGTCGTTCCTATGATAGAAGGTAGCATCGATAGCGGTGTGGCCAATGTCATGGCCAGAGTATAAAACCCGACATCGGTATTGTCCTCGCAAAACTGACCGAGGGTTATACCGGAAAGATAGCCGGTGGACACCGCAACTAAAGAGCCAAGGTACACATTAAAACCATACGTCCTGTTCTCCTCCCTCAACAGTTTAAAGGATGATCTCAGATCAACAAAGGAAGGCTTAGTGGAAGCAATAACCAATAAAAGAACCAAGACTGCTGTACCGTTAAAAATAGCCAACATCCTGCCCGGTGTGGCTCCGAAATACTTAAATACGAAATACGCAATGCAAAAATAAATTGTAGACGGAAGCAGCCTGGCTATTGAAATTCGTCCGATATGGTTATCTCCCTGTGATGTCGTATTGATATAATTGAGCATCAGGACATTGCCACAACATGGTACAGCAATAAGATAGAGTAATGACAAATTGTCCTTTCCTTGTGCGCAACTTATAAAATAAAGACACGTCATCGTCAGCATAACCACGAGAATTGTAACGCCTAAGATAACACATAGTACTCCTCTTATCCTCCTGCTGTATAACTCATCCTTAGAAATCGCCAGAAGCCTGCTCCCGGACACAAAATAGCCAAACAGAAGCAAACTAGACACAAACGATATGATATTTTGTACATACCGGACATCACCATACAGAACAGGCTCCAAAGAGCGGGTGTTGAGTACGGAATTCAGTACGCCAATAAACAGTCCAATGACCGATGAAACATACAGGAGCAGAACCTGCTTCTGCTGCTTAGATACATTAGTGTCCACTATAAAACACGAATAATCGTTGAAAGAACTGAAAGTATGACATTTACAACGGTTTCGTAAGTCAACCGACTTGAGTGTCAGTCTCGATGGGCAGGATACTTTTTGTTATTAACAATATCGATACGCCTGGAACTACATCTACACAAGTCACCTCATTATGCTGTGCCATCAGAGTGGCGATACTCATTTCCACATATCCCGTCCCGGCCACTGATATTTTCATGTTGGATGCTAATAAATCAAATATGATACACCCCTTCCAGCGGGCAAATATTATGACAATCCAACACAACCTTCCCCTTAAGCTTATCCCAGTTCTGCTTAATGTGGTCGTGCTTGACCATTATGACAACCATGTCTACCTCAGAGAGGAACTGGTCGAAGTCAAGAATCTGATTCTTAACTATTTCCTTCTTTGTAAAGAAGGGGTCGAAGGTCTTGAGCGGACGGGCGAGGTGGCGCTCCTGGATGTCGAGCATCTGGAGAGTGGGGCTCTCACGGACATCATCAACATTCTCCTTGTAAGTGAGGCCGTAGAGGCCGACACGGCGATTGTCTGTGATGTTGTGCTCCTTCATTATCTCATGGATGCGCTCAAGGACGAAAACCGGCTGGTAATCGTTGGTTTTCATCGATTCATCAATGACCTTGGCGAGCTGTGGATAGTCCCCCACCAAGAACCATGGATCAACGCTGATACAGTGACCTCCAACACCAGGACCAGGTTGAAGGATATTCACACGGGGGTGCATGTTGCAGATGCGGATGATCTCGTAAACGTCCATATTGTCGTGGCGGCAAATCCTAGACAGCTCGTTGGCAAATGCGATATTCACGGCCCGATAGGTGTTCTCGACAACCTTGGTCATCTCGGCCGTGCGGATGTCGGTCACAACAATCTCGCCCTGGCAGAATGATGCGTAATACTCCTTCACCTTCTCCCCTATCTCACGGCTATCGGCTCCGATCGTACGGTTGTTATGGAGGAGCTCATAGACCATGTTACCAGGGATAATACGCTCAGGAGCGTGGACGAGATTGATGTCCTCACCGATAACGAAGCCGTTAGCCTCGATCACAGGACGCACGAACTTGTCGATAGTTCCCGGGCTGACAGTGCTCTCGATTACCACAGTGGCTCCCTTGGGGCAGACATTCATGACTTCCCTGACAGCGGCTACGACATAGCAGGCATCGACTTTCTTCGAGAACTTGTCGTAAGGAGTGGGGACGGAGACGATGTAGGTGTCGGTCTTCTGGTACTCCGTGGTGAACTTTATTCCTTTCGCCACCGCATCCTTGAATAGTTCGTCAAGGCCGTCCTCTTTGAAGGTTGTCTTGCCAGCGTTAAGAGTCGCCACGAGTTCTTTATTATAGTCTGTTCCAATGACTTCCACTCCGTGTGAAGCCATCATCAAAGCCGTGGGCAATCCAATATAGCCCAATCCAATTACGTTGATCATTTATTCTCCTAATAAATTGTTAATCACTTGAATGCTTGATACAGATATGCTAATCTTGCAAAAAACTAACATGATTTGATCTTCAATCTGCATCAATCAAATAATAAATCAATCAAAACATTTCCTCAAGTTTTAGATATTCTTTTTGCATTTCTACAAATTCATTAATCAATGAATTTACGCCAGAATTAACAGTTATGTTCGGCATGGTACTGAGAGTACTCACGGTCAAGAAAAAAGGACTCTTACGAAATCCTTCCAACGCCACAATTTGATCTTCACTCAAATCATCCTTGTAGCAAATAATAAGATCAGTGATACTATTATTAATAAGTACCCTAATAGCATTTATATAACTGAAATAAGAAATACTAACTTGATTGTAATTCAATATCTCTGGTACTACATGATCCCAATTTTTTGAATTGAGAATAGAAGCAGTATCCGAAACATTATTGACATCAGCACCATATGGAGTCTGTCGCGAAAACTCTAAAAGAATCTTGCGAATGAGCGATCTAATATTTCCCACTCTTTCTTTTAAAATAGGCATAAGCATCTTATTACGCCTTAGAGACGGTGCAATAACCGACAGAAGATAAAAAACATAGGCGGCAATAAAACTATATGATAACCCCTCAAGGATAGAATTAACAGCATCGGAATTCTCTATTTCACCTAATGACCAAAAGCAGCCAAGTCTAATCTGTAATACAGCATATAGGCATACGAAAAATAGGATTAATATGGCAGCATTAAATCGTTTAGAAATCCAAGACAAAACTTGCTTCATAGTAATTGTTAAATCGTTAGAGTCAATATTTTATCATCTAGCACTATCTTTAAGATGAAAAATAGTGAATAAGCCTTATTACATAACAAACAAAGGATCAGCGGATTTACTATTAAGGACGCTAACAATGCGACCGCAGGCCTTGCCATCGCCGTAAGGGTTGACGGCCTTTGACATGCGCTCGTAGGCATCCCTGTTCTCCAACAATGTCGATACTTCGCTGACAATCAGATCATGGTTTGTGCCCACAAGATGGACTGTACCACTCTCCAATGCTTCAGGGCGCTCGGTGGTGTCACGCATCACGAGTACGGGCTTGCCCAGGCCAGGTGCCTCTTCCTGGATGCCGCCGGAGTCCGTCAGGACTATTGTGGACTTCTCCATGAGATAGACAAACTCCAGATACTGAAGTGGTTCGATGAAGAAGAAATTCTTGTATGCGGTAAGATCCTCGCCAAAGACTTCCTTGATAGGCTTGCGAACGTTGGGATTAAGGTGCATGGGATAAACGAAGTCCACGTCGGGATATTTCTCGCTGAGGTCTTTCATGGCGGTGACCATGCTGATGAAGCCTTCGCCGAAGTTCTCGCGGCGGTGGCCGGTGATGAGGACGAGTTTCTTACCTCCGGTTGGTGAGCCTGTCGAACCAAGTCGGGTGACATCGTAGCCAGCATCTTTAAGAACATTGACCTGTTCGTCAGCAAGGGCCTTGTCGCTCTTAAGCTTATTCACCACCATGTGAAGGGCATCGATGACAGTGTTGCCTGTCACAAATATCTGACCTTGAGCCTTTTCCGCTTCGAGGTTGCTCTTTGACAGAGGTGTCGGAGCGAAGTTATAGGTGGCAATGCGTCCAGTGATCTGACGGTTCATTTCCTCCGGCCAGGGGCTGTAGATATTGTGTGTGCGGAGGCCGGCCTCCACATGTCCGACGGGAATCTGCTGATAGAAGGCAGCTAATGCAGCCGCAGTGCTGGTAGTAGTGTCTCCATGGACCAGAACAACGTCAGGTTTGCACTCTTTGAACACGTCACGCATTCCTGTGAGCACTCGCGCCGTCACATCATAGAGGTCCTGGCCCTGCTTCATAATATTCAGGTCAAAATCAGGCTTCACATCGAATATGCGAAGCACCTGATCCAGCATCTCACGATGCTGCCCCGTCACACACACAATCGTCTCAAACTCCTCAGGATACTTTTGGAACTCCTTCACCAAAGGGCACATCTTAATCGCCTCCGGCCTCGTCCCAAACACCAGCATTACTTTCTTCATCAAGCTTATGTATTAATTTCTTATATTATTTATTCTCAATTATTTCTAAAACTATTACCTCAACACGACCACATCCTCACTCATATTCGTATGCCTATGCGGTGGAATGAACGTCCCCAGTTCAATAGCATTCAGCATACGCTGACAATCCTTGCCCGCAGAGCCATAAGATCATTATGCGTATTCATCAACCGCAAATCAAGTGTTTCAATAGTTATTTTACCGCTTCGTTCCTGAGTTCACTCGCTGTTTTGGCGCCTTCCGCCTCGACCGCTTGGATCATATCAAGTAAAACACGAGCATATGCCCTCTCAGATTCATTCATGAATCCGCCCGCAGCCCGGACATACTGAGCCAATTGATTCGCCAACCCATTGAGCCGCATCCTCTCCCCCACCAGCCAACCCAACCTGGTTGCCTTGTCCATCGCAGTCCACTGCGAATGAAGGCGGTCTATTTCTACAAAAATGCTATTATTCATTATCAAATCTCGGCCTAAGATAAATCAGGAACAAACTCTATATTTTGTTCTATGTATTTAATCATTACAATCAAGCCTAAACTTTGCCAATCTTAGTTCCACTTTGGAGACTCCTAAGCTGATGATACTGCCCCATTGGGATATGCACCGCTGTCAAATCACTTCCCGGAACCAATTGAATACGACTTATTTCCTGACTATCGTCGCTAAAAAAGACCTCCTCCGCAATTCCCCTCAACACGACCACATCCTCACTAGTATTCGTATGCCTGTGCGGTGGAATAAAAGTCCCCGGTTCTATCGCATTTGGCATACGCTGACAATCATCGTCAGCAGAGTCCCGAAGATCATAATGCATCCGCAGCCTTGGACTCGCCTTAGCCTGAGAGGTAAGAGTATCAAGAAGTTCATGATTAATCAGTATAATACTTACTCTAGTTCGCCAAAAATTCCATCTAACTCTTTCTTCAACACACTAATCTCCAAGTTGGCAAGTTCCTTGTTACGTACTTCTGTCCTGTTCAGCAAATGCACGATTGTGTCATATTGCAATGGAAATTTGAATTCTATCTCCAATACAGTTCTGATCACCTTGCTTCTGCGGACGCTCTCGTTAGGAAGCCTTCCGCTTGAGTTTTATGTTTACCGCTTACCTGTTCACCGTTTCTCGATGTGCAGTATTACTAAGAATGCTATCAGAGCAAGCTACACCAAAAAGAGTAATAAAGAGGTCTCGCTATTAGAAACCCCAGGGATTATTCTTCTTATCTTGTTTTTTCTGATCTTCCAACCAATCTCTCATTGCAATGTTTACTGCGTTAGATTGAAAACAGGAGTAGTAGTCATTCCAGCCACACAACTTCTGATGATCAGAATTGAGATTGTTGTAAATGTCGCTTGAAAGCATGATGGGGTAGCCGTTGGAATTAATGGTATTCCCCTTGGCCGCCAAATGGCATGCTTGGTTGACCACGTCGCCCATCCATATCACATCATTGATGGTTGAACCTTTGTGTCCTGCCTTTATCATTAGCGCACGGCCATAGTCAATTCCAATACCTACCTTATATGTCTTGTAGCCTTTTTTTTTCAACTTGTAGTTCAGAACATTGACCAATGCATTAGCCTTACACGCTGTACTATAAACACTATCTATGTCGCCTATATACGGCGTGTCGAATACTGCCCATACGCAGTCGCCGTTAATATTTACCTCTTTGCATTTGTTAGCCCCATTGAAGAGGGCGACAAGTTCAGAGATAAAGCTTCGATAAATCTTTGCAAGTACTGGCCGATTCTGATACTCGGGAAGATTGCTACTATCGCAAATATCCACAAACAAGGCAGTGCAATTTACATAGTAACCATTAGTGAATGTCAGTCTACTACGAGCAGGTATGGATTGATTCTCTTCGTACTGCTTGTTATCAGCATTCAATATATCGTCAATCCTCTCTAAAGATGAGGCGAAATCGTAAATATTATTTGTTGCTTCCATATTACCTCACAAAAACACCAAATCTAATCTTTCGATTGAAATTCTCGTAAGAACGCTTCAAGATGCACTCCATATAGTGATGGCCAAGGTAAGCAGAATTAACGGTAACAATGGTCTTATCCTTATAGCCGTCGAGTTTCTCTTCCAGAATATTGGCATTCTTGGCCTCTTCCCCACGGTTAACGATTCTCCAAGTGATGGTGTCATAAGGTGTCTTGGAATAGGGCCGTCCGTTTCTCACCAATGTGAATTTCAATGACAGGTTCTTCGGAATGGCTCCATTATTCTGATAGTATCGAACATCTTCCCCACTGCCATCGTTTACCATACATTGAAGCGAGAATTCAGCAGGTTTAAGTTCCAGACGGTTCTTACCCTTATGAATAAAGTCAAAAATAAGGAGATAAAACTGCCAATTAAAAATATATTGCTTGTATTTTGCGGCTCGTTTGATATACGTATCATCTTTACCATCATGCAGTGGAGGGTCATTGAGGAACTCATCAGGCAAGTCCAAAAACTGCTTGACATATTGCCCGATGCGTATCTCATTACTACCGCAACGAGTCTGCAGTTTTGCGGCAAGGTCAACGTGAAGACTTGTAGCCGTCAACTCATTACATCCCGGCAAGCCATAGTGTGACCAGAGACATTTAGAATCATCAGCAAAGTCAATTCCGACTTTGATGCGTAAAGGCTTCAGATCATGTTGCTCGAAGATATCAGCAAGCGTTGTACTCACAAACTGGCATAATACAGAGGCTGCATTGAGAGCATTTATCATCATGTTGTTCTGATGAATCTGTCGTTCAGTGAACTGCACATACAAGCCATCACCCTGCAGCCTCTGCACATGTCCTCCAAATACAGTGACCGTTTGTATGCACAGACTCAATATGGCATCCTTCATCAATCGCACTTCCTCTAAACTATAGCTCAAGGATAGGTTAGTGGAGCCTTTAATGTCAATGAACATGGAAACGCAATACTGATAACGCTTCTCTCCAAACTTCATGTCTGAGAAGTTGGGGTGCGTTCCAATCGTAGCCACTGACTTATATCCTACAGGTTCACCGAAAAGTAAAGGCAACTGCGATGACTTTACGACGGGAAGGTTCTGGGAATCCGTGACCTCGTTAAGCACTACACCCTTCTCGATACGTGAGTCAGCTGAGAAGGTTCTCTGCTTCGGTTTTTTATCGAGAATGTCGGAAATGGTATTTACGTAGTCACTATAGAGAGACTTCATAGGCAATTAATGATAAGAAAAAATGCTATGTAAGCACCAAAGAAGGCAAGTGCTAACTTAGTTGTTCTAATAGCCTTGTTGTAGTTTAGGAACTTTTGAGTGCAAATCTTAGAACAGTCGTGTACCTGACGCAGTTTGTCATCCGTCAACTTATCAGCAGATATATCACTCACAAGCTGTTTATACTCCTCGTATGAAAGCTCTCCGATACTCTTATAGAAGCTGACAGAAGGGTTCTCTTCTTTACGCCTGCCATCTAAACGGGCAAAGAACACCAAAAACAGAAAGCGCAAAGCTTTAATGAAATAGAAGACTGAAATTCCCAGTAGGAGAATGAGCAGCACACTTCCCCAAGCCCGACACGAACAGTTGCCCGAGAAAAGCCCCACAATGTTCTTCAACTCTGCATTTATGCCTTCCAGAAGGAAGTCACTCGTAAGGGCGATAGGCAGAAACACGCCTATCAAAGCGAGTAATATGGAAGCCTTGGAATCGCAGTTATTGATCCATCCACTCACTTGCTCATAAGTCTTATCTGCATATTCATTGATACCATTCTTTTCCATATTTCTTAGTATTCTATCATTACTCTATATCTGATCTACTTTAGCTTTTTAACATTTGATACAACACCATTATTCAATTATCTCAATACCGTGATTCTCGAGCGTACTGTGCACCATTTCCTTCACAGAACCAAGAATGGATTTCATCGTCTTTATCTCGTGCTCTTTGACTTCATCACTCACCCAATCGATATTCGTCTGGCGGTAGGTAAAGCAAGCCTCCGCAAAACAAAAGTCCACGGTTTTATCAATATTCACCTTATGCACCTTACCACTTACCAGTTCATCATCATACGCCGCCTTATATTTTTTGAGCACCGCACTCTTGAATAAATCCAATAACTGTTTCGTCACCTTATCTTGCGACTGCTCTGCCACAATATCAACAGCCTTCAGCACGCTATCTTCTAATGTATTCATGATTGCATTTGCGAAAAAGACCACTTATCATCATCTCACCCTGAATCGGTTCATCTTCGTCAACTCCTCAATCTGTGCCATCTGCAGCGGGAAGGCGGCCAAAGGAGATCCCTTGGTTTTTTCATGCAGAACTCCCCGCAAAGTTCCATATGCCACATTAAGCAACGTAGGCATAAATTCAGCAGAGAAGGAGATTGTACGCTGATTCGAATCTATTCTGATTAAAGAATCGAATGGTTCAAGCAAAAACACGACACTTATTATAAGCTCGCAAAGAGTTTGTTCTTCAAGCGAATACTTTACCCCAGCATCGACAGTCAACTTATGGTTAGAAGTATCTATCTCTGTGTCAATCAAATGATTAACCTTCATCTGCTTCGCTAAATCGCCAGATGGTATAATACTAGATTCGGCTATAGAGAAACGCCGTTCTAAAATGGAATCAATAGAAACATTAATCTGAATCTGATCTGACATAATTAAGATAGATTAAACGGTTTGACAGGAACTGTTTCTTGAACAAGCTTTGTCCATCGCTTTTGCTTGGAGACCCTCTCGCGAATCTCATTCAGAGGATATGATAAAACTACCGTTGGATAGTATGAGTCAGTCCTGTAAGTCTCTCGAATTGTTGAAGAGACTCCGGTGATCTCCTTTTGAAGGTAGTAAGAAAGCTCGGCCAACAAATCCTGGGTAAAGTTTTGATTGCCACTCAGCCACTTTGTGATTTCAGAAGGTCTTCTACCCATAAGCTTTGCCAATTCCGACTTGGACATACCTCTTTCTTTCATGGCATCAGCAATCTGAACGGCGGTACGCATTCTACGCGCGACCTTCAGATAATTAATGTCTTCACCCCTTTGGGCCAGTCTTTGTCTTGCTTTCATTGCTATAAATCTTCTTCAAAACTCAATTCGCCAATTATCGTCCCGTCTTCATCAATTTGAATACTTCGGTCTTTGATTCTTTGAGTAATAAGTTCAGACAATCTTATCATCTGTGTTGCCGCCTTGGTAAGCTTCGCATCTTCTTGCCAAGTCCGAACTGTTGGTCCTTTATATCCACCATCGCCAAGAATTAAAAGAACCGAGCCATATCTAATACCGTAAAGCCTGATAGGAAAGGCTGGAGCATTCAGTAATGCTACAACGCCATCGCCTGGTTTCCCTTCGTTCTCCTTGAAAAACTGAACTCTCGCACCAGCTTCTTTCCCAATAAAGAGCAACTTATCCCATATCTCATCAACGGCTTGTTGAAAACGCTCAGACATCTCTTCAAGAAAAAAGTCGAACAGAGTATCCTCCGCTCCATCTTCGGCAACCGAGTAAATCTTACACGCACTTCCAGACAATTCTGGTATTTCCACCAAACTGAATGCCATCAGTATTTATTCTACCCCACAAATATACCAAAAAGTTCCAAATATTTCAATTATAAGTGAAATAATTACATCGAGTCATAACAATTACATCTTCCTTCCTCTATTATTCCTGATACCGTTCCTCCAGCGCCTCGAGTCCATGATGCCCCAAACGTCGGCGCGTAATTCCTAATCCCTCTTAAAAATATCCCTCGTATAGACCTTCTCCTGCACGTCGTCCAGCACGGGGTCGTAGCGGTTGGCTATGATGCTGTCGGAGAGGCGTTTGAACTCGGCGAGGTCATTGATGACCTTGGATCCGAAGAAGGTGGTCCCGTTCTCGAGGGCGGGTTCGTAGATGATAACCTTGGCGCCCTTAGCCTTGATGCGTTTCATGATGCCCTGGATGGCGCTCTGGCGGAAATTGTCGGAGTTCGACTTCATCGTGAGACGGTACACCCCGACGGTCACTTCCCTCTCATGCGAGGTGTCGTAAGTGTTTGTCCCTGAATAGCTGTAATATCCCGCCTTCTCCAGCACCTGGTCGGCGATATAGTCCTTCCTCGTGCGGTTGGAGTCAACGATGGCCTTGATGAGGTTCTCGGGAACATCATTGAAGTTTGCGAGGAGCTGCTTGGTGTCCTTCGGGAGACAGTAGCCGCCGTAACCGAAGGATGGGTTGTTGTAGTCGGTGCCTATTCGTGGATCGAGGCACACGCCTTCGATAATGGCCTTAGTGTCAAGG